>Ga0079992_130394_pt1 | contig 19404 bp, 17 predicted proteins | sample FaiFalFF_MnMetaG_3_FD_69197 | JGI IMG/M metagenome (GOLD analysis project Ga0079992, IMG submission 69197) | Freshwater microbial communities from Yellowstone National Park, Wyoming, USA - Fairy Falls B (FF_Mn_B) MetaG (SPADES assembly) (version 2) | ecosystem: Environmental > Aquatic >... | reverse complement strand
GCGATGGTCGCGGCGAAGCTCCACAACCAGAGGGCCGTCTTGCTCCAGAGGGCGAAGCTGTTGAGGGCTAAGGGCTCGAGGTTGGGGAACGAGTTGCAGAGCTTAGCCGACAACATCTCGAAGGCCATCGAGTCCTTGCGACAGGCCGATAATCTCGACTCGGTGAGGGCCTACGAAGCGATAGGTGCCAACAATTACTGGAACGGGGTTGCGCTGATGCTGCCTGCAGAGCTTTCCTTTCCCGGGAGGAGGGCGTGGTCTCCTCAGGACCCCTTCAACAAGGCCCTCAACTTGGGTTACGGTATTCTCAGGTCGAGGGTCTGGTCTGCTGTCATGACCGCGAACCTGGATCCGTACGTGGGCTTCCTTCACTTGCCGAGGGGCCGCCACATGTGTCTGGTCAGCGACCTGATGGAGGAGTTCAGACCTTGTGTCGTCGATAGGCCCCTGATCGCACTGGCAATTGAAGACCCCAGGGCCCTTTTGGAAGAGGCTAGAATGGAGAGGGCTGTTGTGACGGCAGTCACTCAAACCCTTGCCAAGGACGAAGGTTTGCTTGAAAGGGCTATACTGAACCAGGCCCGGAGGCTGGCTTCCTTCCTCCGAGGTGAGATAGACGCGTATGAGGGCTTCAGGATGAGGTGGTGAGATACGTCAACCGAGCCGCTGCACGTTCTCGTGATATACGACATCTCTGACAACAAACGGAGGTTTGAGATGGCCGCTGCCTTGAAGAGGTTGGGGCTGACCAGGATCCAGAGGAGTGCGTTCATAGGGCCGTATTCCTCTTCGATCGTCAGCGACATCAAGAACGTTGCGAGGAAGATCATAGACCCACAGACCGACAACGTACAGATCTATCCACTGACACCCGCTTCATACCGTCTGCGCGTTGTGATAGGGCACGAGTTCTCTGAAACACAGGAGATGGGTTGGGGGTACGTCGTCTGAATGGAGGAAGAGCTACTCCCGGTCTCCATGATCAGACAGTACTTCTTCTGTCCCCAGATTCCGTACATCAACTTGGTACTCCACGTGGTCGAGCCCGAGACCGAGAGCATGATCTCCGGCAGGATGTACCACGAGAAGTTCAGGGCCCAGCATCTGCCCCGTGAAGTGAAGCCGCGGCACATCGAGACCGAAGTTCCCCTCAGCAGCCCCAAGCTCGGTCTGTGTGGTATCTTGGACGCTCTGGTTGAGACGGTCTTCGGCGAGCTGGTGCCGTGCGAGATGAAGAACTCGTCCATAGGAAGCGGCAACCCACCTCTGAAGGACAGGGCCCAGCTCACAGCCTACGCTATGCTCGTCGAGGAGCAGTACCGGAAGACGGTGAAGAGGGGCGTCCTTTTCTACACGGAGGACGGCCGGAAGGTCGTTACGGGCATCGACGAATCGATGAGGAGGCTCGTCGTCAAGGCGATCCGCGAGATAAGAAAGATCGTCGAGGCCTAGAGGCCGCCGGAGAAAAAGAACCTGTCAGCATGCGCTTCGTGCTGGTACAGCAGAGTATGCTATTCGTCTTCTCCGCCTTCCCCGACTGCCCGTCGCGTCCGTTGAACCGTAAGGGTCACGCGCGCTTTCCAGATTCATCCTCTTGGGTCGCGTACTCTCCTGCGAGCATGGCTTCTGAGACTGGGCCTACGGTGAAGAGGCTGAAAGAATCGGAAGGGCTGATTTGGCAGCGGCAATCTGGCTCGGCTAACCCAAGAGAGGGAGTTGAAAGTTTTCATTCGATCACTCGTTGACAAGATCGAGCTATCCCATTCTGAGAGAGGGTCATAAAAAGCAACTTGGTCCCAAACAAAAACACACAGATAGATCTATAGATCTTTAAATAAGACTGCCAGTAATATGCGTTGTGCGTATGCTTCAACCTACCCAAATTTCCGAGCGAGAGCTCGAAGAATTCATTGTAAGAAATCCGGATGCTATTGAGGAGGGATTCAAAATTTTGAGCAGGCAGTGGCCAACCGATAGTGGACCACTAGACATCCTTGGGGCTGACGCTGAAGGTACCATTGTTATCCTCGAACTGAAAGCTAAGGAGGATGATGCACAAATAATCCAAGGCTTGAGATATTATGATTATGTATTCTCCAACATTTCTGCTATAGCCAGTTATTTTTCACGGGAAGATCTTACCTTATCAGATCAGGACCTTAGGCTTATATTAATTGCGCCCTCCTTTTCCCAAACTTTGAGGAGGATAACCAAATACATTGATGTTGAGCTTGAACTGAAGGAATATAAGTCCTTCAAGCTACCTTCGGGTGAAATTGGTATAGTATTTAATACTGTAGAAATCGAAGAGAGCAAAAGGCCACGCCTGTATCCCTCAAGAGAAGATAAGCTAAACAACATAAAGGATGATAAGATAAGAAGCCTTGCGATGAAGTTCCTTAATGAGCTGGAGGATTTCGGGTTTGAGGCGAGAATGGTCTACGATGAGTGGATAAGCCTCTGGTTTAGAGGAAAAAGGATTGCACACATGGGATGTAAGAGAAAGTTTTTCGTGATTTGGACCGAAACGGATGAGGGATGGAAAAGATTCAGAATACAGTCAGAATCGGATTATGAGAAGATGCTCAATATGTTAAAGGATAAAGTGAAGGATAAAATAAGCTAATGCGGAATGTATTCAATTATGAGTCCGTGGTAATTGCCTAGTTTCAGTTGGATGATGCTTCGTGCTATTGTAATGGGTATTACCTTTTCTTACATTCAGCTGGACGATGTTGTGATTCAATGCTTTTGTAGGATGTACCGAGGTGAAATCTGATGGAGGTATGAGAGCCGAATGAACTAGGCGATAATCCTGGATCATCCTCGCAGCATGAATTGGCAGAAACATGGTGAGGGAGCGGAGGAAATAGCCAACTCCACTTCTCTCCCTTCATGGACATAAGTCGTGGATATGGGGCCGGTGGGATTTGAACCCACGACCTCCCGGGCCCAAGCCGGGCGTCCACTCCATGCTAGACTACGGCCCCCACCGACCACCTAAGATCCTCCCGGAAATAACGCTAATTCGGGTTTAGGTCAGGGGCGCCGTCAGGGGGATGCGAGGGAGCTGAACCTCCATCTCGACGCGTTCTCCCGGACGACACGTATCGCGTTGCCATAGGCCATCATCCTTATCTCTTCATCGCCTAGTCCCCTCCTCTCCAGCTCACGCCAGAGGTTGCCGAGCTTCGACATCTCCTCGAGGCCCCTCGGCTCAGGCATGTTCAGCAGGCCGAAGTAGTCGGTGCCGACGGCGAGGATTCTGGGGCCGAAGCGCTCGTAGACGTACATCACGTGGTCGGCCAGGGATTCCACCGAAGGGTCGTCGGAAATCGTCGGCGAGATCAACGTGAAACCTAAGACGCCTCCGTTCTTGCTGAGCGCCTCGAGCTGCTCGTCGTCGACGTTCCTCGGGTGGTCCCTGACCGCCTTGACGTTGGCGTGGCTCACGATCACGGGGAGCCTGGAGGCCTCGATCGCTTCCAGCGTCGTCCTCTTGCTCGCGTGGGCCAGATCGACTATGACGCCGAGCCTGTTGCAGAGCGCTATCAGTTCCTCTCCGTCGCCGGTGAGGCCGTAGTCCTTCCTCGACATCTTGTCATCCGCTCTATAAGAGTAACAGACACTCTGGTAGAGCTACTATCGTAGAAAATGTTTAGAGGGTGGAGCCCATAGACGCGGTGAATTGGTAAGTATGAAAGGGGAAAAGGGGTGGGGTTTAGGTCTTTTGGTTTAGTCCTCCTGAAGTAGCCCTTTTCTTCGGAGATAGTCCTCAAGTCGTTTCTGCTTCCTCCGAATAGTGAATCCTATAAGTTGGTAGAACTTCGGCAGACTTTCGGCTCGAATATAGATATAGTAGTAGCCCTCTTTTTGTTTATGAGGCCATGGCCCTGTTGCCTCTATACCGAACCTCTTCAGAAGCTTTTGGGCGTAAACGAGTACTTCATAGTTGGTATTGTAGAGTGATATGTAGCCATTTTTGCTGACATTTCCTTCCGAGTCGAAGAGTCCCCTAAGAAACGCCGCCGTGCACTTCGGACAATGTTCGACGTATGGCTTAATTCTTTTGAGGTCAACCGGCTTTTTGAGTAGTTCGTAAAGTGTCTTAGACGCAGTTATAACGACGTATGTCTTTCTTTTTGCATCCTTCCACGGTCTGATCGGTCTCCTTCCTAGAACGTTGCCCAAACATATACCGAACTTCTCAGCGAACTCCTCGTCTTTAGCTTGAAGACCTATGAGATAGCGATATCCGGCGCTATCCTCACGAGTATATCCGTCGCCAAGGCGCACGCCGATCACATAACCTAAATCCTCAGAAGGTTTCAGTAGTTTCAGCGATGGGATATATCTCCCGTTGTATGGGCTGGACACTCTGCGTAACCAGCTCCATATCGTCGACTTGCCGATCCAAACTCCGTATTTTCGGTAGATCTTGTTTCTGATTTTAGTATATGACAACCCTTGTTTTCGTAATTTGCGAACATCGTTGTACAACTTTATCCGTAGTTCCCTGGGTAGATATGGCCCCCTTTTCTTCGTATTGGTGTTGACCTCCATCTTCTTGACCTCCTCCCCTTCCGGACAGAAACCCGGGCCTTGGGCCATACCTTTCACCTCCTAAACTTCCTCCCTCGGCCTCCACCGGACCCCGCGGGACCTTTCCCCTACTCGTTCTGGTCCGCCGTCCGGCGGCCTCACCCTTTCGGGGGAGGTCCCGCGGGGCTGGGCCAGGAGGGTCATAGGGAGGTTTTCCCAGCGCGCCCACCCTGCCCGGGGCCAACCCCCAGACGGAGCCTACCGGCCCCGCCCGGAGGAATAACCCCGGACAGGGCCGGTGGCTTCAAAAAAATCTGGAGGCTGGTTAGGAGGGGAGGAGGTTATCAGTATGGTTTCGGACATATTCTGAACGTCTGATTCACTTGAATTCATCTCTCCATCCCAATAGGACCCGGAATCCTATTGGGACGGAGTGTCCAGATTATCCCGCTCCGCTCCCTCACCACCGGGGGACCCCTGCACGCCGCGCCGTTAACCCGGGTATGCCCATCCCCCGATTGGACCCGGAGGCCGGCCTTGCCCGGGGATGTGGTGAGGAAGAGGAGCGCATCTGAAATCATCCAGTAATCATCAGAATTCATCGAGTGCCCGGAGAACCGCCAGCCCCCCTGTCGGGGTATTCTTTAGGGCCGCGGCCTCCGGACTACCTGCTGGCGGCAGGGGCTCAAAGGACCCTCCAACAAGAGGGCACCCTCTCATCTGCCCCACTTCCCCCTCCAATTTTGGAGAGGTCGGCGGTTAGCCCTGCCTACCCTGTCGGGCGGCGGGGCCCTCATAACTATCCCTGTCGGGACAGCTCAGGCGCCTCACACCATCCCTGTCGGGATGATGCGGGTACACCCGCCGGCCGCCACACCTAACGTCCGAGATCCCTTTAGGGTAGCTGGGGAAGGGTCCCGGCGCAACTACCCACCCCCGGTCCCCAGCTCCCACTCAATCCTGTGGGAGCTCCGGGATTCTGACCCGGGGATGCTGTCTGCGTCCATGGGCTCCGTTTTTCTTGTCTTCTGGCTTCCTCTTCCTTCCGCCCTTCCTCTACCTACCGGGAGAGCTTAGGGCACTCGCTCTCCTCGGGGCGCCCCTTCTGCCCCTCCCATCCGGGGCTCCCCTGCTATCCCGGCATCCTGGGGCTATGGGCGGGCGCCGCTTCCCGCCGTCCCTCTTCGGGAGAGGGATGATAGGTTGCTCTACCCATCATCCCCCCAGGGGAGGCTCCCGTCGGACCAGAGGAGGTCCAGGAGCGCCACCTCCCTCATCCGGAAGGCCACGACGCGGCGGTGCCGCGCCGGCTTTCGTCGGTGCTCCCAATTCCTCCTCTAGCGCCCCCAGGGTTTCGCCCTGGAGACTGGGACACCGTAGCCGCCTGTCCTGCGGCCCGGCGTCCCATGAGGCTGTCCATCTGGACAGCCTCCGTAGTTAGTAGAATGCGCTCCGATATAGTACTTCTCATTCCATCCTTTAAATAACGTGAAACCTGTTCAGGTTATATAAATGTGCAAACTGGCAGAATATAATCGTTAATATTGCGACATTAAGAAGCCTTAAGGTCCTTAAGAGGCAATAAGACTCGGAGTAGTTCATCATAGCATCAGTAATCGACGAGGCTAGGGACAATCGAGATTGTGCTGGAAACGTTTTCGACACACTGTGATCGCCGACGTGAAGATTCCTGTAAACAAGAACTTGAAGTGAGGCAATAGTGGATATGCAAAGTTCAGGATGTTATACAAAGTCCAGGACCCTGGGCTTCCCGATAGATGGAACAACTTCACGACCTTCAGCTCTGAGGTATCGAGGCTTGTCTTCCTGAGCGAAAGGGGAAGACGCACGGAAGCATATGGGGAGGGTTCCTTCATTCCTATTGGATGCGCTCAGGGCTACGTCACTGTAGGTGAATAATAATGACACCACCATCACGACCTACACAATCACAATCGTCAACATCTACCTGCTACCTGAGACGCGGACTAGGCCGAGAGGATAGTGGAGGGGTTCAAGTTGCTCTACGAACATGAGTTCACGCATGCAGAAGCTGTCCGGTACTTTCAAATTGGTATTAACTCCTCTCCTGCCCTGATGACGTTGTGCATAATTGCAATTGCAGTTATCAACTCTTCTTCGCTCTTCAACGGTACTGTCAATTGGTATTACCTTCTCTCCTGTCCTTACGAGATCGTGAATCAGTGTTACTCCTTTCACTATCCTCTACGCTCTTCAAAGTCTTCGAGTTCATGTTGTTGAAGAACCTCTTCGTCCCTTCCTTCATCTCCCTTATGCTAAGAATGCTAAGACCTGCTGTGAAGGGAAATGACGGAATAGAGCTTCTCAAGATGAGAGTACCTGTGGGATCGATTAGAGAAAGAGAGTTCAGTACTGCGTCGATGACGTACATCATGACCAGAGACCATAAAGGCTTAAGTAAAACTTGTCAGTACCGAGAATTGGGTCGCAAAACAATAAATATCAAACTGCAACAATCGTAACGGATGCATGAAATAGATGGATATTCTATCAGCGTTCTCGCGAGAGATAAGGATGGTCACCCCCTCAAGATATCCATCAACGGTAAAGCGTATGAATCGATTGACTCAGGGGTGTTCATCATCCCACTGAGGGACATCGAAAACCTGAGACTCGGCGCACTCGGTCTTCTCGGCATCTCTGTCAATGTAATTGCCCGCGTCCGGAAAAACGGTGTGTTGGAGGGCATATCCTACTCCATATTACACGCGGAAGTCGAATACGCTTCGGACCGCGCTTATGTGAAGATCTTCGAGTTCAAGCCTTGGAAATACCTCGACCTCAGAAGAGGAAGGAGGAAAATATTCTACATGGATGTCCTTAAGGCATATTTCGCAGTATTGAAGAAGGCTAACGAGCTGGACCCCCGCGTCATCCCATCTGATAAAATGTACTGGCACTATGATAGCGAGGAGGCTGAAGCCTACCTCGAGATAAAGCTATCGGCGGATATGACAGTGAAACAGGCCGTGAGGGAGGTCAAGAGAATCTTCAGGAAAATAGACCAGTCTGCTATACGCATACTAGAAGACATCATTAGAAAAAAGGAGAGAAGAAAAAAGAAGAGAAAGTGAAACGGACTCGATTGCAACATTGTTGGGTATATGTTTTCTCGAAAAGAGTGACGTTTTCAGTTCAAGCGATTGTCTATGGAGATTCAGGCCCGCCTGAGGAGGCTTGCTCTCATAAGAGTTTGATGTACTTCTCGTGGGTACGGACAAGTTTTACTTGAGCCTTTGGGATCGATCTCTGGCCGTGATGCACGTCATCGATGTTGCACTGGACTCTTTCTCCAATCTCTTTCGATCCTACCAACTATTTACCTCTCGAGAAATTGCAGCAATGCATAATATCATCAGGGCAGGAGAATATAATACCAGCTTGACAGTACCTGCTGAGAACCGACAACAACACATCATACAGCGAATCTTGAGGGCCCCATGTCATCGGAGGAGCTAATAGGAGGCTTGAGGAGATAGTGGGAACTACTCGCGGGAGGGACGAACTTGGACGGTGCGCGTGTGAACTGGTGTAAGCTAGAAGATTTAGCGAGGAGGAGGTTTGTCGATGTCCCTAAGAGTCCTGGAGTTTACTTCGTAAGATGTTCGAGGGGCGGAAAACCCGTCGCGATCTATCGACTTGGAGGGCGCGACGAAGGGGGTATATTGTACATAGGCTCGTCCAAGGATCTAAGGAAGAGGGTTGGACAATTCTGGAGGGCGATCACTAGGGGGGCTGGGCAGCACACAGTCTTTTCAACGCTAGCCTTCTGCGAGCTCTCAGACCTCGTGAAGTCGAGCGAGCTGGAGGTCTCATGGAAGGCTTTGAGGAGTCCTGAAGACGCTGAACGCCAAGAGTGGGCGGCCATGTACCTCTATTGTAGGAAGTATAAAGAGCCCCCACCGCTGAACCTGATCGTTGGGAGGATGAAGTACATGATCCTCGGCCTCGGGAGGCTCGGCGAGACTCCCCTCGCGCCTGAGATAGACGACTACGTAAAGTCTGTCGTGGATCCGTGATTTTGAGGGCCGCACGCGGGGCGGTCGTGTTGAAAGCCGCTACATGGACTTTAGTTAACATCTTGCAGCCTCTCTCAGGGGCTGGAGCCAACTTGTCAGAGGCTGGGTGTAATCCACGTCACCTACCCTAATGCGCCATCCGTTCAGGATGAGGAGGAGCGAGAGGACCCTCTGCTGGCCGTCGATTATCAGGTAGCTCTCGGTGCTCTTACCCTCTCCAACGAGGACCCTGAGGACGAAAGGATTGATGTTTAGGGTTCCTTGACATCCAGAGCAGGAGTATCCCGACGGGATTCCCTTTAAGAAAGAATCGAAGAAAGTCTTGATATCAACAGGGTCCCAGACAAACCTCCTCTAGAAGGACGGAAGTCGGAGAGAACACCCGCCGAAATAGACCTTCAGAAGGAGTTCTTTGACGGTGATAGACCGGGTATCTATGTTAAAGCACTTAATACGGCATGAAGTACTAGTTGCTCGCGCTATCGGTTGCCGGATTGGCCGTAGCAGACAGGTTATGCACTGGTCCTTACGTCCTTCGGCAAGATGAGGGAGTATGAGTCTTTGCTAAATGACGTTCTCCTCCTATACCACCTTGAAATAAACCGCTGAGTGGAAGAGTCTATCTTACGGCTAATAGCAATAGCGGTATATTTCGGAGCGGATGCGCATTTCTGTGAAAACATTAGGCTTGTAAGTCATCATTCCTCCTGTTAACCCAAAATTATTAAGTACTCTTTTCAGAACTTCAGCAACCGAGGAAATGTAGCGGGGGGCGAAGGATGTAGGAGCATGTACAATTATAGGGAGATAACTTTTATTGATGCTGCCTTTTTCACACAATATTGCTGCTCGGTAGGCCAATCCCGAGTTCTCCAACGACTCCCGGATCTTACAAAATATCTTCTCATACAAGGAGTTTGGCACTTTGACTATCCATTTACCTTCAGTCTCTTGCCGGAAACTTTCATTTTGGACAAGCTCTACCTCGAAAATGCGAACGTCCATGAATTTATTAAGTAATGATCGGACAAACATTCTGATCCCTTCTTCTAAAACATAGATGCCCTCAGCCTTCAGCCTGTCCTTCAGTATCTCCAATAGACGACTTACCCATTCTTCAACTTTGTAGTTACCTTCTCCCATTCTTTTCTTCACCTCAGCCAATATGTCATAGGCCTCCTCTTCAGCGAGCTGTATAGTCTTATGTCCAGAAGGCGATGAGTAGCATAACCAACCCTTCTTATTACATCTGAAGCCGGAGCTATACATGTGGTTTAAAATCTTCTCTGCAGCTTTTTGAGTTTCGTTGTCCGGCCATGCGAGTTCTATCCGTATGCTCCATTTCTTTATACGGCTTAACTGAGCGTGTATTGTGTTGAAGAAGGTTTGCTGTATGAGTTGTTTTAGTTGTTCTACCTCGACGTTGTTCAGCCCGTTTACTTTTTGAAGCAAATTAATGGCTTCGTTGCACTTCTTTTCATCTTGTGCACAAGTGCGGCCAAGGTGCTTCACTGTGTGGCATTTGGAACACAACAGTCTAAGGCCTTCCAAATACGCTATACCCATAAAGCTTTCGTGTATTCCAGTATTCTCCGATTGCATAGTTGTGACTGATACTGGTTCTCCCACATTGTTGAAAACGAAGTATCGCCACTCCTCATCTATTTCGTTTCCGTCTCCACCACAAACCTCGCATTTGCCACTCCTGTCTAAAGACATCCAATACCTGCCAATCTTCTCCACCAACGCGGGATAGTCCTCGGATATAACGGAGGATATGCGTGGTTCCATTTTGGCAAGGTTGGCTAGGCTTAGCCCCCACAATGGTGCGGGGACCAATCTTGGACAAAGCTTCGAAAAACGAAAACTTTCGCATACACTACTATATGCCTCGAATTTTTCGATTTCAGCGTTCATAGTAACCATCTCCAAACACCAGATATTCGGCTATAAGGAGAAAGTCGTGGACTTCACCCTCCAAGTACTCCTTAAGAGTTTCTTTGTTCTCTTTCCAAAGTCTGTATATTTCTTTACCTTTTTCCTCTCTGTTGGTGGGAACAAGATGTCTCGTTCGTCCTAGCTGAAGATGCTTAAACTCCTGAGCAGAAAGGGCCTCCTCCAGATTTTTGTATCGCATGTATTTTAGTATATGATAAAGATCGATGATAGCAGCTAATTCAGTAACGTCAACTATTTTCCCTATCTCCCGAAGGCTGAGGTTATAGCGCTTCTGGTATTTCTCTTTCTTAAATACTAGGAGGGGTATGTCGTACTGCCGTATATTATAACCTACCACAGCAAGCGGATAACCTACCACACCATGCGGCTTACTACGCGACCGCGAAAGCTCCTCAAGCTCTTCATTTAGTTTTATAAGCAGCTCCTTCTCGGATTCTTCGTTCTCAGCGTCTAAAATTATGGTTTTAACTGATATACCTTTTTCTTCCATGGGCTCCCCCAATGACCTCCAAGCAAAACTTACAGCTAGTATTAGTTCATCTGTTAGAAAGTTGTTGGGGTCCATAACAGAGGTTTCCAAATCTAACGCTATTACTTTGCCGTCCTTCCATTCATTTTTTAATAGCCTGAGGATTTTAAGGTTCCATTCTTCGAGTTTCAACCTTAATACCCACAACTAAAAGAGATTTCTGTTGTAAAAACGTTGCGTAACGTTATCTGTTATAAAAACATTTCATGATCACAGCAATGCATAACATCATCAGGGCAGGAGGAGAGGAGGTAATACCAACTTGACAGTACCGGTTGTGGACTATGTTAACTTTAGCCCATAGAGTCGTCAGAGGATCACAAAAAATAGTTCTCTCCCTCAAAAATATAAACAGTAATGCCTAAGATAACAGGTCCGGACTACTTATGAAAATTCGATAATTTTAGTCTAGGAAAGGTCGTAGACTATCCTTGATTTCTTTCACGGCTCCAACTACCCCACATACACTGCTTAAACTATCTAAGACACCGTCAATTGCATCAATAAGCTTAGTTAACAATCTCTTAGTAGGATTCTTTATGAAGAGATCCCTGAAATAATTGTACACCTTCAGCTTCCACTCAAGTTGTGGACCAGTTAAACCATGTTGTGAAAGAGCCTTTTCCTCAATAGCATCTATCTCTCTATCCACTAAGGGAAGAATTTTCTTCGTCTCCTCCCACGCGGCCTTGAGATACCCATAAAGATTAGAAGGCATTCCTAATTCAGAGCGGTTACGCGGTATATATTCATAGATAACGAAGTCCATAACTTCCTTGACATCATTCAAAAATTTTTTAAGTTTCTCTTTCTCCGGAGTCAATCGTTTTCACATTCGATACTTATTTCAAAGACTATTTATGGTTTTCATGGAGTTCTGTAAGCTTGAAAATTAGTCCTAAGCCTCGAGTCCACAGGGACCGGACAAGAGGTAAACTGTTGTAAAATCCGCGGGCAGGTCCTGATATAGTGCAGATGTTTGAAGGAACGGTACCGAGGCTCGAAGACCTAGGCTCGGAGGATGGGGGCTTGTTCCTACTGCGGAGGAAGCTAGAGGCTCCACGAGGATGCGGTGCTCCTCCACATCATTCCGTCTGGGGAGTGGAGATGCGTAGCAGACATGAGGGTTCACCGATGCGAGGGGTAGTTTGATAGGGAATATTCGGGCCCTCGAGAGGCTACTCGAATACGCCCTCTTCCAAGGGGTTGCAGACCTACGCGGCCTTCAAGCCCTCGGAAGACCTACTACTCGCCTATACGGCGGGCGGGGGTCAGGGCCGCGGAGTGGCCGCCAGAATTCCAAGACATAAGGAATATAGTCCTCCGCCTCGGCTGGCGTGCCCATACGAAGTAAACATTTTACTCAAACCCCCTGTCCCAACCGCCACTCCCGCCCTAACACGCGTTCTAGGACCATTGACTCGGATAGAAAGCCTGCTTGCCCCATACGCCGAGGTCATCCTTTTGCACCGGTATAAGCTCCAACCTTTCCCCCTTCCTTTTGAGGCTTTATTTCCTTCGGCAATTTTTCCCACTCTTCGCAAGGTACTAAATCCTCCGCGTCAACCCACGCCTCTAGACCGTCTTTGGTTCTTACCTTTCTGTAAGTTGATCCCCTGTCGTCCTTTACTGGACTCGATATCTCGACGACCTCATCACCGTTTTTGAGAGGTGGGGTATCAAACATAGGTGTAAGAAGATCTGGCTCTCTCAGAAGATATGTCTCAGCCACCTTCACTTTGTAACACGGGCCTTTCGGCGTGGGTGGTTCCGTGTCGGCAGTGTGGGCAGGAGGAGGGGCTCTTACTCGCCTTCCGCGCCCCAGCATTATTCCTATACCCCCTAGCAGGCCTGTTAAAATTATCCAAAGCCAAGGCCAGTATGTCTCCAGGACGCCCGGTGGGGGCGGTGGTAGTTGTACGGTTTTCTCGACAGTCGTAGTCGTAGTTGTTACCACCTCTCTAGTGACCTCGACTGTCTTAACTACTTCTCTAGGAACCTCTGTTACCTTCGTAACCGTAACCAATTGGGTAGTGGCCCTCTCGATTGTCTGAAAGGAGGTTACAACTTGAGTCACGACCCTCTCTGCGGTGGAAATTAATGTAGCAGTTGTTGCAGTTGTTATGACGGTTGTAACAGTTGTTGTAATAGTTTTTATGAGTGTAACGGTTGTCGTAGAGGTAACAGCTTCTATGATTGTTACTGTTTCTGTGATTGTTACTGTCCTCTCCTGCCCATAAGCCGTGTGCGGAGAATACAGGCTCCAAACCGTCGAATAGACAACAAAAGCTAGTAACAGCGCAGAAGCTATGCTTCTTAGCCCAAGTTCCTCGTCTTAAGAGCCCTCCAACTTTATTTAAGCCCTCCCCTCCACACCGAAACAGTGTCCTGAAAGGAGATTAAGTTTAAGCTACTTCTCACCTCTAAACACGCTCTAGTCAGACGCTCGTTCTGCGGGAGCCGTAGCGAACATAGATGCGTGATTTACAGCGGCTCTGTCAAATACCTCGTGTTTGTCTGCTCCCGAGCCTCCTGTTGGGAGAAGACGGAGGCGCTGAGGGAAAACGTCAGGCTGGTCATTGACTATGGCCCTAAGCTTGAAATAAGGTTGCCCTTTACGGCAACAATAGGTGAGGTTGATGAATAAAGTGTCCCTCGCCAAAGTAATAACTCTGCTACTCTCAGCCTCCGCATTATTGTTGCCAATCGTTTACGGGCTGAGCGTTCACGGCTGGAACTTATGGGCTATGATCGTGCCGATATACAGCCCCCTAAGATCGACTTCAGGCTGGAACCCTCTGGCCTCAAGTTGGAGCGCGGAAGGCTCTACGCGGAGCTCAAGGTCGCGAACATGGGTGAGGTCAGGGTGGTGTTTGAGGGTTTGAACGCGGAGCTCTACGGCCCAGACGGGAGGGCTCTAGCCTCCGCAAAGCTCGAGAGGGCTGTCGCCCTGCCGGCGGGATCCACGGAGGCTCTGACCCTGAGGCTGGAAGCCGATGAGGCCGCTCTGAAGGGGCTGACGTCCTACGCTTTGAGGGGGCTTGACAGGATAAATGTTGAGGTCAGGGGAGAAGCCGTACTGCGCGTCTTCGGGTCAAGGGTCGTGGCGCCGCTATCGGTATCATATGAGCTCGGCTTGGAGGACTTCGTCCAGCAGCTCAGGGCGTGGTCGCCTTGACGGTCGCGAGGCCCCTCACGCTGAACCACAGGCTCAACGTCCTTGGGCTCGCATCGTCCTTCCTGCTCCTCTATACGGCCCTCTCCGAGAGACCGTGGTGGGTTGTGTACGGAGGGATGGGGGACGAACGGACCTTCTCGGGAGGTCTCGCCGTTCAGCGTAGTGGTGGAAGTGCTGGGAAAGCCGTGACGGTGCCGATGCTCTTCTACCTGAACTTGGCTGCGAGGCTCAGCGTCCTGCTGGCGGCCGCAACGACGCTCTTGGGCTCCCTGCTGATCAAAAAGCCGTGGTCGAAACCGCTCATGAGCTTGAGAGGGCTTGTGCTACCGATCTTCTTCCTAGCCGGCCTCTCCATCTCTTTGAACCTGGCTGGGACGCTCGCAGGGGTAAGCATACCGTTGGTCGGGCAGTCCGTCATTGAGTTCGCGGTAAGTTACGGCGGGTTCAGGATATCGACGGAGACGCCTGTAACGGCGGCGCTAACCCAGGAGTATTGGATCGCGCTTACGGCCGGAGTCTTATCTGCCCTGGCGAGAGCCATCCACGGGAGGACGACCTTATAACGCAGAAGGGCCACCGCTCTTTAATACCAAGCCCGAGCAGTTCGGTGTTATGAGCGCTATCAGGCCAGCGGTCAGACCATGGGATTACACTCAACAGAAGCGTGATTTCAGCCAGCAGGAGCTACAGAAGCCTCAGACCGTGCTACCCCGGGACGCCAGCCTGGAACAGAAGCTCAGGGACTTCCTGAGAAGCGGGGAGGACTGGGAGAGGTCCAGGACGAGCATATCGGGAGTCTTCGTCGTCAAGCTTCCGGGCCAGGGGTCGAGGGGGCCTGAGCTCGCGCTGGAGATAGATCCGGTGGACGGCCAGGGCCAGCCAAAGAAGAAGCGAGGATACATGATCAGGGGAAGGGCCGACCTGAAGGAGCTCACCAGGATACTCTACGACCAGTGGCTGGTCAAGTTAGTAAGGATCCTTGAAGCCGTCAATCCTAAAGCAGTAAGAGCAACTCGAGATTGATAGAAGTCTGAAAGGTAGTTGAGGGGCGGCCGGACCAGGACTATGATCATCGAGGGCCGTTCTGAGACCTGCTGGTCGAGGCTCCAGGCTTGTCAGAGGAGAGCGGGTGAGCGATCAGAGCCATCAAATCGCCTGAACCCTGGCTTTATTCTGTCCCCATTTCACCTCAACGTAACGTCCTATACACCTTCTACAGCACGAAATTTCACGTTGTTGTAGAACCTATTCTTTTCCCTAAGCTAAGACCTGCTATGAAGAGAAAGACGGAATAGAACTCCTCGAGAGGAGAGTACCTAAGGAATGGAATCGAAACAGACTGGCGAAAGAGTCCAGTACGACATCGATGACGTGCATCATGGCAAGAGATCCTAAAAGGCTTAAGTAAAACTTGTCAGTACCCCAGAATGATGGCGGAATCCATTTATATGGACCTTCGGCGGTTTAACCCGAATGACTACTACGATTGGGTTCATCGCGGTGGTTCTGGCGACGGACACGAAGGCGACATGAAGGGGACGATAGTGGCACAGAGGGAGGCCGGAGGGATAACGCAGCACATAGGAGCGAGCCTTTTCCCGTACGACGCCGTAGTCGAGGCCTGCAGACAGCTGTTGGGAGAGGTGAGGGCCCAGATACGCTTGCCAGGGCTCATTTTCATCGACACGCCAGGACACACCTGCCGTAAAGCCGCTCGTCGGTCAGATGAGCGTGGGCGTCGACGATCATCCCCTAGTAATGTTTTACACCTATAAAACAGCTTTGAAACCCGTCACAACATACATATTAACAACACAAAACGACAAACCTTTAAATATTATGCCTTATTTGGGCACTATGGATGGAATTGCAAAAACAAATTAACAGAGAGCCGCTGGAGGTATTTATAAATAGGCTGCCAACTAAGATCCTCAGGGACTTTACAAAAAAACATAAGAAACGCTACAATCTAAGAACTCATTTACCACGTGAGAAGCTCATCTCACAAATTTTACAAAAAGTGCCTGAGGAGGTCATTCTACAGGATTTGTATGCTCCTTATGGATGGGCAGGTGATGTAACAATCCACCTGTTTCAAATTGATGGAAGTAAGCTTAATGAAATTTCTAAAGAAAGCCAATTAGCCAATTTATTAAAGAGTTTGGACTTTAAACGAGGATTAACTGAGCTACCAGAACCAGTTGAAATGACTTTGTCGGACGATGAAATAAGGATTCGCCATGAATTCCTTGGTGAACCAATTATTTATCGAGATCCAAGTACTTATAAATTGCAAACTGTTAGACCTTTGGAAACAGCCTTTTCGGTCATACACTTGCCTACTGGCTTTACTGAATTACGCGTCCGTAAAAGAACTTATGCCTTAAATGCTATCAAGCTGTTAACGCAGTATTTTGGAGGAAATTATAAAATCTTAAGTTTTACACGCGATAATCTAGCTGCATGGATTGATTGGGCAACCACCCTGCGAAATGCTAGGTTTAAACCAACCGGACCTATTAGTACTTTATACATGGGCGCAAAAGGTTGGCTTGATTTACGTAACGTAGAATTGTTCAAGGAATGGTGGAAGAAAGGTGAAAGGGTGGAGGGAATTTACATAAAATTCGAATACTCGTCAAAGAGGGAGCTGGGTTTTAGCATAAATGCGAGGATGGGAAAGATCATGTTTAGGACTTTTGCATCTGAGGAAGAGATAAAATTAGTAGTTAATAGGGGGCGATTGATACTTGGACTATGAAAAAATAAGTGCGCAGCTCCAAAGCCTCATAAAATACTTGGGAGCCAAGGACTTCCCAATAGATGAGTTGAAAATAATAGAAGATTTGAGATTGCCAAAAGAAGAGATCAAGGCAAACTTGAGTGAGGGGGTCAAGCTAGGTCTCATAAATGTTAACAAGATAGTTGTAACTTGTGAAGAATGTGGGGAAGATCTCAGGGAAATAAAAATAGTAGAAGAAGTTCTTGGAAAAGAAGAAAAATGTGAATACTGTGGAGAGATATTTACCGTAACAGAGGATAATATTCTACGTTATTACTCACTTACATATAAAGGGATAGATGCCTATGACAAATTGTCAAAGAGGGGGCATCCTTTTATTCCAAAATTTAAGTTATTTCCATACTTCATCGATAAATGGTATGATAGATTTGGAGGAGAGGTGCTTAAAAATTATTTTATCATTATTCTTCTACATTTTTTAAGAGATTTAATCCCATTCGTTGAGGCGCTTGAGAGGTTTGGAGCAAAAGCGGATAAGTGCTATCTTATCTGCAAACCATATCCATATGCTTATAGAGATCAGATAAGTCTTTATCTTAAAAATAAGGGCTGCAATGTAAAAATTGCGGAATCTTTCGATGAAATGCCTATTTTGATCTCCGCAGTACTTGAAGAAATCCGACAAAGAATTAGGAAAGAAAAATTGATTATTATAGAAGATGGAGGCTATGTTGTACCAATCTTACATACAAAATATAAAAAATTACTCCCATTTTGTAAAGGCGCTGTAGAACAGACTACAAAGGGAATAAAAAATGATAAGAAAATTAAGAGGAAGAAGTTCGCAATCCTTAACGTGGCTGAATGTGATTTTAAAAAAGAATACGAACCAAAATTTATTGCAAGCGCTGTAGTTCAAAATATACGCAATATGTTGCCGGACAGAAACTTTGCTGGACAATATGCATTAGTTATAGGAGGCGGCGGTACTGTCGGATTTCAAGTCAGTATACAGTTGAGTGATAGTTTAAGAATGAAGGTGTACGTAGCAGAGAGAAATCCAAGAGCGCTATTGCGGGCTCAAGATGAACCTAAGATAGCAAGAGCATTTAAATCACAAGATATGAAAAACTACATAGGAGAATGTATGCTTATTATTGGTGCTACTGGCACTCAGAGTATAGGAAAAGCAGAGATCAGCTTACTAAAACATGGCGCAATATTGGTAAGCGTATCCTCAGATCGTGATGAAATCGACGTCAAGGAGCTTGAGCGGCTTGCGGGCGATAAGAAAAATATAGAAGAAGTGTTCTCACGAGATGGCCAAAAAATCGGAACTCAGTTTACGCTAGAGCGGCTTGATTCCAGACAAATTTTACTATTAGCCGACGGATATCCAGTCAATTTCTATTATTCCGAAAGTGTTCCAAATGAGTCTTTTGACCCAATTTTAACGATATTGTTTCTTTCGGTTTTAAAGTTAGCCATTGAACCAAAAATTCGTCCCGGCATTCATTTAAAAATAGTAAATAAACTCGTATCAGACGAGAAAATTGTAGAAGAAACGCTTCGATTTTATAGAGGAATCGTGTAACTCATATGTAATGATTTTTCGGAAGAATTTGATTATGTCCAGATAAGCATTTTATCCATTATTTCATCTTGATAGATAGTTTGGTAGTTATAGTGTGGGCGGTTTTAAGAATAGGCTTAGGTTTTTTACTCCTGTATATGCTATCTCGCGCTTATCTTATGGTGGAATATCGTTAGCCTTTCCTTAAGGTATCTAAAGAATCTTCAATTCTATTCCACAAGCCGAACTTCTCATACCTATATACTCTAACCCAAGCCTCTCTATTGCCCATCTATGCCAAGGACCCCTACCGACTATGACTAATGTCTTGTTGGTTCACATCCTTAATGCATTTCTGAGGAATACTAGAGCGTTCGGGTTGCTCCTTCCATGTGAGGCCTTTAGAGTCAGTAATTCCTTTTGAATCCACGTCTACAGCAGACCACGTGTTAAGAAACCCTACTAGGTGTAGCTTATTCTCATCTGCGGCTGTACACCTCCTATACTTAGGCTCGTTGGTAAGCCTGAACGGTACTGACAAGTTTTACTTGAGCCTCTTTGGGTCTCTGGCCATGATGCACGTCGTCGATGCTGTACTGGACTCTTTCTCCAATCTATTTCGATCCCACAGGTACTCTCCTATCGAGAAGATCTATTCCGTCATACTCTTCAAGGTTCTACAACATGCTCGAAGAAACTGCTATCGGTTGCTTACGTTTAAATAAGCGCTGAGCAATATGTTTTCGGAAGCGGGGTAGGGTAGCCAGGTCTATCCCGCCGGGCTCATAACCCGGAGATCGGTGGTTCAAATCCACCCCC
>Ga0079992_131850_pt1 | contig 19415 bp, 19 predicted proteins | sample FaiFalFF_MnMetaG_3_FD_69197 | JGI IMG/M metagenome (GOLD analysis project Ga0079992, IMG submission 69197) | Freshwater microbial communities from Yellowstone National Park, Wyoming, USA - Fairy Falls B (FF_Mn_B) MetaG (SPADES assembly) (version 2) | ecosystem: Environmental > Aquatic >... | reverse complement strand
GGCCGGGGCCGTGGTTGCCGCCCTTTCGGCCGGCCTTTTCGCCCATTATTTCTTCAACCTTAACTTTCCGCAGACAATTTCCCTGCTGTGGCTGTTTTTCGGCCTGGCCATGGCTTCGGCTACAGGTCCTGTTCAAATCCCAGAAGCGAGGCAGGGTGATGAAAGTCCACGAGTATTTGGGTAAGCGCCTCTTCGCCGAGTACGGGGTACCGGTCCCGCGGGGCGAAGTGGCCGAAACCCCCGACCAGGCCGCCGCCCTCACTGCCGACCTCGGCGGCCGGGCCGTCATAAAAGCCCAGATTCTCGCCGGCGGCCGGGGCAAGGCCGGGGGCGTGCGGGTGGTGACGTCGCCCGGGGAGGCCCGGGAGTTCGCCGCCGGACTGCTCGGCCGGCCCCTGGTGACGGCCCAGACGGGTCCCGGCGGGGTTATAGTCCGGCGGGTTCTCGTTGAAGAAGCCCTGGAAATCGACCGGGAACTCTACCTGGCGGTGCTGGTCGACCGGGACCGGGGCCGGCCCCTCATCATGGCGAGCGCCACCGGCGGGATGGACATCGAAGAGGTGGCCGCCGCATTCCCGGACCGGGTCATCCGGGTCTGGGTCGACCCGGCCGTGGGATTCCAGCCATACATCGGCCGAACGGTGGCCTTCAGCCTGGGTCTTTCGGGGGAGCAGGTCCGGGTGGCGGTGGAAACGGTCGCCGGCCTCTACCGCCTTTTCACCGAGAAGGACTGCGCCCTGGTTGAGGTTAACCCCTGGGTCGTGACGGCCGACGGCCGGCTTCTGGCCGCCGACGCCAAGGTTGACTTCGACGACAACGGCCTCTTCCGCCACCCGGAGATTGCGGCCCTCCGGGATACCTCGGAGGATTCACCCCTCGAGGTCGAAGCCATGAAGGCTGGGGTCTCTTACGTCAAGCTGGATGGCTTTGTCGGCTGCATGGTTAACGGGGCCGGACTGGCCATGGCGACCATGGACCTCATCAAGCTGGCCGGGGGCGAACCGGCTAACTTTCTGGACGTGGGGGGTGGGGCCAACGAGGAGCGGATTGCCGCGGCCTTCAAGATCCTCATCTCGGACCCGGATGTGCGGGTCGTGCTGGTGAACATCTTCGGCGGCATCGCCCGGGGCGACGTCATCGCCCGCGGCATAGTGGCCGCGGCCCAGAGTGTTGGGGTGAACATCCCCATGGTGGTTCGGCTGGTCGGCACCAATGCCGCGGAGGGTCACCGCATCCTCCAGGAATCGGGTCTGCCCATCACCGTCGCCGCCGACATGGCGGAGGCCGCTGCCCTTGCTGTGAAACTCGGAAAGGAGGCCGCCCGGTGAGCATCCTTGTCGGCAGCCACACCCGGCTCCTCGTTCAGGGGATCACCGGCCGGGAAGGAAGCTTTCACGCCCGCCAGTGCCGGGACTACGGAACCAAGGTTGTTGCCGGAGTGACCCCCGGCAAGGGCGAGACCGACGTCGACGGCATCCCCGTTTTCAACACCGTCCGGGAGGCAGTGAAGGCCACCGGCGCCAACGCCAGTCTCGTTTTCGTGCCCGCACCCTTTGCGGCCGACGCCATCCTTGAGGCCGCGGATGCCGGCCTGGAGCTGGTGGTGTGCATCACCGAGGGTATCCCGGTTCTCGATATGGTCCGGGTCAAGCGGTTTCTTGACGGCAGGCTGACCCGGCTGATCGGCCCCAACTGCCCGGGCGTTATCACCCCCGGACAGGCAAAAGTCGGGATCATGCCGGCGGCAGTGTACAGCCCGGGCCCGGTCGGGGTGGTGTCCCGGAGCGGCACGCTCACCTACGAGGCTTCGGCCCAGCTCACCGCCCTGGGAATCGGCCAGTCGACCTGTGTTGGGATCGGGGGCGACCCCATCGTGGGCTCGGGCTACCTGGACATCCTGCCGATGTTCGAAGCCGACCCGGAGACGAAGCTCGTCCTCCTCATCGGGGAAATCGGGGGCACCGCCGAGGAAGAGGCGGCCGAATACATCAAGCGCCACATGACGAAGCCGGTGGTTGCCTTCATCGTCGGCCGGACCGCCCCGCCCGGCCGCCGGATGGGCCACGCCGGGGCGATCATCAGTGGGGGCACCGGCACCGCCGAGAGCAAGGTCCGGGCCCTGGAGGCCGCCGGCGTTACCGTCTGCCCAAGCCCGGCGGAAATCGGCCGGACCGTGGCCGAGGTCGCCCGGCGCTACGGCCTGATCCCGTGACGGCCGGGCCAGCCTAGCCGGACCTGCGGGTAGCGGGCCCGCTTTTCAATTTGGCGAGCAGAACCCTGACTTCGTCCCGGAGGGGGTCACCGGCGGGGTATATGTCGGCAAAGGACTTAAGGGCGTTTTCCACGATGGCGGCCTCCCGACCCGTAAGCTCAACGGCCCGAACCGTGCCCGATTCCGTGGGAGCGGCTGCGGTCGCCGCCACCGGCGCCGCCTCGCGCCGGGCCATCAGTTCCGGCCGCACGACCAGGATCGGCAGGTCGGACCGCCGCAACAGGCCCAGGGTAACGCTACCGAAGAGGATCCCAACAAGGCCGGTCCGGCCGTGGGTCGAAAGCGCGATCAGGTCAGCATCTACCCGCCGGGCCACCTCTAGCAGGTGGTCCACTACCGAAAAGCCAACCTCGAGCTCGGTGGTGGCCTTTACGCCCTCCGAGCGTAGCCGGGCGGCGAGCCGCTCCAGGTACACCCGGGCGTCGTCAAGTTGCTGTTCAACCGTCGGGCGGACGGAGCCGGGCGGCTCGGGCGGCCCGAGCCAGACAACCTCGGTCAGGACCAAAGTCCCGTTAAAGGCGCGGGCCAGCTCCGCCGCCACCCGGACGGCGGCCTCGCCGAACTCCGAACCGTCCAGGGGAACGAGGATTCGGGGCGGCCTGGTCGCCGGCGAGAAAGGCCGCGGCCGCTGGGACGCTCTGACGGCGATGACCGGAACAGGACTGCTGGCGAGGACACCTTCCGTGACCGACCCGTAAACCCACCGACCCAGCCCCGAGTGCCCGTGGGTCGACATGACAACCAGGTCCGCCCCCTTAAGCTGAACCTGCTCCCGAATTGCCCCCGGCACGTCGGCCTCGCTTACCACCACGGGCTCGACGTCAGCGACAGCCTCCCTGAGCTGAGCGGCAACTTTTTCTAAATAAGCCTCTGCTTCCGCCTTAAGCCGAGCCTCGATTTCCGGACCCTGTCCGGGCCAAAGCAGTGGCAGGGGCGGGATGACCCGAACCAGGATTAGCCCGGCCCTGGTGGCCGCGGCGATTTCCCGGGCGATGCCCAGGGCCTGCTCAGCGAGCTCAGAACCGTCCAGCGGCACAAGAATCCGGTTGATGGCCACCGTCAATCCTCCCCTGTGCATTCTTTGCGCAACAGCCACAACCTGGCGGCCCGCCCGGCAGAACCTGCCGGGTGCGGGTAACGGCCGCCAGGGCTAGTTCTAAGCCCGGGCGGCAGGCGAAAGCTGGTCCACCTCGAACCTGTAGTCTTCGATGACAGGATTGGCCAGAAGTCGGCGGCAGAAAGCCTCAACCTCAGCTTCGGCCGCGGCCCGGTCCGGTGCCTCGAGCTGAATTTCAAAATACTTGCCCGAGCGGACCTGCCGGACCGACCGGAAGCCCAGGTCAGTCAGGGCCTGCCTGATGGTCAGCCCCTGGGGGTCATTGACCACCGGCTTCAGCGTAACGTACACCCGGGCCAGCCAGGTCAAAAGCCACCCCGCTTTACCATGTAGTTAGCCAGGTCGGCAACCCGGCAGGCGTAGCCCCACTCGTTGTCGTACCAGGCCGTCACCTTGACCATATCTCCGTCCATGACCATGGTGAGCAGCCCGTCCACAATGGCGCTGGCCGGGTGCCCCTTGAAGTCCATGCTCACCAGCGGCTCCTCGGTGTAGGCGAGGATTCCCTTGAACTCGCCCTCGGCGGCTCGCTTGAAGGCCGCATTTACCTCCTCGACCGTCACCGGCCGCTCCAGGTCGCAGGTCAGGTCAATCACCGAGACGGTCGGGGTCGGCACCCGCATGGCGAAGCCGTGGAGTCTGCCCTTGAGCTCGGGGATGACCAGGCCAATGGCCCGGGCTGCCCCGGTCGTGGTAGGGACAATGTTCAGGGCGGCCGCCCGCGCCCGGCGCAGGTCCCGGTGGACCAGATCCAGGATGCGTTGGTCGTTGGTGTAGGCGTGAACGGTGGTCATAAGCCCCCGTCGGATGCCGAAGGCCCGGTGGAGAACTTTCACCACCGGGGCAAGGCAGTTGGTCGTGCACGAGGCGTTGGAAACGATCCGGTGGCTGGCCGGGTCGTACTGGTCCTCGTTGACGCCCAGAACGACCGTGATGTCCTCATTCTTGGCCGGGGCCGTGATGATGACCTTCTTGGCTCCGGCCTCCAGGTGTCCGGCGGCCAAGGTCGCGTCTTCAAAGACGCCGGTGGATTCCACCACGATTTCGGCCCCGACTTCCCGCCAGGGTATCTTCTTCGGGTCCCGCTCGGCGAAAACCCGGATGACCCGCCCGTCCACAAACATCTGGTCGCCCTGAACCTCAACCGTGCCCGGGAACACGCCGTAATTGCTGTCATATTTAAAGAGATGGGCGTTGGTCCTGGCATCGGCCAGGTCGTTGACGGCAACAACTTCCAGGGTATCAGGGTGGTACTGGAGAATGGCCTTCAGAACCTGCCGTCCCACCCGGCCGAACCCGTTGATCCCAACCTTGACGGCCATGGTCTTGCCTCCTTGCGAAGAATAAGTTATCCGGTGTCGCCGCCCGCCAAAACCAGCCCGGCTAGGCGCTCAATTTTTTATCAGGCTCAGGAAGTACTCGTGAAAGCGGGTGTCATCTGTGAGCTCGGGGTGGAAGGCCGTCCCCAGGAACTTGCCCTGCTGGACAGCCACCGGGATTCCATCGGGCAGTCGGGCCAGAACCTCCACCGCGGGTCCCACTTCCCGGATGACCGGGGCCCGGATAAAGACCGCCCGGAGCGGCCGGTCTCCCAGCTTTGGAACCTCGAGGTCAACCTCGAAACTGTCGACCTGCCGGCCGAAGGCGTTTCGCTCGACTTTTATGTCGATTAACCCCAGGGGTGGTTCCAGGAGCCGGTCGGCATCTCTGGCGAGCAGGATCATCCCGGCGCAGGTGCCCCAGATGGGCATCCCCTCCAGAGCCCGGCCGGTGATTTCCGGCCGCAGGCCGCTCAAGCTCAGGAGCCGGCCGATGGTGGTGCTCTCCCCCCCCGGAATAATGAGGCCGTCAACCCCGGCCAAATCGCCCGGCTTTCGAACCTCCACGGCTTCGATCCCGAGGCGGCGCAGGACCTGAATGTGCTCGGCGAAGTCGCCCTGAAGGGCCAGCACACCCACCCGCATCGGCCTACACCCCCCGGGTTGCCAAAAGCTCCTGCGGGGCCAGCTGGCGGACGTCAATGCCCCGCATCGGCTCGCCGAGGTCCTTCGAAATTTCGGCCAGAATCTTCGGGTCGTTGTAGTACGTCACCGCCAGGACAATGGCCCGGGCCCGCTTGGCCGGGTTTTCGGACTTAAATATCCCCGAACCGACGAAGACGCCGTCGGCCCCGAGCTGCATCATCAGGGCGGCGTCGGCCGGGGTGGCGATGCCCCCGGCCGCAAAGTTCACCACCGGCAGCCGGCCCAGCCGCTTCACCTCCATCACCAGCTCCAGGGGCGCCCCCAGATTCTTGGCCTCGGTAACGAGTTCGTCGTCGGGCATGTTCTGGATCCGCCGGCAGGCGTCCATGACCGCCCGCATGTGGCGCACCGCCTCAACGACGTTGCCCGTCCCGGCCTCCCCCTTGGTCCGGATCATGGCCGCCCCCTCGGCGATCCGCCGCAGGGCCTCGCCCAGGTCCCGGCAGCCGCAAACAAAGGGAACCTTAAAGTCATGCTTCCAGATGTGGTGGTTCTCGTCGGCCGGGGTAAGGACCTCCGATTCGTCGATGTAGTCCACCCCGAGGGCCTCCAGGATCTGGGCCTCGACGAAGTGGCCGATGCGGCACTTGGCCATCACCGGGATGCTTACGGCCTTCATGATGGCTTCGATGTGGGCCGGGTCGGCCATCCGGGCAACACCCCCGGCCGCCCGGATGTCCGCCGGCACCCGCTCGAGGGCCATCACGGCCACCGCCCCCGCCTCCTCAGCGATTTTCGCCTGCTCGGGGGTGACCACGTCCATGATCACCCCGCCCTTAAGCATCTGGGCAAGTCCGGCCTTTACCCGCCAGGTTCCCTTCAGAATCGACTCGGCCATGGTGCGTTCAACCTCCTTCGCCTAATTGTAACACGGTCAGGGCCCGAGTTTAAAAATCCACACCCGGTTCAGCTGGTAGACAAGCTGATAGGCCGGGCTTTTCAGCAGCTCCCCGGGCTCGAAAACCCGGCCCGTCGGGTTGTTGACCCGCCCGCGCCGCTGGCCGATATAGACATAACTTATGCCGGCCCGCTTCAGGGCGGCGACCACATCGGGGTCGGTGGGCCCCCGGGCCAGAACCTGGGCCATAAGGCCGTTGACCTTAGCCACGTAATCGGGGTCAACTGGGCGCTCGCTCACGTAGGGCATCGGCGGCACCGATGCCTGCCGGCCCCCGAGCAGGGGCAGCCACCAGCCGGCATCTGCCCCCACCACCACGGCCCCGCCGTAGGCGAAGAAGCCGTTGATTAAAAACTTCGAATCCGGCGGGGTGTTTTCCCGAACCCATTTCAAAGCCTCCAAGTCCGAGAATGTGAGCATGCTGTGGGTCACCGGGTCGGCTATTCCAAGCTGGCGGAAGGCTCCGACCGCGCCCGCGAGCCCCAGGAGGGTCAGGGTCAGCCCGAGACCGGTCCCGCCAGATACCCGGTGAAGGAGACCTTCGACCGCCTGCGAGCCGAGCCAGCCGATAAGCAGGGCGGTCGGAACGTAAGCGGCGATGAAGAGGGTGAAGTTCCCGATGAACCCGGCCCCCGGCAGGCCCAGCAGGTCAGGATTGGTGGCCAGGAAACTAAGGGCCGACCAGATGCCCAGCAGGAGCACGCCGGGGTTGCGCCGGGCCAGGCCCCAGCCCAGCCCGACCCCGGCCAGGGCCCAGGCCCACCCCGGCAGGTAGTCGGTCAGCGGCCCCGGGGCGTTGTACTCGACCTCGGCGGCCGTCCGGCTTGCCGGGGGCTTGAGGTATCCTGCCGCAACCTCCGGTAGCCCGCCGCCCAGGACGTTGAGCCACCACGGCAGGGTAAGTCCGACGGCAATGAATCCGGCGGCCCCCAGCCTGAGAACCGGATCTAAAAGGTCGCGGCGGACAGCTGAGGACCAGACCAGTAGGGACGCCGCGAAGAGGCCGTAAAAGACTGCAACCCGGTAATGGGTAAGGAGAAGTCCGGCCGCCAGGAGGGCAGTGACCGCCACCAGCCGGACCGACCGGCCCTTGGCCCGGACCAGCCCGAGGGAAATCACCATGACTGCCGGCAGGACCACCTGCCCGGCCAGCTGGGTGTACCGGCCCCAGCGGACGTAGTAGGCCGGCGACCAGAAAACAAGCCCCGCCACCAGCACTCCCAAAACCCCGGCCCAGGCCGACCCGAAGAGCCTGCGCCCCACAGGGTAAAGTCCGAGGACAGCGAGGCCGTTAAGAATCTGGCCAGCGATTAAAATTGCCTGGTCCGACCGGGTCCCGGTAACCCAGCTCAGGGCCGCCGCAAAGGCGTGGAAACCGAAGTGGTAGGTGAGGGTTACCAGCTCAGCGTAGGGCCGCCAGTCCCCCGGAAGGCCGCCGCCGGCCCGGATAAGCTCGGTGATGAGCGCGTGGTGGACGCTGTCACCCCACTGGGGTCCGGGGAGGCCCCGAACCACCAGCATTCGGGTAAAGAAGATTAGCCCTGCCAGAACCCCCAGGCCGATTACCGGACCGGGGTCCTCGGCCGCTCCTGGTTCCGGGGTCGTGGGATGACGCCGGCTCCGCCAGAACAGCCCGGCGAGAGCCCCCGCACCGGCCAGGTTGGAGATGACAACCAGGCCAGGACCCGGACGAAGGCCGGCCGCTGCCGCCACCAGCAGCCCGACCGGGTACCAGGCGAGCCCGGCCCCACCAGCAAGAACCAGGTCTTCGGCCCTGACCCGCCCGGGGCCCCACCCGAGCCTGACAATGGCCAGGCCCGGGATCAGCAAGATTACGGCGGCCGCCCCGACCCAGTAAAGGGTCTCAAGCCCCGTCTCCGCCAGGCCGACCACCAGACCGGCCGGGGCATACACCAGCCGAAGGATGAGGTCAGCCGAATCGTCCGGTCCGCTGTCCCGGATGAGGGTGCCGTCCAGCACAGCCCCAGCCGGGGCCGCCGCGACCTCAACAGACCCGGACTCCACGCCCAGCTCCAGGTAGTAGGGCTGACTGTGGGAATCCGGCTCCGGCGAAGCAAGACTCAATCGGCGAAAGCCGGCATCTTCCGGCCGGACTTCCACCACCGACCGGGCCACCAGTTCGCCTGCCGGATGCCACCCACGCCAGAGGCTCATGCTCACCCGGGCGGGACCTGGCGCCCGCAGGCCGACCTCAACCCCCAGGAGGCCGCCGTGGGCCGGGACAAAAGTCTGGCCAAGGTGGGTGCCGGCCTCGCCCCGAACAACCCGGCCCCAATCCACGGGCGGGTGGGCCGGGTCCACCCAGGCCCCGCCCAAGATGGCATTTAGCAGGGCAAAAAGAAGGGTGAGCAGGTGCTTCACTAAACGGAAATTTTACCGGGATTTACGGATTCCGGGTAGACCCACGGTCAGGGAGACCAGGATGACCGAAAGGCCCATAAGGCCGAAGGCCACGGGCGCGCCCCAGAACTGGGCCACCCCACCAGCCAGCAGGCTCCCGAGGGGCATGAGGCCCTGGTTCAGCATATAGAGGCTCATCACCCGCCCCCGCATGTGGTCCGGACAAATCACCTGAAGCAACGTGTTGTTCGTCGACATGTACGTAATCTGAAAACCCCCAATCAGGACCAGAACCAGCAGGGCCGGGGCCACCGACCTCATCAGGGCCAGCGCGATGAGACTCAGGCCCAGGCAGATGGCCGCAACGTAGAGGATAGCCGGACGGCTCTGGAGGCGGGGCGAGGACGCAATGAGCAGGGTGCCTACCACGGCACCCACCCCGGGCGCGGACATTAGGAGTCCGAGCCCCTCCGGCCCGGCCCCAAGCACATCGGAAGCAAAGACCGGCATGATGCTGATATACGGCAGGGCCAACACCGTCGGGATCAGGCCCATCAGCATCTGGTTGCGCAGGGGGACGTGGGTTAGCACAAACCGAATGCCCTCTTTAAGGTCCCGAAAGAGGGAAGCCTCCTTAAGGCGGCCTTTGTTGGGGGGGAGCCTGAGCTGGTGGGCCATTAGGGCCACCCCCGCGTAGGCGGCGCTTTGGATAAAGAAATTTCCGGCCACCCCGAAGAGGGCGATCATCATCCCCCCAAGCCCCGGCCCCACAACCCGGGTTATATTAAAACCGGCCGAGTTCAGCGCGATGGCATTGGCCAGGTCCTCCCGGGGGACCACCTCGGGCACGACTGACTGGCGGACGGGCTGGTTGAAGGACCAGGCGATGCCGGTAAACAGGGTGAAAACGAAAATGTGCCAGACCTGCAGGTAACCCAGGGCGATATCGAGCCCGAAGAGAAAGCTCCAGATTAGCAGAAAAACCTGGGTCCAGAACATCAGCTGCCGGCGGTCGAGCCGGTCCGCCAGCACCCCGGCTAAAGGACCGGTGAGCAAAAAGGGAACCGCCCGCAGGCCGTTCACCACGCCCAGGAGGGCGGCCGACCCGGTCAGGTCGTACACGAGCCAGCCAAGGGTAACCTGCTGGATCCACTGCCCGGCCGACGAGAAAAGGAGGCCGAACCAGAGGAGCCGGAAGTTGCGATGCCCCAGGGATTTGAACGTGCCGAAACTCAGCCGGGGCCGGGCCGCCGTCCCATCGGCGGCCGGCTGATTGCTAACCTCCATCTTCGCCTAATTCTACGTCTTTTTTAACCTTTACGTCAAAGTCACAGCCCGCCGGCTGAGCACCTGGGGCCAGTCTCCGGTTAAAATTCAGGGAGGCTCACGGTCGGGTGTGGGCCCTTAAGGTTTCAGCTGGGGGGGTGCTGTGTCCAGGACCGTCGCCGTCCGCTACCTGGTCGTCGGGTTGTTCCTCGGGACCGCCCTCGCGGTGGGCCGGCTCCCCGCCGTCGGGGCCGGGGACTGCGGGGTTACGGTCCTTATTTCCGCGGTGCACTTCAATTCGGCCCTGAGCGGGGAACCTGATGAAGGTGTCGAACTTTACAACCCCGGGCCCCAGGCCGTGGACCTAGCCGGGTGGGCCCTGGCCGACGGCGAGGGCCGGGTGACCTTCCCGGCCGTAACCCTTCCGTCCGGAGGCCGGATTTGGGTCGCCCGCGAGGCGGTCGCCTTCCGCCGGCAGTTCGGGTTTGCGCCGGCCCTGGAATACGGGGCGGACACAGACCCCGACGTTCCGAATCTGACCGGAACGGCCCCGGTCCTGGCCAACGCCGGGGACGAGGTGCTTCTAACCGACCCGTGCGGCAACCGGTCCGACGTGGTCGTTTACAAAGGCGGTGCCACCACCCCGGGCTGGCTGGGGCCGACCCTTACGCCCTATACCTCCGGCGATCTGAGCGAAACGGCCCAGATTCTCTACCGCCGGCCCGACCCGGCCACCTTCCGGCCAGCGGCAGATACGGATTCCGCCGCCGACTGGGCCCAGTTTCGCGGCGACCCGCTCACAACCCGAAAGGTCCGCTACCCCGGTTGGGACCTTGAGTCACATTTCATCCCTTACCGGACGACCGAAGTCGCGTCTTTAACGGTTGCGGTCGCCCCCGACGCCTCCTACCTCCTGGTTCGGAACGCAATCCTCGGGGCATCCCGGTCAATTTCCGTTGCCGTCTACACCCTGGAACATCCGGGTATCGTTGACGCCCTCCGGAATCGGCTAGCCGCCGGGGTCCAGGTCCGGGTCCTTCTGGAGGGGGCACCCGCCGGCGGGCTTTCGGATGCCGAGCGGTGGGCGTGCCGGGAAGTCGAAGGGGCCGGAGGCCAGTGCTGGTTCATGACCACCCTGCCGGGCGGCGGCCGGCGCCGCTACCCAAATATGCACGCCAAATACCTGCTCGTCGATGACCGCCAGGCCCTGGTCTCCACCGAGAATTTCGGCCCGAGCGGGCTTCCGGCCGACGATTTTACCGACGGCACGGCCGGAAGCCGGGGCGCTGTCCTGGTGACCGACGCCGCAGGCGTCATCGCCCACCTGCGCGACCTGTTCGCCGCCGACCTTGACCCCGGGCGACCGGACATCCGGCGCTGGGACCCCACCGCCGACGGACCACCTCCCGGGTTCAGGCCGCCCGGTCCAGGAGGCGGCACCGGATACACCCCGGCCTTTGCCGCACCGCTGACCACGTCCGGTACCTTTGAAATTGAGGTGATCCGCTCCCCGGAAAACAGCCTCCAGGCCGGCACCGGTCTGATGGGACTGCTCGGCCGGGTCGGTGCGGGCGACGAAGTTCTCGTGCAGGCCCTTTACGAGCCGCCGTTCTGGGGTGGAACCGGCGCGAGCCCCCTAACCGACCCGAATCCTCGCCTCGAAGCCATGGTGGGCGCGGCCCGCCGTGGCGGCCGGGTGCACCTGCTCCTCGACGGGCTTTACGGAAACACCACCGAACCTACCAGCAACCGGGCGACCTGTGACTATTTGGGGCAAATCGCCGCCCGGGAGGGGCTGGACCTGGGCTGCCGCCTGGGCAACCCAACCGGTCTGGGGATTCACAGCAAGCTTGTGATCGTGCGCACGGCGGCCCAGGGGTGGGTCCACGTGGGAAGCATCAACGGCAGTGAGGTCTCATCGAAGGCGAACCGGGAGGTTGCCTTGCAGTTTAACTCGCGGGCCGCGGCCGACTACCTGGCCGCAGTGTTCTGGGCGGACTGGAATGCCTCCGGTCCGGCCCCCCGCCCGCAGCTCTGGCTCCCCCTGGTCCGCTTGCGCTGACCCGCCGCCCAGGGTTAATCTTAAACGGCTAATCCCCGCTAAGGAGGTGGAACCGGTGCAGCTTCCGGCTGGCTTGAGTCTTACCTGGCTTGGGCACGCCACGTTTCTGGTCCAGTCGCCGGGCGGCAGGCGGGTGCTTATTGACCCCTGGGTCATGAACAACCCGGCCTGTCCCGAGAACTTAAAGCGCATCGACCGGCTCGACCTGATGCTGATTACCCACGGGCATTTTGACCACATTGGCGACGCCGTGGAAATCGCCAGACAGACCGGCTGCAAGGTCATTGGCATCTTCGAGACGTGCCACTGGCTTCAGAGCAAGGGGGTTCAGAACACCTCGCCCATGAACAAGGGTGGGACCCAGGAGGTTGACGGCATCCGGGTGACCATGGTTCATGCCGTCCACAGCTGTGGGATTTTAGACGGCGACCGGATCATCTACGGGGGCGAGGCCTGCGGCTACGTGGTCACCTTCGAAAACGGCTTTAAGCTTTACCATGCCGGGGACACGGCCGTCTTCAAGGACATGGAGCTCATCGGCAAGCTCTACGGGCCGGACCTGGCCCTTTTGCCCATCGGGGACCACTTCACCATGTCGCCCCGGGAGGCGGCCGAGGCCATCCGGATGCTGGGGGTGAAGGCCGTAATCCCGATGCATTTCGGGACGTTCCCGGTGCTCACCGGAACCCCGGCCGCCCTGCGAGAGCTCACCTCGGACATCCCGGGCCTGGAAATCGTCGAGCTTGCCCCCGGCCAGACCCTGGCCGGATAAGGAGGAGCCGCCGATGGCCGCGGAAATCGTTACCGAAACAGTGGAGTTTCCGGTCAACGGGGGCGCCTGTCCCGGTTACCTGGCCCGGCCGGCCGAGGGCACCGGCCCGGGGGTGGTGGTGATCCAGGAGTGGTGGGGGCTGGAAGAGCACATCAAGGACGTCGCCCGTCGTTTTGCCCGGGAAGGTTTCGTCGCGCTGGCCCCGGACCTCTACCACGGCCGGGTAACCAGCGAACCGGACGAGGCCCGGAAGCTGGCGATGGAACTTGACCGGGAGCGGGCCATCACCGAGATCCGCCGGGCCGTCGCCTACCTGAAGGCCCATCCCGCCGTCTCGCCCCGAAAGGTCGGGGTGATCGGCTTCTGCATGGGCGGGGGCCTGGCCCTGCTGACGGCAATCCACGAGCCCGACCTGGACGCGGCCGTCATATTCTACGGCCGGAACCCGGACCCCATCGACCTGGTTGCCCAAATCCGTTGCCCGCTTCTCGGCATCTACGGGGAGGCCGACCAGGGCATCCCCCCGAGCGAGGTTGAACGGCTGGCCGAGGCCCTGAAGCGCCACGGCAAGCAGTTCGAGCTTCACATTTACCCGGCGGCGCCCCACGCCTTCTTCAACGACACCCGGCCCCACATCTACCGGCCCGAAGCGGCGGCGGACGCCTGGGCCAAGACGCTGGCCTTTTTCCGCAGGCACCTGGTCGGCGAACCAGCCGCAGCCTAGGCGGAGACCAGCTCAACCAGAGTCGCTTCGGGCGGACAGCCCAGCCGAAACGGGAGGCTCCGGGAACTGCCGAGGCCCGGGCTGATGTGGATGTATCCGGTCCGGGTCGGCAGGAGACCGCCGGCGTCGCCGGCGGGACGGCGGGCGCCGACGGCAATTGCCCCGATGAGCGGCAGCCGGATCTGGCCGCCGTGAGTGTGGCCGGCCAGAACCAGGGGGATACCCGCCCGCTCGGCGGCGGGGAGAATGGTCGGACTGTGGGCGAGCAAGACCCGGAATTGATCAGCCGGCACGCCGGCCAGGGCCGCATCCAGGTCATCAAAGCCGAGGTGGTTATCGTCAACCCCCACGACCCAGAACCGGGTGCCTTTGAAGGTCAGCGGGCAGGCCTCGTTCATCAGCAGGCGGGTATCGCTGGCGACCAGGAGGCGGCCCACGTGGGGCAAACCCGTGGTGCTGATAAGGTCCGGGTCGCGGTCTTCAACCCCGGTGAGGGAAAAGCGGACGGTCCGGAGGAGCGAGAACACTCGCCGCCCGCCGCGCCGGAAGCGGTCGTGGTTGCCGAGAACCGCAAACTTGCCCAGGGGGGCCCTGAACCGACCAACCACTTCGGCGGCCAGATGGGCTTCGGCCTCATCGTCCGCATCCACAAAGTCGCCGGTCATCGCGATAAGGTCGGCCTCCACGGCGGCAAACCTCAGGACGGCCTTCACCCGGCGCCAGTCCTCCCGGGTGATGTGGAAGTCCGAGAGGTGGAGGATGCGGAGGCCGTTGAGGGCCGGCGGCAGGCCGGCCAAGCGGACGGTGCGCCGGCGCAGTCGGAAGCGGTAGGGTTCGATGCGGGTCGAATAAAAGAGGGTCGAAAAACCCGCCACGGCCGCCACCCCCAGGGCGACAGCCGGTCCGACCAGTTCGCCGCGTAGTGCCCGGTCCACTGCTCCGATGCCCGACCTTTGATCATACCAGACCGCCGCGAGGCGAGCGGGGCCATCCGGTTTCACCTCGCGGCCCCGACTGGAAAGCCCTGCTGACCTAGAGCATTGATAAGCTTCAATATGAGCTGGTATAATGGGGCCGATGCTGAAGGCAAGCGCCTCTCGACAACCGGGTTGCTGCGGCGGGCAGGTCAAGACCGACCGGGTCGAGCCCCTTGCCCGGAAGCTGAAGGCCCTTGCCCACCCGGTCCGCCTGCAGATTCTTGCGCTCCTGGGCGCCGCCGGCCGGAGCGTTTGCGTCTGTGAGCTTGAGGCCGCCCTTCCGGTCAAACAGCCCACCGTCTCCCATCACCTCAAACTCCTTCGGCAGGCCGGCCTCATTGGGTCCCGCCAGAGCGGTAGCTGGGCCTATTATTTTCTCCGACCGGACCGACTGGCCGAACTCTGGGCCGAGCTTTCGGCCCTTGCCGGCGAAGCATCAGGGGGGTCCGATGGACCTCGTGATTGAGGCCGCCCGGCCGGATGAGTGGGCCGCGGTGTTCAGCTTCCTCGAGACCATGGGCCTGCCCACGGCCGGCCTCGCCGACCACCTGTCCGGCGTCCTGGTTTCCCGGGCCGGGCGGCGCATCGTCGGAACGGCCGCCCTGGAGGTGTACGGTAAAGCCGCCCTCCTTCGGTCCGTGGCGGTCAGCGAGGACCGGCGGGGACGGGGCCTGGGGACCGCCCTGGTCCAAAGGGCCCTCGAGCTGGGCCGACAGCAGGGAGTAGAGAATTTTTATCTACTTACGGAGACGGCGCAGGGATTTTTCGCCCGCCTGGGCTTCCGGGTTATTCCCAGGTCGGCGGTGCCCGCGCCGGTCCGGGCCTCGGCCGAATTCAGGGGCGCCTGCCCCGAAACCGCCGTTGTCATGAGCCTGTCAGGAGGTTGCCGTGATTAACAAGGATCCCTGGAGGGTTAAACTTACCGTTGCCGGCGTGTACGGGCGGGTGGCCCGATCGGCGGCAGAGAAGTCGGCCGCCGGCGCACCGGGCTGCTGTTGCCGGCCGCCCGAAGACCTGCGCGGCGTGCCGGCGGAAGCAGTGGCCAGCTTTCGGGGTTGCGGCGACCCGGTGGCCGTTGCCGACCTGCGCCCCGGCCAGGTGGTTCTTGATCTGGGGTCGGGGGGCGGACTGGACGCCATTCTGGCCGCCCGGCAGGTGGGAGCGGCCGGGGCAGTTTACGGCCTTGACCTCTCGGACGAGATGACTCGCCTGGCCCGGCGAAATGCGCTCGCGGCCGGCGCTAAAAACGCCGCCTTCATCCGGGGCGACCTGGAGGCAATTCCCCTGCGGGACGGGTCGGTAGACGTGATAATCTCCAACTGCGTCATCAACCTGACTCCGGACAAGGTCCAGGCCCTTGTCGAGGCCTTCCGGGTTCTCAAGCCGGGCGGCCGCCTGGCAGTCTCGGACATCGTGGTCGACCCGGACCTGGCCGGTCTTCCGGTGGGAGAGTGGGTAATTCGGTCAGCCCTGAGCTGGGCGGGGTGTATTGCCGGCGCCCTGACGAGCGGCCAGTACCGGGGCTTCCTGGAAGCCGCCGGCTTTGAGGCTGTGAAGATCCGCATCAACTACCGGTACTCGCCCCTGGACCTCCAGGCCGAGATGCCAGCGGTGCTGCGCCGCCTGCCGGCCCATGTCCTCGAGGACCTGGCGGGCCGGTTTGCAAGCGCCACGATCACGGCGTGTAAACCCCTTTGAGGTGAGTGGAAGCCGGCAGGCATACCTGCTGGGCCCAGTTCTGGCCCTGGCCCTCCTGCCCTCTAATCTGGTGGCCGCCTCAGTACCCCTGCTGATGGCGGAATGGGGCGTGAGCGCGGCCGCCATCGGCTGGGTATTTGCGGCCTATCAGGTCGGCTACCTCATCGGGGTCGTTTTTTTCCTGCCCCTCACCGACCGGGTGCGAACGGGCCTGGTAATCACCGCCTGCGCCGCAATCACCTCGGCCGCCTTTATTCTTTTCCCTCTGCTGGCCCGTAACGCCTGGAGCGCCAGCGCCCTCCGGGTTCTTGGGGGCCTGGGCCTGGCCGGCATTTACATGCCCGGGGTTCGCGTAGTCGCGGGGGCGGTTCCGGCCCGGAGCCGGGGCTTCGCCGTAGGGGCCTACGTCTCGTCCTTCTACCTAGGGGCCGCCGTCTCCCTCTGGCTTACGGGTCTGCTCCTGCCTTATGTCGGATGGCGGGGGGCCGGACTCGGGATGGGGATCGCTTCGGTCCTGGCCGTGCCCCTTGCCTGGTTTGCGAGCCGGCCCGCCGGACCCCCGCCAGGGGGCCGCTCGCGGCTCGACCTTTCGGTTCTGCGGGGTCCCGGCGTCCTGCGGGGCATCCTCGGGTATACGGGCCACTCGTGGGAGCTTTACGTCTTTCGGGGCTGGCTAGCCGCTTACCTTGCCGCCGTCCTGGCCGCCCAGGGTCTGGACCGCACGGCCGCAGCGTCGGCCGGCAGCCAGTGGGCCGCCCTAATGTCGGGCCTGGGAACTGTGGGCGTGTGGCTCGGCGGGTGGGTTTCGGACCGGTTGGGGCGGGCCCGGACGGCCCTCGGGGTGGCAGTGGCCAGCGGCGTCACCTCGCTGGTGTTCGGCTTCCTGGGCTGGGGTCCCTGGCCCCTCCTCCTAGCCGTCGGCATGGTCTACGGGCTGGCAATTTCGGCCGATTCGGCAATCTACTCCACATCGGTTACTGAGCTGGCACCCCCGGACCGGTTAGGCTCTGCCCAGGCCCTTCAGGCTCTGTGCGGTTTCGGTGCCACCGTTCTCGCCCCGGTTGCCGCCGGCCTTGCCCTGGACATCGGGCTCGGCTGGGTCGGGGTTTTCAGCCTCGGCGGGGTAGTCGGCCTCGGCCTGGCCTCCGCCCTGCTGCCCATGGTTCGCAGATCCCGCCCGAAACTTTTGGAGGAGACCTGAGGAGACCTTCTGAAAGCCCGAACTGCAATCCCGGCGGACGCGGCCGCGATCGCCCGGATTTACAACGAAGGCCTCGAAGGCCGGGTGGCCACCTTCGGGACCCGGTTTCGAAAGCCCGAGGATATCCTCGGCCGGTTTGACGGCATCCATCCCATCATCGTTGTGGAAGACGGCCAGGGGGAGGTTATCGCCTTCGCCTCGACTTCAACTTACCGGCCCCGGGAATGCTAAGCCGGCATCGCCGAATTTTCTGTTTACGCGGCCCGGCACGCCCGGGGCAGGGGCGCGGGTAAGCTGGCGATGCAGGCCCTCCTCGAGGCCGCCGAGGTGGCCGGCTTCTGGAAACTCGTTTCCCGGGCGTTTTTTGAGAACACGGCCAGCGGGGCGCTCTTAAAATCACTGGGTTTCCGGGAGGTCGGGGTCTACGAAAAGTACAGCAAGCTTAACGGCGTGTGGCGGGACTTTCTCATCGCTGAGAGGGTTATCCCTTCCAGCTGAAGTGGTATAATAAGGTCAGACGCGGAAGTAGCTCAGCTGGCAGAGCGTCTCCTTGCCAAGGAGAAGGTCGCGGGTTCGAATCCCGTCTTCCGCTCCGCCCGGGCCGGCTCATAGCCGGTCCGGTTTTGTTCCCCCGAAATCTCCGGCCGCAAGCTTTAAGACAACGGCGTAAGCTTCCTCGTAAGCTCGCTGGGCCAGGGCCGGACTGAGTCGGCCCCGACGGACCGCCGCCTCCAGGTCGTCCGCGTCGACAATGCGCAGGGTGCCGTCCGGCATCCGCACGATGTCCAGCTCCAGGTCCACGTAAACGGCACGGTCCGGAAAGACCTCCACCGGGGTGTTCAGGTTCACCACCTCCCCGATGAAGGTCCCATCTTCCCGGTAGTAGAGCCGCCGAGCCCACCACCGCCCCGCCGGCAGGACAACCAGACCCCAGTCTCCCGGCAGGATCGGCTCATCTAAGCTGTCAAACACGCGGCCGGGCCGGAACCCGCGGCGGACAACCAGATATTCCTCGCCAACCCGGTCCACCGTTCCCCGCAGGCGGACCACCTGCCCCCCGGCCTTGAGGTGGACAATCGTGAACTCGCGGCCCGGCTGGAGCCGGGCCCAGACAAGCTCCCGCTCCAGTTGCCGGTACACCCGGGTGCCTTCGGCCAGGTCAGTCAGCTCCGGCGGCTCAATTCCCAGGGTTCGGAGGCGGTAGTAGCCGGGCACGGTGGGAACATACCTGGCCCTGAGGCCGTCAAAGTACTGCTTGACCGGCTGAGTAAAAAAGGCCGCCTGCCCCGCCTCGTCCCGCCAGAAGACGGCAAAGGGCAGCCTCCGGCGCAGGGTGTGAACGACCCGGCTGACAGCCTCCACCCGACCCCGGATGACGACTCCCTGGCGGTCGGGCAGGTCGTCAGCCCGGGCGTCGGCCGGTCCGGGATGCTCGGGCAGGCCGAACCGCTGTTGGGTGGCCGGTGAGGGTCGTACGATAGTGAAGCCGGCGGCCAGCAGAAGCGCCGTCAGGGGCGTCGTGTAGATACCCCGGACCTCGACGCTAATCCGGCTTTCGGAACGCGACGCCCCGGATCCGGATGCTGCGCCCATCGACAACCGCCTCGGCCCCAAGGATTTCCCTGGCCAGCCAGCAGGCCGTTTCCAGGTGGTCGGTCACCTGAGGGACAATATACCGGGTTTCGCCGTCTGCCAGGGCCCCGAAGAGCACCAGCTGGTCGGCCAGGTGGCGGTCCACCGTTGCCCCGGAGCGGAGGTCGGCCAGGAGCGTCTCGGCCACGTAATCGCCGATCTCTTCGGAGCTTCGCCGGAGCTCGCCGGAACGGTCGGCCCCGAAGACGCAACCGGTGTCGGTCCCGGCGAAGACCGCCAGCCCTGCCCCGGCCTGGGCGGCCGACTCGTCGTAGATGACCTCGATTTCGGCATCGAAGCCGGCACTTTTCAGGCGCGCCCGACACCGGGCCGCCATCCGGTCTGAGACCCGGCGCGACCGGAGGTGAGATGAGACCGCCAGTCCCCAGACCCGCACGACCCGGCCGGTTT
>Ga0079992_129771_pt1 | contig 19522 bp, 20 predicted proteins | sample FaiFalFF_MnMetaG_3_FD_69197 | JGI IMG/M metagenome (GOLD analysis project Ga0079992, IMG submission 69197) | Freshwater microbial communities from Yellowstone National Park, Wyoming, USA - Fairy Falls B (FF_Mn_B) MetaG (SPADES assembly) (version 2) | ecosystem: Environmental > Aquatic >... | reverse complement strand
TATTATTCCGGCGGTGGAGTTAGCTGAGGCGGCGCAAAAGGTGCAGGCAGCCTTACAAGGCCAATGAAGCGCTCACTTCCGGTTGTTCTTACGATTGCTGGGTCTGATAGTATTGGGGGAGCTGGTATTCAGGCAGACCTTAAGGCATTTGCTTTTTTGAGGACGCACGGAACGAGCGTTTTGACGGCGCTCACCGCCCAAAATACCTTAGGCGTAACGGCTATCCACGCTGTGCCGGGCCGCTTTGTGGAAGCTCAGCTGCGAGCGGTCTGTAGTGATTTACGGCCCGATGCCATCAAGACCGGCATGCTCGCTAACGCCGAAATTATTCAGACGGTGCGGACTTTTCTTCAAGAAGAGGCCTCGGACATCCCCCTTGTTGTGGACCCTGTGCTGATTGCCGCTACGGGTGCCCGCCTCTTAGAGGTCCCAGCCGAAAACGCCCTAAAAGAGCTCATCCAACAAGCCACCATAGTAACTCCCAACCTGCCCGAAGCAGCCGCCCTAACAGAAAAACCCCTACCTACCTCTCTCTCCGAAATGGAGTCGCTCCTCCACACTTTAGCTCAGCGCTATCCAGGCCCTGCCTGGCTCCTCAAAGGCGGCCATGCCGACTGGCAGGACCAGAACGTCATCTCCCTCCTGCTCTACGAGGGCAGGACTTATACTTTCTCGCATCCCCGCATACCTCTAAACAAGCCTCCCCACGGCACAGGCTGTACTTTGGCCTCGGCTATCGCAGCCTTCTTAGCTCATGGCTTTTCGCTCCCAGAAAGCGTAGAAAAAGCGCTCCTCTTTACTTATCAGGCCGTAGCGCACGCCGACCCTACCCTCGGTAAGGGCGCTCTCCTCCTGAGGCCCCTACCCTTTGACCCAAAAAGCTCATAATATGCGCTTTTTTGCCGCCCTGTCCCTCCTAGCTTCCTCTTACACCTTTGCGCAAATCCAAATCAGCCAGAACCCCCTTACTGGTGATTGCCGCCTTTCCCCAGATTCCCTCCGCCCCATCGTTCCCCCCTTCTGGCCCTACATGTACCGCTATGAATGGGACCCCCGCACCAAAACCGAAATCCTCTACCTCAGCCCCCAAAAGCAGCTCCGAATAGAACAGCGCGCCTGCAACCGCCACCACATCACTTATGAACTGCGCGTGCCTCTAAACTATCCCCTCTCCCCCAGCCTCACCCAAGGTCTGGTATCCCTCCTGGATACTACCCTCACCCGCCTCCACCAAGACAACCCCGACTTCCTCACTATCAAAGACCTCGTGCTTCCCCGCCTCTTAGCCCAGCTCCAAGTACGATCCATAGGCGAGGTAGCCATGGTCCCGTATCAAGAGTGGAACTTTCTTGCTCAAATAGATACCGATCGCAGCTCAGCCTATATCCGATTAGAGACGATCCGTTACATTAGCAGCCAAGCGATTCGCAAACCCGGCGTGCCCGACTACATGGATGACGCCTGGCAAAAGTAGAAAAGCAGAGAGGGGAAAGAGCCTAATACCATTTTGAGGCCAAGGCTTTCTTAGTGTGAAGAGGGGATGGGCGCGCCCTCACGGCGGCGGCCAGCACCCTTTGGGCGCTGGCCGCCGTCCAAAAAGAAAGTTTATAATGGGAAATGGTATAACTTCGCCTCCTCGAGAATACCCCTCCCCACTTCATAGGGCATTGCATCCTCTGGCCTTAAAAAAACCGAATTTTTCGCTTTCTACACGCCTATAAGGGTGTCTCCTCGCGTTGGGTCACCTCACTCCTACGGTCTTAGCTGGATAGCGGCCTAAAAGGAGATATAGGGGAGCTTCCTGATCTCAGCGGGGGAATAGATAAGGGGTTGGTCTTTTGAGAGAGTTTCTTGCCCCTGCTCATCGTTATCTTTGCATTCCCATGCGCCTGATGCTGGTGCTTTCTTTTTCTCTCTTTTACGCCCAAAACCGCCCCCTTATTCGCATCGGAAAGCTCCAGTACACGGGTGGGGACTGGTATGGTAATCGCACCGCCCTCTCTAACCTCCTTCAATATGCTGCTGAGCACGCACCGATGCCCCTCGCCCTTCAAGAGGAAGTCGTTTCCCCCTCTGACCCTAACCTGGCTCGCTTTACCCTTCTCTATGCCGCCGGTCACGGCTATATCACTTTCAGCGCCCCCGAAGCACAAAACCTCCGCACCTACCTCCTCGGAGGCGGCCTCCTCCTCTTAGACGACGATTACGGCTTCTTCCCTTACGCTCAGGAAGCCCTCCGACAAATCTTCCCAGAAGGTCAGCTCAAACCCCTCCCCGCTAACCACCCTATCTTCTCCTGCTACTACCAATTCCCGTACGGCCTACCCAAAGTCCACGAACACGATAACAAGCCCCCCCAACTCTACGGCTTTTTCTACGGCGATAAACTGGTGGCTCTCCTCACGCATGAGGCAGACCTCGGCGATGGCTGGGAAAACCCCGAAATCCATAAAGACCCCCCCCACGTGCGCGAACTCGCCTTACAAATGGGCGTCAACATCTTATGCTACGCCGCTACCTTGCACTAATCACCCTCGCCACCGCCCAAACCGTCATCATAGAAAATGCCGAGGAGCTTAGCGGCACAGACGAAGTGCGCCACCTCAAAGGCGCCGTAGCCCTTCGCCAAGACACCATCCAGCTCTTCTGTGACGAGGCTGACCTCTACCAGAATACCGCCTTTTATGCCCGGGGCTCCGTCCGCACCCTCATCGGTCAAAGCGGCACCATCTCCTCCGCTCGTCTTTCATACGACCCTATTACCCGCCATCTCACCTATGAGGGGCAAGTCGTAGCTACCTTCGGTACGACTACGCTACGCACCGAACGGCTCACCTACGACCGCCAGACCGAAACCGCCTCCTACACAGGAGGAGGCTCCCTCACCGACACGAGCGGCACCATTTATAGCCTTTACGCTACCTACCACCTCCCCACCGAAACCGTCACCTTCACCCAGCAGGTCCGAATAGAACACCCCCCTTATCAGGTTTTTACCGACAGCCTCCTCTATCATACGAGCACGCTCATGGCTACCTTCCCCACCCCCTTCACCCTATATAATACCCTCAAGGCCGAAACGCTCTTTGCTCATAGCGGCCAATGGCAGCGCCAAGAAAGCCTCCTGACCCTCTACGGCCAGGTCGCGTGGCGCACACCCGAAATTTTCCTCCGAGCAGACTACGCCTTTTACGACCAGAAGGCCGATACAGGCCTCGCCGCTTGTAATGTCTTCTACCAAAGCCGCACCGGCAAAGGCTGGGGCATGGCCGACAGCGCTTTCTGGCACCCCGACACCCTCACCCTCAAAGAAAATATCGCCGCCTTCCTCTTTACCGAACGCGATACAGCCTTCCTCCAAAGCCAACTGGCCTTTCTCATTCCCCCTCGCCTTTACCTGATTGGAGAAGCCGCCTTTCTGCGTCCCCCGCTCTCCGCCATGGCCGATACCATCCTCTACGATACCCTCACCCAAAATCTTTTCCTCCTTGGCCGAGCTTGGCTCTATAGCCATCCCTATCAGCTTTTTGCCCGCCATGTCCGCCTTACCCTCCCCCAAAATACCCCTGACTCCCTTCTTGCTGCTGGTAGCGTCTTCACGGCCAGCCAGGTAGATACCCTCCTGCGCTTCTACCACCAAGTGCGCAGCGATAGCCTTATCGGAAAATGGGATTCCACCTTGGAAGCTTTTACGCCTATCCTGTACCTCCACAACCTACGCGCCCTCTACTATCAGGCTGACGGCCCCAACTACCAGGGCGCCCACGAGATTCTCCGCGCTCAGTCCCTCTTCCTTACTCTCGGCCCTAACCGCCAACCCTCCTACCTCCGCTTAGAAAACCATCCCCAGGGCCGCTTCATCCCCATCAAACTCCTCCTGACTCATCCGCCCTTCCTCCCTGCCTTCCAGTGGCGCCCTCCCAAAGACCAGCCCCACTGGCCCATCCACCCCTAAATTTGACTCATGCGCGCTATCCTTCCCCTCCTCATCCTTTCTTTACTCCTCTGGAGCTGCCAGCCCGATAAGCCCCAACCTAATCCCTCCTCAGACCCGCTCCAGCTCCTTACCGGCGGCAGCGCTCGCACCTGGCGCCTCCAAACCCTCGCCATCGCCAGCACCACCCAACCTCTCCCCCCCTGCCGCTCCGACGACCGATGGACCTTCCGCTCCGACCAGTCCCTATCCTTCCAAAACCCCACCACCTGCCTCCCCGATGAACCCTCCCCATCCGCCACCGGCACCTTCCGCTTCACCAATAACAACCGCTTCCTCACCCTCTCCCTCGGCTCCACCACCGAAACCCGCGAAATCATCCAACTCTCCGAAAACCTCCTCGTCTGGACCTACATCAACAACGAAGGCAAAACCACCGAAGAAACCTGGATACCCTAAAATCCACATCCCCCTGCCTCCCCCTGCCATCCAATGGGCTGCCGGTATTTTTACGTCAGCGTCTCTCTAAATCTTCTTATTTTTGAGTATGCCCATCATTCGTCCCCTCCTCGGAAAAACACCCCAGATCGGACCTAATACCTTCATTGCCGAAACCGCCGTCATCATCGGCGATGTCGTGATTGGCGAATCTTGCAGTATCTGGTATCATGTCGTCATCCGAGGCGATGTGCATTACATTCGGATCGGCAATCGTACCAACATTCAGGATGGGGCCATCTTGCATTGCACCTATCAGAAAGCGCCCCTGGAAATTGGCGATGAAGTTACGATTGGTCATGGAGCGATCGTGCATGGCTGCAAAATCGGTAACCGCGTTTTGATTGGCATGGGGGCTATTATTTTAGACCATGCCGAGGTTCCTGACGAAACCCTTATTGCGGCTGGTGCCCTGGTTCCAGAAGGCATGAAACTCCAGCCTCGCTACCTCTACGCTGGCATCCCGGCCAAACCCATTAAGCCCCTCTCCGACGCCCACCTCCAAAGTCTTGAAGCTTATGCCAGCCGTTATGTCATGTATAAGGAGTGGTATCGGGAGCCGAACCCTTCCCTAAACCTCCCTTAAACGATACGGCAAAATAATCCCATCTCGCTCCGCTATTTCCCGTCGCTTCTCTAAAAGCACCCGATGTAGCTCTAAATGCTCCCGATACGCAGGCACCTCCGGCGATAAACTGGACAAGATTTGTTGATTTTCTTCTAAGAGTTTCTGGATGTGGTCCAGGGCTAAGCGGCGATAGTTTGTCTCAAACACCTCGCTGGGATCTTCCTGTAAGGGCGTATCGTCCCACTGTTTCCAGTTTTCGCTCAAGTTCAAGCGCCTTACCATAAGGGCCGCCGCTAAATCCCGCACCTCTTCCCTGAGCCGCTCTAAAAGGAGCGCCCCCTCTAATCCCCCTTCTTCCCAGGGTAACTCTATGAGCGCCTGTCGCAGCGCTTCCAAATTGGGTTCTGAAAAAGTCATCCCCCCCACCGCCTCTCGTAAAACCTCCCATAACGGCCGCCCCCGATACTCATAGTACGGATAACTTACCCATAGACGTAAAAGTTCGCTGTCTGCTCTGAGCTTTTCCCCGCCAGAAGCTCTCCTCAGATGCCCCTCCCCCCGCATCACCCCCCCAAAACTCTCCCAAAACGAAGGCTCTATCCCCACCAGCCTCTGAATCTCGTCCGCATACGCCCGCCTCAAAAAGGGGTCTGGCACCCGTAAGAGCAGCTGCCCCAACCGCTCATACAAAACATACCGCTTTTCCGTCTGATCTACACCTATTCGTTCTATCAGAAAGCGCACCCAACTTATGGCCCCTTCCACGGCCTGCCGAAAGCCTTCGGCGCCTACCTTCTGGACATACTCATCGGGGTCCTTACCCCCCTCAAAGCGCACTACATACACCAAAAATCCCCCAGCTAAAGCAGGCTCTATGTTTCGTTCGGCGGCCATTTCGCCCGCTGTATCCGCATCAAACGCCAAATACATCCGCCGAGCGTGTCGCCGCAAGACATGCACCTGCACCTCGGACAGAGCCGTCCCACTCACCGCCACCACTTCCCCTATCCCCTCTTGATGAAGCCTCAGGCAATCCATATACCCCTCTACTACCAGCACCCGATCTGCCTTCCGAATAGCCCCCTTCGCCTGAAAAAATCCATACAAAACTTCCGACTTCTTGTAAAAGGCTGTTTCCGGTGAGTTGAGATATTTAGGTTCCTGAGGGTCCTCTGAGAGAGTCCGCCCCGCCAGGGCAATCACTTCCCCCCGCTCATCCTGAATAGGAAAAATAATCCGATGCCGAAAGCGGTCATAGAGCCGTCCTGTCTCTTCCGATCGGCTGACTACCCCTGCCTCCACCAGCGTCTCTTCCTCATAACCTAATCCCAGAAGCCGTTTCGTGAGCGTATCCCACCCCGCCGGCGCATACCCCAGAAGAAACTTCTCTATAGTTTCCTCTCGCAGGCCCCGCCTTTTCAGGTAGTTTAGAGCTTCTGGGGACTGGTGCAGCGCTTCCCGATAAAACCGCACCACTTCCCGATAGATACTGAGATAGCGCTCGCGGGCTGATTTCCCCCCACCCCGCTCAAACTCTTCTGTCACTGGGATTCCATACCGCTCGGCCAGCTTGCGCAGCGCCTCCCCATACGAAATCCCCTCCATCTCCATCACGAATCGGATCACATTCCCCCCCTTACCACTGCTGAAACACTTGAAAATCTGCTTAGATGGGCTCACCGCAAATGAGGGCGTCTTTTCCGGTTTGAAGGGCGATAAGGCCCAGTAGTTGGCCCCTCGCTTTTTGAGCGGGATGTAGCTGCTGACCACCTCCACAATATCCGCTCGCCGAAGTACCTCTTCGGCTAACCGGCCCATCATACAAAATTACGCGCCTACCCCCCGAAACCTACCCCTACCTATCATCGGCTAATAATTGTTACCTTTGCTACATGAATGAGCTCCTCCTCCTCTCCGCATCCAGCTCTGAGTATGAGGCTTTAGCCGATGCACGGAATCTCTTGACTCGGCTGGGGATTACTTACCAGGACAAATCTTTACCTCAGCCGCCGAGTCTCTCCCTTCTTCAGAGCTTTCTTCAAGAACTCGCTCACTATCCGGTGGCCCTCTGGGCCTGCGGAGAAAGTGCCTACCTTTTACCTCTGATTTCCCTGAATGCCCCCCAAACGCTCCTTATCGTCATGCCCGTACCTTCTGATGCCTTTCCTGAAAACCTACTCCGTACCCTCTTCCAGGAAGCCGCTCGTCAAGCCCCTATCGCCCTTACTCCACCCCGTGCCGCCGAAAGCGCCGCCCTCCTCGCCGTAAACTGGCTCAGCGCCCGCCATTCCAGCTACCAAGACATCCTCCAAGCCTACCGCCTCCAAAAACTCCGCCCCCAAAATGCCCAAACCCCTCCCCACTTTTAGGCTTTTTTCTTTCCTCTTAGAAACTTCTCTTCAAAGTGAATTATGAGTGCCCTTTCTGCGGACCTCGTCAAACTGATTCAAGAGCTCTTCCAGCCCCTCTCTCAGTATGAAAGTTCTTACGTTATCCTTCAGGAGCATATGGAGGCGCTGGAGCGGGAGCTACGCGACCGCACTGCGCTCGTAGATGCCTTTGCCATCGTCAGCGAAACCGACACCCGGGGCATCATCACTTAGTTCTGCGAAGTCTCCCAGTATAGCTTAGACGAGCTGATTGGTAAGCCCCACAATATCATTCGCCACCCCGACATGCCCAAAAGTGTCTTCAAAGAGTTGTAGGATACCATCAAGGCAGGCAAAATCTGGCAAGGTGAAGTCAAAAACCGCCGCAAAGACGGCTCCCATTACTGGGTCTGTGCCACCGTAGGCCCCCTCCTGGATGCCGATGGCTATCCCTACCGCTACATCTCCATGCGCATTGAGATCACCAAACAAAAAGACCTAGAAGAGGCCCTGCGCCGAGAGCGGGCCCTCATCGCCGAAGAGTTGCGAGAAAACTTACAGTTTGCAGGTACGCTCCAACAGCTTTTGATGCCACCCCTCTCCGATGAAGGCCACACCTTCTCTATCCCCTATTTTGTTTTGCTCAAGCCCCTAAGGTCGTAAGCGGAGACTTTGTCTGGATGCACGAAGACAAGGGACGGGTGCTTGTTTTCGTAGGGGACAGCATCGGACACGGGGTGAGCGGCGCCTTCGTGAGTACCCTCTTCATTGAAAACCTCCGACATTTAGTGCTGGAGCGCGGCATATGGAGTCCCGAAATGCTGGCTGAAGAGTTAGATAGTCGGCTGGGACAGCTTTTCCGCCATAAGCTCCCGGTCTCGCTCACCGTGGACGGTTCCATCGCTCTGATAGACCTCCACCGCCGCAAGCTCGCTTACCTCTCCTTGCGAGGGAGAGGCGCCTGGGTACGAAATGGCATGGTTACCCGCCTGGAAGCCCATCCTTTTAGCTTTGGAGAACTTTTAGGGCGGGCCGCTAAAGAAAGCTCCTTAGAGCTCAAGAGCGGAGACCGATTGTACTTCTACTCGGATGGCGTGCAAGACCAGGTAGGCGGCCCCGAAGGCAAGCGCTGGGGCACCCGCGCCTGGCTGGAATATCTACGCGACCTCCAAAACCTCCCCCTCCCCCAACAAAAACAAATCCTGGAAGACACCATCCACTCCTGGCAGGGCGAAAACCAGCAAACCGACGACATCCTCGTCATCGGCATAGAAATCCCCTGAAATCTCTAAGCAAGAAGCCTCCTCTCAAAAAGATCACTTCAGGCTGACCCCTTGAGTGCACGTTGTCTGTCACGATTATACAGATGAACATAGTTCCTATCAATTATCTTTGTCCGCATGCGTATCCGAAACCTCCTCTCCATAGATAATCTAGCTGAGTACCCCTCTTGGCCACAAGCCCGAGCTGCTCTCCAACGCAAAGCTTTACCGCTTATCCTCCTCGCCCAAGCTACGCTTGTTCCCCTGCACATATTCACGACAGACTATCTGGACCCGACCACGCGTTTCACGGCTCTTTCCATTGGGGCGCGCTTAGGCGCCGTGGCTGTATTCATCTTTTTAGCCATAGGCGTATGGCGATGGCGATGGAACCCAGACATTCATGCAGGGGTTTCCTTCGTCATCAACGCCCTTTCTGATGCGTATGTGTCTTCCTTTGCTAACCCGGATGTCCTCGTGACGCATCTCTTAGGGTACGGGGTAGTGCTGATTGGGTATGCTTTACTCCTTCTCATGCCCCCTATCCTCTATACCATTCTCATGCTCTTCAATACCGCCGGGCTGGCTCTCCTCCTCGGGACCGCCCCTCACCTCTCTCCCCTCGAAATCCTCCAAAAAGGCGGAGCCTTCATTATCTTTTTCCTGGCGATTAGCCCCCTACTGGCATGGCTGCGCTATGCCTTCGCCAAAAGCGAGTACGAAAATGCCCGGCGGCTCGCATTAATCAACGAGGAGCTAAATGTCACCAATGAAGAGCTGGCCCTCTCGAATGCCGAGTTACAACGGCTCTCCGGTGAGCTTATGGAAAAGTTAGCCGAGATAGAGCAAAAAGATAAAGCTATTCAAGAGAGTATCGAGTATGCCCGAAGGATCCAGCTGGCACTCCTGCCTTCGGATATAGAACTGGAATCGCAATTGCCTAATGGATTTGTACTTTATATGCCCTGTGCCGTAGTCAGTGGGGACTTTTACTACTATGCGCGTCCTAATGAGGCGGTTCACCTTGTTGCGGTCGGAGACGCTACGGGGCATGGGGTGCCTGGGGCTTTCATGAGTTTGATTGGACTCACCCTTCTTAATGAGGTTTCTAAATATGCGTCCCCTGACCAGCCGGAGAAGATTCTGGAGGAAATGGACCTTCGTCTACACCATCTTCTCCATGAAAAAAGTAGCGCTCTGCGTGCTATCAAGGTATGGGACACCATTGACCTGGCCCTGGTGGTAATAGATGAAAAAAAACATAGGATTCTCTTCTGTGGCGCTAAACGACCTCTCTATCAAGTCACCCCCGATAATCAGATTAGCGTCTACAGGGGTACGGCTCGTAGCCTGGGAGAAGCCCGAATGCAGGTTCCCTTTATGGTTCATGAGCTTCCTCTCGAAGGAGGATATTGGTATTATCTCTTCACGGATGGTATTGTAGATCAGTTTGGCTATGCTAAATTGGCAAGCGGTGAGGAGGAGATATGCAAATTCAAGAGTCGTCGTTTGAAGGCGCTACTTCTGGATATCTCACGGCAGTCACCTCCCCAGCAAAAAGCAGCTATTCAATGGGCTATGGAAGCGTGGCGGCGGGACATAGAACAGACAGACGATATTTGTGTGATTGGCTTTGGACGGTGAAGTCTGGCTGTGCACGCCCAGTGCTGTGGAGGCACAGGCTCTTCGACGGATGTGGCCAGAAGCGAAGTGCGAGATTTATGTGACGGGGGTGGGGGCTGTTGCTACTACCGAGGCTCTCTGGTACCGCTTGCAGAGTCGGGGCACGCCTAAGGCTATCATCGTGTTGGGTTTAGCGGGCACGTACGACAGAAGCTTCCCCTTGTATACGGGTGTACAGGTACGGCGAGAGCTTTGGGCAGCCCTTGGAAGGCGCACCCTGCGGCGGTTAGAGCCCTTGCCGGCTACTTTGCTGGGAGATTTCCCCCTGCAAGTTGAAAGTACCGCCATGCCGCTGGACTTACCCCAGGTAACGGGGCTAACCATAGAAAGCGTGAGCGCCTGCCGCAAAGAAGCGGCCTTTTGGAGGCGCGCCTACCCCCATGCCGCCTTGGAAACCCAAGAAAATGCCGCCTACTTGCGGTTTGGAGCCCGCTTGGGTCTTCCCGTTTATGCCCTGCGGGTCATTTCCAACTGGGTGGGAGACCGCCGCTGGAACCGTTCAGCCGCTTTTGAGGCCCTCGCTAACTTCGCTTACCATGTGGGCTTTCCACTATACCAAAGGCTCTTGGCAGGAGAGCCCCCCACCCCATCGGGGCGTGAGCTTCGGTGATGGCGTCTTTGAGACGATTCGCTTGCAGGAAGGCCAACCCCTATTTTGGGCCGCCCATCGGGCCCGCCTCACCCAAGCCATAGAAACTCTCGCCCTCCGACTTCCCTGCCCCTGGGAGTCCATAGAAGCACAGCTCTATGCCCTCTCGGCCCGCCTTCGCTATGGACGGCTCAAACTTCTACTTATCCGGGCCGGAGAGGGGGCTTACACGCCCCTTACTCAGGAGACCCTGCTCTGGCTCATCGCTCAGCCCCTGCCTGAAAACCCTTCCTATCCCCTCAGCTCAGCCCAAAACCTCATCCTCTATCCCCATCCGCTCCTCGTAGAAACCCCCTGGAGCCGCTTTAAGACCTTAAGCGCCCTCCCTTATGTACAAGCAGCCTACTATGCCTCCCAAAGGGGCTACAGCGACGCCCTGCTCCTGAGTCAGGAAGGCTATGTAGCCGAAACCACTCGCGCCAATCTCTTCTGGTTTGACGGGAAAACCCTCCATACCCCCCCTCTCTCCACGGGCGCCATAGCGGGCATTCTCCGCGCCCAAATCATAGCCTTGGCTACCTCCCTCCATATCCCCATCCAAGAAACCCTAACACGCCCAGAATCCCTGGCCCATGCCCAAGAAGTCTTCACTACCAATGTCATCCAAGGCCTCGCCCCCATAAGGCAGCTCACCCTACCCCACCACACCATCAACTACCCAGAGCCTACACTCCTCCCCCGCATAGCTACGCATCTACGGGAGGCTCTCACGCTCACGCCAAAAGCAGATAAGTCAGCGCCCCCATGGTGTAGCTAATGAAAGCCAACCATGAGATTCGGTGTAAATACCAGAAAAATTCTATATTTTCCAGGCCCATGGCCACCACGCCGGCGGCTGAACCGATAATCAGGAGATTCCCGCCTACACCCGCCGTATAGGCCAGAAACTCCCAGATGCGGTGATCGGTCGGAAACTGCGAAAGCGGAAACATCTCTATCACCACCGCTACGAGCGGGACATTATCAATAATCGCCGATAGAATCCCCATGAGGTATATCACCAGGTCCATCCCATCCATGAAGCCCAGCTGAAGTGGCGCCAGGTGCCTTATCAGAAAGTCGGCCAAATCCCTGAGAAGTCCTACTTCCGACAGAGCACCTACAGCCAAAAGAATCCCCAGAAAAAAGAGTAGACTCGGTGCATCTATATTGCTCAAGGCTCTTTCTACGCGAAGTTCTTCAGGGCTCTCTGGGAGAGTTTTTCTCAGGCGGCGATAAAGGATTTCGGTCAAAAGCCAGACCATTCCCATGGCCCCCAACATGGCGGCAAAAGGCGGAATATGAAGAAATACCTTAAGCAAGGGCACGGATAAGATGCCGCCTATACCGAAAGCAAACACAATAAGGCTTATTTTGGGGGATACGACGGTTTCTCGTTGAGGGGCCTGTTGAATCACTGTCCCCCGCAAAAGCCGCCCCACCACCAGCATAGGCACCAGAATAGACACCAAACTCGGCAGAAAAGTCCGCTTGATGATATTCACCTCCGTAATGCGCTGCTTGATCCAAAGCATGGTGGTTGTAACGTCACCGAGCGGCGACCAGGCCCCCCCAGAGTTAGCCGCCAGCACAATCAGCGAAACCCCCAAAAGCCGTGCCGAACGATTTTCGCGGGGAATCACCTTCTGAAAAATAGAGGCCATCACAATCGTGCTCGTGAGATTATCTATGACGGCTGAGAGAAAAAAAGTTAGCAACACGACAATAACCAAAAACACCCATAAAGACTTTACTCGCAAGAGCCGAATAATAAACTGAAAACCATCGTAAGAATCAACGACTTCTACAATCGTCATGGCTCCTAAGAGGAAAAAGAGGATGCTGGCGGTCTCACCAAGATGGTGCATGAGGGCGGCTTCTACCTCTTGCGGCCCCTTAGCAATAGCCGCATGACCAACCAGTAAAAAGACCCAGCTCAAAATTCCCGTAACGACGGCTGTGGCGGCTTTATTTATCCTAAGGGGGTGTTCCAGGGCTATCAGCGTATAGCCCACAATAAAAGTAACCGCTAAAAGGAGCTCCATCAGGAACGCGCTACGATTTTTTCAAAGGCTTCCCGGACGGCGAGCTCTATGTGTGCAGCATCATAGCCACAGAGGGCATACTGCTCCGCTTGCGTGGCATGCTCCACCACAATATCAGGGGCCCCCAGGCGCCGAACAGGAATGAGATATCCTGCCTCATGGAGCCATTCCAAAATGGCCGAGCCTACCCCGCCTATCTTCACGCCATCCTCTACGGTGATGATGTAACGATACCGTTTAGCCACTTCGTGGAGCAGCTCTTCGTCCAGGGGCTTAGCGAACCGAAGGTCGTAATGCGCTGGGTAATAGCCCGCCTCATGGAGCCGCTGGAGGGCTTTGATGACCTCATTGCCGATGTGACCATAGGAGAGGATCGCCACATCTTCGCCAGGCGTAAGCAAACGCCCCTTGCCAATAGGCAAAAGCTCAAAAGGCGTGCGCCACTCTATCATCACGCCATTGCCGCGCGGGTAACGAATAACAAAGGGCTTTTCCGTATGGAGGGCGGTATACATCAGATTGCGCAATTCGGATTCATTGAGGGGGGCGCTAAGGATAAGGTTGGGAATGGGTCGCAAATACGCAATATCATAGAGCCCTTGGTGAGTGGCGCCATCGGCACCTACAGCCCCCGCCCGGTCCAAACAAAATATCACCGGCAAATCCTGAATAGCCACATCATGAATCACCTGGTCATACGCCCGCTGCAAAAAGGTTGAGTAAATATTGCAAAAGACCTTCATTCCCTGCGTAGCTAATCCAGCACTGAAGGTTACGGCGTGCTGCTCGGCAATGCCCACATCGTAGCAGCGCTCGGGCATCAGCTGGCGCATTTTCGTTAGGCCGCTACCCGAAACCATGGCGGGGGTTACGGCCACCACTCGCTCATCCAAGGCAGCCAGCTCTAAGATCGTTTCTCCAAAGACATCCTGATATTTAGGGGGGGTGGGCTTATTAGAGGGGGGGTCTATCGGCTCCCCCGTCTCAATATCAAATCGGAACGCCGGCGCATGCCACTTGACTTGGTCTTTTTCGGCAGGGGGGAATCCTTTGCCCTTCACCGTGCGCACATGGAGCAGCTTAGGGCCGGGTAAACCCCTAAGGTCAGATAAAATATCCACCAGCCCCTGCACATCATGCCCATTAACGGGCCCAAAATAACGTATCCCCAAACTTTCAAACAGCACCGCAGGCCGAGAAAGCACAAACGTAAGCATTTCTTCCAGTCGGGCCACATAATCCCGAATTCCCACTCCGAAAACCTCTTGAAGCTTAGACAAAAAGCGCCACACCTCGTCCCGAAAGCGATTATAGGTCTTTGATGCGGTGATGCCAGCCAAGTAGTCCCGTATGGCACCGACATTCGGGTCAATAGACATCCCGTTGTCGTTTAGGATGATGAGAAGGTCTGTCCCGAGGGCACCAGCATTATTGAGGCCTTCGTAGGCTAAGCCGGCCGTCAAGGCCCCATCTCCGATGACGGCGACTACTTTGCGATGGGTTTGCCCTAAGTGCTTAAGGGCTTCTGCCATGCCCAGAGCCGCCGAAATAGAAGTAGAAGAATGCCCCACGCCAAAGGTGTCATAAATAGACTCTTTTCGTTTGGGGAAGCCAGAGATACCATCTTTCAGGCGGTTGGTGTGAAAGACGCGCCGCCGACCCGTAAGCACCTTGTGTCCATACGCTTGATGCCCCACATCCCACACTAAAAGGTCCTCGGGGGTATTATACACATAGTGAAGGGCTACCGTAAGCTCCACTACCCCCAAACTGGCCCCAAAGTGCCCGCCATATTGCGAGGCATGCCGAATCAAAAAGGCGCGTAGCTCCTGCGCCACCTGGTCTAACTTTTCTCGGGGGAGGCGCCGAAGGTCCGCCGGCACCTCAATCTCCCCCAAAAGAGGCCCCACCGGCGTAGGATTCTCAGAGTTCTCTATCATAAAGCGGCAAAGATAGGTTGCTCAGCATAGAAAGAGTCCGTAGAGGCCGCCAGCCAGGAACTAACGCCGCAAAGCGCGCCTCTAAGCCGGACCAATCCAACGAAGACGTTTCTACCTCTCCCCCCAAACCTGCCAGCAGCCCATGTAAAAAAACTTTTAGGGCTGCTTCGGCATCCTCAGCTTGATCCACCCCTAAAAGCCCTTCTGCTACAAAGTCAAAAAGCTTTTCGTCGGGCGCTACCAGCACTTGGTCCAGGATTTCCAAGGCTAAAAGTAAATACGGCATGCGATTCACCTCATGATGGAGCCGTTGATAGAGCACAAGCCATTCCGATTCTAAAAGACGCTGGACTTCCCACTGAGGTTTATGATAAAAACGAATAGTAAGGAGGGCACCTCGATGAAAGTATCGGCGCTGCTTTGGACCAGAGACTATGAAAGACATTCTTCCCAGGGCCCGAGTGTAGAGGTGGGCGATGATTTTTCTTTCTTCGTAAGGGAAGGTATGGAGGACGAGGGCGGGGGTTTTGACCTCTGGGGAGCTCATGCGAGGATGGGCAGGAGTGTGCAGGGCTGCCAAGCGGCCGCCGCCCGCAGGTCTGAGGCGATATCTTCGTAAAGGCGCATCCACTCAGCGACGGCCTCTGAGGGAAGAGTGATCGGCCCCTCCTGAAAAAGCGGATGCTTATAATGCCGCACGAGAAAGAGCGTCTCTTGGATTAGACCCTGGGCTTGGAGGGCATTCCAAAGGGCTTTGAGGCGGGCTTCTGTATCACTTAGCACGAGAAGGGGGGTTTCTTGGAGGAAAGAAGCAAGCTGGGTTTGAATCCAGGGCTTGGTGAGGGCTTCCTGCCAGAGGGACGGACGCTTGTACAGCGGAAGCCAACGATTAGAGAGGCCTCGCTCCGACAGAAGAGCACTCAGGCGATGGCTTTCTCTGATGGCGTTGGGTCCTTCCACCCACAAAAGCGTGGGGTAATCAGCCTCCCGAAGTCCCACCCGCCGAAGCCAGTCATTCTCCCCAGAAGCTACCACTACCACCCGCATTCCTAATCCAGTATAACAATTTTCCCCACCACAGAACGCTTCCCTTCGGCATCTAAGGCGCTGATGAGATAAATCCCCGGCGATACTCGGCGTCCGTCTATGGTTTGGAGATCCCAGACCGCCTGTCCCCCAAAAGCCATAAGATACCGCACCAGCTGCCCGTCTATAGTGAAAATCCGAACCGTACTTCCCTCCGATAGCCCCCGAATCCCTACTAAACCATCATAGTTGCGCCGAACCGGATTGGGGAAAATATGCAGGGTATCCAGAACTTCCGAAGGCTCCGTCGCCCAATCCCGATAGCTCACAATACCCAAATCCGTCACAATAAAAGTTTCGCCTGTCAGGTCCCATGGATGAATGTTATAAATGTAGGGGGAAGGCAGGGGACTGTTGAGGGGGTTAAAATTGGCTATCTGGCGAGTACCCTCGGGATTAGTAATATAGACCCCGCTGCCAATGGTGCCAAACCACTTGCGATTTTGTCCATCCACGGCAATAGTCGTAATACTTTCCTCTTCCAAGAGGTAGCGATTATCAATGACAGGCACGGAGAGGGAGAGGTTGTTATGGAAAGGGTCTCCATAAAGAACGGCCACCCCTTTATCGGTGCCTATCCAAAGCGCGTTGTTTCGGTCTGCTGCGATGCATCGTAGGTTATTATTGGGGAGACCGGCTAAGGGACCGCTCTCAGCAACATACAGTTGGGACCGGTAGCCGCTGATGTTTTCGGGGGTTCCGTTGTCGTTAATGACCCGCAAAAGGCCCCCCCTGTAGAGAATCCACTTATAGCCTCGGCGGTCCTCTATGATTTGCAAGACGCCTCCATCTCGGTAAGGGAGCCGTAGCCATTGCCCCTGAGGTGTGCGAACCCAAAGATTATATTGGCCCCAGAGCTTTCCTGCCCATAAATACCCCCGCTTATCTACGTGAAGAGCAGAGAAGCCCAAATGAGTAGGTTTGCCATTGGTATCTACGTAAAGCCCATCCCAGTCGGGCACCTCATAAGGAGTGTAGTAAGTAAGATTTTGCGGGTCGTCTTCTGTAATGTAGGCGAGGCCGCGATTAGCGGCCAGCCAGACTCCTTTCCCATCGCTGGCGAGAGCTCGGTGAAGGGAAGAGGGATGGCCTTGTCTATCTCTGAGAGTGATAAACTGACCTGAAGAGGCCCCATGCGGATAAAAGGTTAGAGTTTGCCCATAATCCAGCCCCCAAAAACCCGCACCCCCATGAATAAACCATAATCCTCTATTCGTAGGCAGCACATGCGTAGCTCGCCCATCCATGAGCCGAGCCCGCTGAATCGTTTGTAAAAAATTGTCTCCCACCACAATAGTAGCGCCCGCATTCCACCCTGAGCCTAAAATCAGCACCCTAAGGTCCGAAGAGCACCAGAGCGCCGGGGAGCTAGGGTTCCAAAGGCGCCTGGTATAGCCATCCTTTCTTATGTAATAGGCATAAGTATCCGTCGTGGAAACAGCCCAGACGTTTTCATTTCCAAATAAGCCCAGGATGCGTCCTTGAAGCACGAACTCGGTAGGCCAGAAGGGCACCCAGATGCCCGACTCCCACCGATAGAGGGTATCTTGCCACCCGACCAGAACCCCATGAGGGGTATAAGCCCAGGCCGACCAGAGGGTGTCTGGCAGGCCCAGCGAAGGGCCACTTACCTTTTGCCAGCTCGTCTGCCAGCTACGCCCATGCGGCAGCAGAAAGACCCCGCCCTCCGTCATCGCCCATAATCCCTCCGGACTCCATAGCACCTTCCGCACCGGGCTGGCAAAAGGCCGCCCGGGTAACTGAGAAACAGTAGCCAACACCCGCTCTCGCCGCACATCCCATAATACCACCCCAAAATCCGTAGCTATAGCCACCGTATCCCCCCACCCCGCAAAATCCCATATCCGCCGCGCCGAATAAAACTGATTAGCCGCAATCCCCCCCCAGCTCGTTAGGTCCTGCGGCGTACGCCCATACTGAACCATCCCATCGGCATACCCTAAAAACACCATCCCCTGCTCCGTCGTATAAAGCGCCGTCGGCCTATTCCCATACAGGCCATTCACCCGAGACAGCTCCCGGTACTGCATGCCCTCCTCCTCCACCACAAATACCCCCTCTGACGACAATCCCCATACATACCCCGGCGTATAGCCCACGGCACCCACATACAAGTGACAACTATACACACCCCATTCCCCAATCCGCACCCCACCCTGCGCCCACATCATAACCCCTAAGAGCATCCCCCATCTGCGCACCATTAGCCAAAGGTAGAAAAAACTCTCCACCCCATAGCCTATCCCCTGCTAACTAAAAATGCCCTATTTTTGTCTAGAGCAATATACCTAAAAACGCCTTTTTTACCTTATGCGGTTATTCGTGGGGTTAGTGCCTTCGGGTGAAAGCTTAGTGAGAATAGAGGCCGGTTGTCCTCCGCTTTTGCCGGCCGGCAGCCGTCGCGTACCCTCCGCCAACCTACACTTGACGCTGGTGTTTGTAGCGCAGTACCCGAAGGAGGAGGTGGAAAAGCTTAAGCAGGTGTTAGGCAAAGAGGTGTTTCAGGGCATAACCGCTTTTTACTTACAGCCCTCTCGTTTGTATTGGCACCGAAACACTTTATGGCTTGAACTGCGAGAGGATGCGCATCTGACAGAGCTGGCGGCGCGTTTGCACCAGCTTTTGGGCGTACCCTTCCGGCGGCCATTTCGGCCTCATGTAACCTTAGCTCGTCTGTATAGTCCCTATCGCTTGCCACTGGGAAGCTACCCTCTGCGCATAGGCGAAGAACCGCTTCTCTTTCCTGAGGCGTATCTTTTTCAGTCTCATTTATCACGGGGCGGAGCTATATATGAGCGCCTGGCGCGGTATCCGCTACTGGCAGCTCCTAATCTACCTCTATGAATAAGATTTCAGTTCGGCGGTTGAGGGCTCGGCCTTCTTCTGTGGTGTTGGGGGCAATGGGTCGGCTACTTCCATACCCTCGTGCCTGAATACGCTCGGGTTTTATACCCCTTTGAATCAAAAACTGCCGCACCGCTTCTGCCCGCCGCTGCGAAAGCTGCTGATTATACATCGCCGTCCCCACGCTATCCGTATGCCCTTGCACTTCCACTTTCCACTTTGGATGCGCTTGCAGTAAACGTACCACTTCCAGCAGCTCTACCTCCGACTCCGGCTTTATGTCGGCCCGGTCAAACTCAAAAAATACATTTCTCAGACGTATGGCGCTCCCTTTCCGGGGCTTCTCTAAAGGCACGCGCAACTCGTATGCCTGATCCGATTCCCGCAAATCAAAGTGCTGACTATAAAACAAATACCCCGGTGCCTCCGCTAAAAGCGCATACCGACTCCGCAGCGGCAAGGAAGTTACAAACTCCCCTGTTACTCTATTGGAAGTCAAGGCACGGATGGTATCCCGTAGCTCCAAGTCTACTATTCGCACCCGAGCCGCCAAGGGAGCTTTCGTGAGACTATCATATACAAAACCCCGCACATAAGAAGCTGCTCGCTGCGGCTGTATCTCAGGCCATAAGGGAAAGGCATAA
>Ga0079992_123709_pt1 | contig 19771 bp, 24 predicted proteins | sample FaiFalFF_MnMetaG_3_FD_69197 | JGI IMG/M metagenome (GOLD analysis project Ga0079992, IMG submission 69197) | Freshwater microbial communities from Yellowstone National Park, Wyoming, USA - Fairy Falls B (FF_Mn_B) MetaG (SPADES assembly) (version 2) | ecosystem: Environmental > Aquatic >... | reverse complement strand
ATAAAGATGGCGCTGAGGATGAGGCCGGACTACATAGTTGTCGGAGAGGTCCGCACAGAGGACGCGATATACAACCTACTCAACGCAGCATTCACAGGACACGGCGGAGGCTTCACGTTCCACGCAGACAGCGCAAGCGCCTTCTTCAGCAGGCTGGCTATAATGCTGAAGAGGGCTGAGCTGAGCGAGAGCCTTCTAAGCTTCTTCTGGGGCTGCGGGATAACAACCTACCAGGACAGTGCGAAGGGTAGGCTGAGGAGGATGATCGAGGTGGCGGAGATAATTCCCGACATAAACGAGCCGACAGGCTTCAGGATACAGCAGGTGATGAGGTGGAGAGGAGACACGGACACGTTCGAGCCGGAGGCGGTTGAAGACCTTTACGACAACAGCGTCAAGCTCAAACAGATAGTCGAAAGATACGGGCATAGGAAGGAGAGGGTTATCGCGGACATAGAGAAGAAGGTGAAGGCGATAAACGACGGGATAAGGCTCGGAATAAGGGACGCTCTTGCGTTCCATGAGTACCTGATGCAGAACTACTACGGGGGCGGTGGTTGATATGTCTGAAAACCCGCTTGGGACTCTGGCCCTAGCCCTCCCAGCCTCAGCCGCAGCCGTCGCAACACCGGCCGTCGTCATGGCAGGAAACCCGCTACTGGTAGGGTTCGCCGCCGTAATACCCGCAGCAGCAGCGCTAGGCTCCAGCGCGGGGGCCAGGAGCAGGGAGAGGTTCCACAAGATGGCGGTCAAGCTTATAAACGGTACGATGAAGAGGGAGAACCCCTACGACCTAGCTGAGAGGATCGGGAGGTCGCTCTACGGAGCGCTAGCAGCATCTGTCGCCTTCCTAGCCCTCCTGCTTGCAGCGGTACTCACCAACTCCTTCCACCCACTCCTCCTAGCCGCGGCACCCCTAACAGCGGTCACACCCATCATAGTTCTCTTCCCATACCTCTCCTCTGGCTCGGAGAGGAAGGGGCTGCTGACCGTCGAGTACCCGTTCTTCACGGTCATGGCAAGCATAGTAAGCTACTGTGGCGGAACGCTTTACACGGCCTTCCAGCAGGTGAAGAAGGTCCCCGCTGTGTTCAAGCAGGTGAGCAAGGAGGCGAACGAGGTCGAGAGGAAAGCCGTCCTAGCGGGCGTAGGCGTAATCAGGGGGATAGAGGCACATGCCGAGACCCATCCACATGAGCAGTTCGGCAGGATGCTCCTCACGGCCACAAGCGTCTGGAGGAGCGGGGGAAACGTCATAGCCACGCTGGAGGAGCTGGCCTCCGAGAGCATCAGGTGGCTCGTTGACAGGTTTGACCGCTTCGCCCAGAACGTCGCAACAGCCTCGGAGGTAATGTTCACCGTCCTCATACTGACCCCGATGGGCGTAGCCCTCACAACGATACCGGGGATACAGCAGAGCACCACATCGATGCTGGCGCTAATGGTCATGCTACCCATGCTCGGCATGGTGATAAGCTTCGCCGTCTACTCGGCCATGCCTAAGATACCAAACGCCTTCACCATAAGCATGTCCCGCATAGCTTTGACCGTGGCGGTCGCTGTAGCCTCAGCGGCTGCCACATACATGGTGATACAGATAGCAGGAGTGGACATACCGCTCGTCGTGATAGCGGCTGTAATAGCCACGGCCTTCGGGGCCGTCACACATATAACTGTCAAGCTACAGGTGAGCGAGATAGAGGACACCGAGAGGGAGCTTAAACGCTTCCTCCGCATAGCCGTAGAGGAGAGGAAGATAGGGAAGCCGATGTTCCAGGCCCTGAAGACAGCAGCCAGCCAGCCGTACAGGCCTGGGATGAGGGGGCTGATGAAGGCTTTCAAGGCTAGGCTTAACATGGGGCTAAGCATATACCAAGCGGGGGCCACGGCGAGGAGCTGGCTTGCGAGGGCTGTCTTCTACCTAGTGGACACCGTTGACAGGTTCGGCGGCGCCAGCCCGGAACTCCTTGAGAGGGTCATAAGCCTCCTAGGCAGCTACACCCTGAGCAGGGACTCGGTGAAGGCGAAGACAAAGCTATTCCTATACATAACATATTCCACACCCTTCATAATGGCTCTGATGCTAGGCATGGTATACCCCCTAATATCTGGGACAGCTTTCGAGGGCCTGGGAGGTCAGAACCTAGAGCTTGGGCAGGCAGGCGAGATGTTCAAGCCAAACCCCGAGGCCGGGAAGGCGATGATAGACCAGGGAATGACGATGATGCTCCTCGCCAGCCTGATACAGGTCTTCACGATAAGCTACGCGATGGACATGCACCCGTGGGGGATGAAGAGGCTTGCGATAGCAGCGGCCCTCTACATACCAGCCTACTACATGACGCCGTACATGGGCGAACTCTTCAAAAACACCTTCTTCACCGGGGCGAAGTAGCTTGATCAGGTGGCAGGTCTGGGCAACGATCGCCGGATCGGTTGCGGCGGGACTCGTGCTCGTGGTCCTCGTAAGCCCCTACAGCGTTGTGAGCGCGGTCCTCCACAGCCCGGCAGGCCTCTCGCTCTTCGGAAGGATTCTCGTCGTCTACAAACCACTCTACGACCTAACAGGGGACAGGCTGCTCTCCCTAGCGGCTGGGATACTCTTCACCAACAGCCTGACCGTGGGTATAGTGCTGGCCGTCCCGCTAGCCCTCTACGCAACACATACACTAGGGCTCAAGCTGAAGAGCAGGGTCAGACCAGCAATAGCGAAGTTACTCCTGCTACATAGGACTAGCTGGAGAGCCGCGCAGATAGCCATGCTCTACACATCGCTCTACCTAGCAGCATTCACAGGCCTCTCCATAGCCGCCGTCATCACGGCGGTGAAACCCGCCATATTCATGGTCCCGGAAACGCTCTACGTAGCCCTAACCTCGTCCGTGGTGTATTCGGCGGCCAGGCTTCCATACGACGGCTTCACCCCCAGATACCTCGACCTGCTGAAGAAAGCACTGCCCGCCATACTAGTCTTGATGGTTGCTTCGGCGGCGGTGGAGGCCTATGAGATTATTTAAACGGCTTAGGGAGGGGTGGCCGGAGCCGGACAGTTATGGCTACTCAGAATCCGAAGGGGTTTTATATAGTGTCCGGAGCCGGACAGGTAATACCCTAGTTGCAGGACTGCTTAGAAAACACCTGCCGTGGGCCTCTAGGCTGGCTAAGTTCCTAGCCGTTGGAGCGTCTGGGGTCTTCGTTAACATGGGGGTTTATGCACACCTGCTAAGGTGGGGCATGCAACCGGCCTATGCCAGCGCTGTTTCTGTTGAGGCGAGCATACTCAGCAACTTCGTCTTAAACGACCTTTGGACGTTCAGGGACAGGAGGTCTGGGAAGGCCGCTATGAGGCTGCTCCTCTTCCACTTCTCAAGGCTTGCAGGAGCGGCTTCCAACGTGGTCGCCGTAGCCCTGCTGACGGCTTTGGGGCTTGAACCCATAGCATCAAACGCGCTCGGAATAATGCTGGGCGTGGCCGTGAACTTCTACACGAGCGATAGGGTGGTGTGGAGGGGTTGAAGGCGGCCACCATACTGTTACTCCTAGCCCTCATGTTTCCAGCGGCCCTAGCCCAGCAGGAGAGCTACAAGGTCGTCCTCAAGGGGGAGCCAGGAGACTGCATAGCGGCCCTAGCTGGGGAGGGGACGTACCGCGCCTACAGCTCGGTAACCGTGGAGGCTAGGCCGACACCCAACTGCAAGTTCCTCAAGTGGGTCGTTGTCAAGGGCCTCAGGTTCAATGAGACATCGGCTAACCCGATGAGCTTCAACATTGAGGAAGATGTAGAGCTGATAGCAGTATTCGAGAGGCTTTACGAGAAGCCCGGGGGGCAGCCGATAGAGAGGGCGATAGTATACATAAGCACAAACGTGACGGGGATGCAGGAGCCTGAGCCGATAATAACGATGCCCGGCTCGGAGCTGAAATACAGCTTCGAAAAGGAGCTGTACCTAGGGGAGGCTAAGTACGTCTTCCTCTACGCAGAGGCTGACGGGCAGAGGTACGACGCACCAACAATCAGGGTCAGGGTCCCTGAAAGCGGGAAGCTGAGCATAAAGGCCTACTACTACACATACCTCCGGTTCCTCAACGAGTACTACCCGAAGGACCAGTTCGTGAAGGTGGAGATAGAGCCTGTCAGGGAGGTCTCGGACGGCGTTAGGCTCAGGGCTGTAGGATACAAGGTAGCCAACAAAACGTTCTCCATAGACCAGCCGGTGCCTAGACAGTTAGCGAAGCTAGTCGAGCCCAACTACGTCAGAGAATACAGGCTGAGGGTCTACTCGGACGGGGCGCCAGCAACAGTAGAGGTCAACGGGGTGAGGTACTACGCGAACCCCGTGGCGGAGGCATGGGTCAAGGAAGGGTCACAGGTGACTGTAACCGCCCCGGAGAAGCTTGAGAGGCATAGGCTTGAGAGGGTCGATGCAGGCAAGCTCGCTGTTATGGGGGGCATCATCATGGGTCCGTTAACCTCCCCGACGTTGGTGACGTTGGTGTACAGGCCCATACCCAACGCATTCCTCCTCGACATACCATTCGCAGGCCCCTTCCTACTACAGGTGGCGGACCTAGGTACAGCGGTCACCGGGCTTGAAGGGGTGACAGGGTTTGTGGCGGGGCTGCTGATAGTGGCCTCCCCAGCAGCGGCTGTCTCCGCGGCCGCGCTGCTCAGGCCCGGAACCCGACGTATACGGACAACGGTGAAAGCGGTGAAGCGGGCTACGGTAGACCCTGAGGTGGCGGCAGTCTCCGCAGCCGTAACCGCCTCCCTGCCCTCAAGGAAGGCGGGGTCGCTGGACCAAGCCCTAAGAGCGGCGGGGAAGCTACAGATACACCCCCTGCTCAGGAGCCTAGCCCAAGAGGTTACCTTCAGCAGGGAGAGGCCCCCAACCCATATTGAGGAGCTGGAAAAGGTTGGGGAAGAAGGTGATGTCACAACGCTGAGGCAGGAGGCTGAGGAGGCGCTTGGAAACCTCCGGTCAGGAGGTAAGGCCAAGCTCACACCGGAGCATATAGCGTCCCTAGACTGCGACATAGACACCTACGACCTATTGAGAAACGCGGTCGAAGAGGGGAGGCTGGAGGTCAGGGAGGGGTTGGGATACCTAGGCTACGAGATGGAGGGAAGGAGGATCGCTAAGGCGGTGAGGTCTGGGAACCTCGTCGTGGTAGTTAGGTCGCTAGATTTGAGGCTGGGGGAGCTGGTGGCCGCTGAGGCTTGTAGGGAAGCTAAACTACCGTTCAAGAAGGCGGGGCCGCCGAAGGACGCGGACGTGAAGAAGACAGCCGCAGAGCTTAAGAAGCAGGCGGGCGGGGCGAAGGCCCTCATACACGTAGTGGAGGACGAGGCAGTTGAGAGGCTTGTGGCAAAAACCGCTCCCCTTATGGGAATCGTACAGGTAATAGTCTCAAGGGACCCGGCGCTACAGCCAGCGGCAGAGATACCTGAGCCGACCAAGGAGAGGTACATGAGCATAGCAGCGGCCTACGCGGCTTCAAAAGACCTCCTCGGCAGGCTAACCCACGAACACATAGACTACATAGGGGAGATAGCGTATAGCTTCAGGGGATTAGCATCAATAGAGGAGGCAATCTCAAGGCTTCTAGCCGAGAAGAAGATAGACCCGTCCGAGGTACTTAGGGAGGTGTTCAGGGATGAGGCGGTGAAGACGTTCACCCCCGAGGAGCTGGAGCTTATAACGTCTTACGAGACGGTGGAGGACTTGAGGAGCGGCTACATGGCCTACGTCAGGCAGGTCAGGCCGGGGGCAAGGCCGGAGGCTGAGTGGGCTAAGATGTATGAGAGGCTGAGGAGGCTTGGCGTCGTCGCCTAAAGCAACATTCCCACTACTGTTTACGGCCCTGCTACTGGCGATAGCGCTTGCTGGCGCCCAGCAACAGCAGCAGGGTTACGCAACAGTAACCGTTAACGCGGACCCACCAGAATGCATAGCCAGGGTCGCCGTCTTCAGCCAGAGCAGGAACGTCCCGGTGCAGGTGTCGAAGGCGGGCGAGGGTGTGTGGGTCTCGGAGCCCGTCCCACGAGGCGACTGGCTGGCAATCGCATACGAGCAGGTCCCCGGCTGCATGAACTACGTCCTAGTCAACGAGGCGACGCTCGAAAAGTACTACGGCATGGATAGGGCATACCTCTACGCAAACTACAACATAACCCTCACAGTTAAAGCTGTAAAACAAACAACGCAACCGCCACAACCACCTCCCAAGCAGGAGCCCCCACCCAACATGTTGCAACAGATACTCCAAGCCATACTCCCCGCCGCCCCCACGATAGCGGTATTCGCGGCAATCCCCACAGCCGGATACGTGGCCTACAGGGTGGCTAGAACTGCCGTGGAGCGGTACAGGGAGAGGGAGGGGGAGAGGTATATGCTGAGGAAGGCGGCCGCATTCTTCTCGGAGGGAAGCAGAAATCCTATAATCAGGAGGGGCTGGCTATGGATGGACATAGACCCCGCGGCAGAGATAGCTGGCGGAAGGGACAACAACAGGAAGATAGCGGCATACCTGAAGCTAGCCAGGGTGCTCCCAACCAGCAGGGAGAGGATGAGGGACCTAGAGCGAGAGACGATTGAGAGGTTCGAGAGGTATGCGATGCCAGCCGCTGTTATCGGCCAGAGAAGGTACCGCCCCGAGGTCGAGGATGTGGGGGAGTCTCTAATCCGCTACGCCGTCGAGCTAGCCATAGACGACCCCGAAGTAGACAGGGCTATAGAGAAGCTTGAGAAGGCTGGGATAGACCCGTACACTATACCGAGGGAGTTCGCCGGGATAGACGAGCTGATAAAGAACTACCGTGGGGTATCGATGGAGGAGCTGGGGTTCAAGTACGCGGGCGAGGACGAGCGGAGGTTCGAGAAGTGCCCGCACTGCGGCGGGAAGACGTTGAAAGGCTCCAAGTACTGCACATCATGCGGCACGGAGCTTAGGGCGAAGGCGGGTATAACGCTCCCGAAGCTACAGCTCCACAAGCCCCAGCCCGTGGTTGAGAGGAAATGCCCCTCATGCGGCACGAACCTCCTACCCGGAGCCAAGCACTGCCACAAATGCGGAGCTAAGGTGGTGCCAGCCACAGAGGCCGCCGAAAAGCCAGCAACCCCTCCAAAGATCATTCATGAACCCGAGCCGAAGAAAACCCTTCCGCAGGAGCCCGAGGAATGGATTCCTAGAAGAGTGGACATCACACCACCCCCGCCAACCCCAGTGAGGCTGGAACGAACCGCACCCAGCCCGAGACCGCCAACCGAAACCAACATAACCGCCCCTAAGACAACGCCGGAAAAGCCTACCCCAGCACCAAAGCCGCAGACGGCGGAGACCGTGAAACCAATAGAGCGGCCAAAGCCTGAGCCCGAACCCAAGATACTTCGCGAAACACCTAAGGAGGAAGAGGAGGTTGAATGGGAACCCGACGAAGACCTCTCAGAAACCCTTAAGGCCATGCGGATTGACCCTGGAGAATTCAAACATGAGGCAGTAAGGCTGGCGGCATCAAACCTAGACGAAAGAGGGTTCGAGAAGGAGTTATTCCGCTCAGCAGACAAGCTAATCTCGAAGATCGAGGGGCTTGACTTGGATAGCCAAGATGCGTTGAGACTTAGCCTAACACAGCACCTCAGGGGAGCTGTGCACGAGATAAGAAAACTGATGAAGCCGCCGGAGCCGCCTAGGAAGGCTGTAGCAAAACCCGCCGCACCACAGCCCGAGCAGGCCTGGAGGTTAGAGTCGAGCCGTATAACACCTGAAGCCCCTCCGGCCCCAGCACCACCCACACAGCCTAGGACAACGGTTACGCCGCCAGCACAGCCACAGGCCCCCAAGCCACGGCCCGAGCCAGTATTCCAACACATAGAGCCTGAAACCCTCCAGCCGCCAACACCGCCTCAACTGAGGAGGCAGGCAACACCACCCATAAAGCCAGCAGCACAACCACAGGCAGCCAAGGAGTACATACCGTACGAAGCAGTCTTGCGGAGGGAGTTCGAGGAGAAAACAGCCATCCTCCTACCAATCAAACGCTCAGCCCTGCCTACGGCGCTTGTGGCCGGGCAGGTAAAGGGCGTCACCAACCTAGAGAAGGAGGACGAGCCCTCATACAGCGCCGTGATAGTCCAGACGAGGACAACCTATAGAGCCAACTACAAGGACTGCCCAAGGCCCTCCCCGACGCATCCCTACGTCAAAAAGGCTGTGAGGTGGCTCTCGAAGGGCTATGGGACCGTCTGGATAATCACGGAGGAGATGTACGGGATGGAGGAGGTTAAGGCGGAGCTGGACAGAAGGGGCTTCAGGGCTAAGACAGCCCTGCTGGATGTCGAGGGTGCCCGGAAGAGGTTGGAGAAGATCATGCATCCGGCACACGCCGCGAAGCTGGCTGTATCCGGGGCCCTTATCCCGTGGCTGGCTGACGAATTGGGGTCCGGAGGCTGGGAGGGTGTAAAGGAAAAGCTCATCAACCTGCTTGGAAAGGATGACGGGGAGGAGGTCTTCCAGACGTTTATGGAAGCCGTTAAGGAGAACCCGGAGTACCCGAACAAACCCCTCGCCATAAGCCTAGGTGTCCTAGATGAAGGAGAGTGAGCTGCTTCTAAAGGAGCTGGCCACACTGGTTGATATAGACGCGTTAAACACGATCACCATGAGGATGGAGTACGACGAGGTTAAATCACTCATCAGAGCGGTCATAGACACCTTCGGACCTGAAAACGGTAGAAAACTACTGGCGAAAATAGCCCCACGGATCAGGCATAGGTCTCCAACACTCTACGCCGCCGTCTCCCGACACGTCCCCGAGGTGGGGAGGACGTGATAGACCCGTCAAGCCTAGACCTGAGCTTCTGGAGGCTCGGCTGCGAGTCGAGGCTTAGGAGGCTTTGGAGGCCGCTGGGACACATACTTGAAGCTACAAACCTATACTATGCGAAGAACGCGACAAGGGTGCGCATGGAGACAAAGGACTCCATGCTTGAGTACTGCGTCACAATACAGGACAGCCTGAGAAGGTTCAGGCTAACCCTCCACGACATGCAGGAGGTCGCCATGTATAAGGGGAAACCTACAGTAGTCCACATAAACATCATCCCACCACTCCCCCTAGCCGTAGGAAACTACATGCGCGAGCCCTTCACCGTCATCATACCCAATAGCACCATGACATGTATGGCGGTAATAGCGCCCGGCGGGACGGTGGGCGGAGTGTTCAAGGCCTGCCTAGCACCACTCACCATACACTGGGTCCCGTCACCTCGAATCCCATACGGGCTGAACAACAGCAGGAACGCAAACGCTTTTCTACAACCAAAACAGACAAACATGTATGGCCAAGAAGAAGGCTAAGGTGAAAAGGTCGTCCAAGAAGAGAGCGAAGGCCGCCTCAAAGCCCCCTGAGGCAAGGCCTGCCGAGGCGGCCGCCCCAGCCGCGTAAAAGCGGCACCCAACCATTTTTTTGCGATACGGCTATCCGTATATATCCTACCGTGTTGTAGAGGTGTGTGGGAGTGACGAGGAAACCTAGGCCGCTCAGGCTGTACGTCCGCGTCTTCAAGCTGAATAGGGGGCAGGCAAAAGTCTTTAACAAGAGGTTCACGATAAACACCTACGCGGACTACGTGGCCGCGATGAAGGACATCCGCTCGTCGCTGTGGGAGGAGTATGTAAAACACTACGGACGTGTGGAGAGGAAGACCCCCGCCAGAAGGAAGGCCAGCACCACGACCCCAAGCCTCATAGAGGAATACCTGCCATAGAACCGCTTACATGGGTATTACTGTCCAGAGCCGGACACTATTTAAAGAGTATTACCTGGCCGGTACCGGCCACCTATATAAACAGTAAAAAGGATGAAGGCAAAGAGTTCATGCTCCAAACAACAACCCCAGATATTATACACCAGATAACACTCTTAGAATCAATGGTATTAATGTCGTGGCTAGGGTCACCGCGACGGTGACGAGCAACACATCTATCCTGCTGTTCAACCGGTCAAACCTAGAATCCACGTAGGCCCGCAGCTCCCTTACGCTAGCGTCAATATACTCCCGAAGCTCCCGTATATTGGAATTCACGTCGGACCGAAGCTCCCGTATATCATCCCTGGTAGCCACCTCCCTCGCCACCGCCAGAAGAACCGACTTTCTCCACTCCTTACGGCTTAAAGCCTCGACCAATAACTCATCTGAAAGAGCTTTTCTAAGCGCCTCATCGCCCTTAAGCTCCTCTACAAGCTGCCAACCCACAGGCACACATCTATAAACAATTGTGACGTATATAAGGTTTGGGTGGCCGACGCCGGACAGTAATGCCGCCTTTAAATAGATGGCCGGAGCCGGACACTTGTTTTCAAACTTTCTTCACTATACCTTTGAAAGGGCCCAAAGTACTGCCCTCCCTAGTTCTCCCTTCTATGAGCATTACCTTATCCCTTATTATCGACGTATCCTCCCTAAAACCGTCAACCTTATCGATCAACTGGTCAATCCTGCCCCTTATTGTCGATGTGTCCTCCCTAATGCTGTCAACCCTTTCGATTAGAAGATCGAGTTTACTGCCTAAGTTACTGCTTAAGAGGTCAATCTTACTGCTTAAGAGGTCGAATTTACTACTTAAGTTACTGCCTAAGAGGTCGATTTTACTCCCCATGAGGTCGAATTTACCCCCCAGCCCGCGCGCACCAAAGTATACGGCCAAGGCTATCGAAAAAAGCCCCACAAAAATCGAAACAGCCTCCCACACCACCTCACACGCACCCACACGTACACATACACGCTTGTATATAAGGTGTCCGACATCGGAAGACACGGAGGATGTTACTGTCCGGAGCCGGACACTATATAAAGCGTATTACCTGGCCGGTGTCGGCCACCTCAATAGAGTTCATTACTCCATGGTAGAGAAAACATTAGAGGATTGCCCTGAGTACCAGCGCAACTATCGTCGAGACCAGTGTGACCATGATCGCGACAATGGATGTTCTCACGAATCCATGTAGATCGCCCAACCGCTTATCTAAATCATCAATCTTTCGATTCAAATTGTTGCCCAAGTCATCAATCCTCCTATTCACGTCGTCAAAACCTAGCGTCTACATAGGATTTCAGCGCGTCAAACCTATTGTCCACGTAGGATTTCAACGCGTCTATGTCGTCCTTCGTCGCCACGTTAGCCGGAACCCTCCAGCCTAGGGCCTCGGCCAGGGCCCTCCTAAGCTCCTCATCCCTCCTCAGCTCGTCAACTAGCTGCCAGCCAACAGGCACAGACCCATGAATAATTGTGAGGCATATAAGGTTTGGGTGTCCGACGCCGGGCAGTAATACTCCTTTATATAGGTGTCCGACTCCGGCCACCTATATAAAGAGCGGTAAAACTCTAGGGTCTGAAAACCTCCCATGAGTCCGCATCTATCATCTTCACGCAGCCGTACTTCTCCTGAACAGCTAGGACCGGTTTTGCATTAGCCTTCTCCGCCAAATCAATTAAGGGTTTAACATCTTTCCATGTAACCCCTCCGCCGCCATACTTGCATTCGACCAAGACAACCCTGCTCCTCCTACCCATCCTCCCCTTGAGACATACTAGGTCAACAGGCTTAGATGCCGCAGCCCTTACGACGACCCATCCCCTCCTCCTGAAAAGCTCCCTAACCCTCCACTCAAGCCTCCTACCCTTACGGTAGCTCATGTATTGCTCTATACATGCATCAAGATATAACCCGTTAAGACTCTGTTATACGGGCTTTATATAGTGGCCGACGCCGGACACCCAACCCCACACCTCACTTAAACGGATTTATCCACCAAACCGGACGATATTCCAAGATGGCGGGCAAGAAACGCTGCTCCTTCTGCGGAAAAAGCAGAAATATCATCCTAGGTCTTGGGGACGGGTACACCTGCCGTACGTGCCTTGAAACGCTGGGCCTGTTCGCCAGAAAGCTGGGCCTGCTTGTGGATGAGCTTAAGACCCTCCGGCAAACATCCAAGGAAGCTATACGAGAAACAGCCAGGGCAGCTAGGAGGCGTGTAAAGAAGCCGCCACATATCGTGGGTGACAGGGTTGAGACGCTGGCGAAGCTAGTTCAGAGGTTGGTACAACAGCAGGGTCGGGTCTACGCGGACTCCCTTGCATGGCTGCACGGCTTCACGAGATCAGAGGTCATGAAGGCGATTGAAAGATATGGTAGGGAGTATGGGTGGGTTGTAGAGAAGACGCCTAGGCATATAATAGTGGGTATGCCCGGGCCAACGGAGGACCACCCTCTCCACGAGGAGATCAGCCGTGAAGAACCCGCCAACGCCTCCGAAACCCCCAGACCAAGAGCCTCGAAAAAGAAGCCGATATATGTCGAGGGTGACAGGGTTGAGGCGCTGGCAAACCTCATACACAGAACTCTAAAAAAGCGGAGACGTCTCTACGCCGTCTCATTCGCGTGGAGACTCGGGTTCAAAAGGTCCGAACTCAGGAGTGCGATAGAGAGGTATGGGGATACATACGGCTGGGTAGCCGAGAAGGCACCGAATAACCACATAATTCTCCGTTTACCAAAGTAGACGGGGAACGGGGATTATGAGGACCAGGTTGCCAGAAGTCCGGCACAAACGGCCCCGTAACCCCGTTACGCCTGAAAACATACGCAAAACAGCGAAGCGGCTGTTCCAAAAAGCTATGAAAGCAAGATATATGATTGGTAGGTCTTATGCTTTGTTAGAGGCGGCAACACTCTACGCGGCGTATAGGATGCATGGTGAACCGATAACCATTGACGTGTTGGCTGACCGGTTTGACGTAAGTAGGAAGGAACTCGCCGCAACCTACCGTTTGATAGTTCAGGAATTCAAGCTGAAGCCCCATGCGGACTCTCCGGAAAGGTATGTGGCTAAACATGCTAGAATGTTTGGAAAGAGGAATGTGGAGAAAGCCCTTGAGATACTGGAACGGGCCCGTGAAGCGAAAATACATCTGGGGAGGAAACCAGCATGCCTGGCCGCAGCGGCGCTCTACCTCGCCTCCGGCGGACAGCTACTTCAAAAAGACCTTGCCAAGTTCTTCGGCGTATCGGGGGTTGGGGTGAGGTTGAGCACCGAAGTCCTAAGACCCTTCCTTCTAGATGGTGGGAGGCCTTAACGGGTTATATCTACGCCTGTCCACAGACACCATTGGGCATGATGAACAGGTGGCTGGAACTCATACTCGTATCGGCGACGACCGCGCTCGTCACCTACCTAGCCGTAAACAGCATGGTGCTCGGACTCCTAGCCATGACCGGCGTGGCATGCATAGCTGTCCTACTGTATGCTCTAAGACTTAGGGAGAGTGACCTAGACGTTGAGGTGATGGAGGGGGAGAACAACATAATCGTGCTGGCTGTGAAGTCCAAGTACGGCGTCAACGTCAGACTAGTGGACTACGGGTTCGAGGTGGAGAACGCGAAAGGCAGCAGGAAGAGAATAAGGCTGGGGTACAAGCCGCAGTTCCTTGGAAAGAGGGAGTACAACGGGGTGTTCCTGTTCAAATGCAGGAAGCCACAATGAAGAGGGGCAGGTTGCTGTTCCTAGCCGTGGTGGTCGCAGGTGGGGCGGCGGTGCTTGCTGCGAACACACCGATGCTCCCAGCCTACCTCGCCGCCGTAGCGCCAGAGGTCTACGATGCGGTAAAAAGGTGAGCCCATGCCTAAATGCAAAAGCTGTGGGTTAAAGCTTCCGAAGGACGCAATCTACTGCCACCAATGCGGGTCAAAAGTGGGGCGAAAAACTAGGGAGTTATGGTTTCCCGGAGTGCTGACAACCGTTATAGCAACAGCGGTCCTAGCCCTCCAGCTCTACGCTGTTTTCGCGGGGATGGGCAGCAGGACGGCAGCCCCCACACTCATGGAGGCGGGCTACCCCTACTACGTTGATGGCGGGGTAACCTACGTGGTGGTCGGCCCAGACCCGGGAACGGTGGAAGCCGTAGCCAGACTGGCTGGGAAAGGTCAAGTCCGCTTCGGCTACTCAACATGCCACGCACCCGTGGAAGGGTACATATCCCCCATAAGCTTAGATTCCCGGACCGCGCTAACTAACACGCGGCTGGCGTCAGCCGTCGAGGAGGTCTGGCTCGCCGCAATGGGTAAGGCATCATGGGTCGGGGTCCTCTACAACGGAACCCATGCCGTAATAACGTTGGCCATACCTCAAGCAAACCTCCCCTCCATCCTAGCAGCCCTATCAGCAGCACGGCAGGATGTGTGCGTAAGAGTCCTAATCGGATAAATATACGTATGGAAGGGTGGTTTATGATGAAGAAAGGTAAAACACTCGCCATAACAGCTCTGGTCGCAACGGTAGCGTCAGCCCTACTGCTCGCCGGAACGGTGCTCTCCACACCGCCCAGAATAGTCCCGATGGCCCAGTCGATGTTCTACACGTCTCTGATGAATGGATACAAGCTAAGCCCGCCGGTGGCGTCGGAAGGCTTTGGAGGATTCGAGATGTGGCTGCATAAGATGGGGGGAGATGTCAACAGCTACGAGATCAACTTCGACCTCTACTGGCAGAACCTTGAGGGGAACGTGACGAGGGCCTACCTATCCCTCGGGGAGCCCTGGCTAGGTGGGAAGAAGATACTGACGCTATGCGAGCCCTGCCCAGTAGGGACGACAGGCTCCTACCGCCGCGGAGGGTTTAACGTCGTAAAGCCTGACGAGTTCATCTACTCCGGGAGCTTCGACAACTTCACGGACTTCATAAGGGCTGTCTGGTTCGGGAGGGTCTGGGTAATCATAGAGACCACTAAGTACCCGTCGGGCGAGGTAGGCGGGGTCCTAGTAAGCGGTAGGAGCTAGGGTAAGCACCAACCACCCTATTATTTTTTGTGGCTTAGGAGGTGTCCGGCGTCGGACAGTAATACTGTATTTAAAGGGGCATACCCCGTAAGGCAGGCCCTGAAACTTATTGGCAACATAGGTTTCCATCACAAGGTATCCCTAACCGTCTTTATAACTCTCCTAGCCCTCAGGCTGATGATAATCAACACACCATACCCCTCAATAGACCCCCGTTTCTGTTTAGAGCCTAGGGACGGCTTCCCCTCGGAGTGCGCGTTCATCTTCGACGAAGCCCACTACATACCCGCCATCAGGAAGATGCTGATGGGTGTGTCAAGCAACCATGAGCATCCCCCGCTCTCCAAGCTATTGGTCGCAGGCTCAATACTTCTGTTAGGCGATAACCCGTTAGGATGGAGAATTATGCCGTCGATCCTCTCCTCCGCGGCAGCGGCAATTGTCCCGCTTCTAGCATGGAAGCTGACTGGTCGAAGGGATGTGGTTCTGTTATCGGCCATACTGGTCTCCAGCGACGTAATGTTCTTCAATATAGGGACGATAGCCATACTGGACGGGCCAGCCCTATTCTTCCTCCTTCTGGGAACATATCTGTTCATCTCAGAACGGTATGTCCCGGCAGCAGTCATACTTGGCTTAGGGCTGTTGTCGAAAGCAGCCACCCTATTCAACATAGCCGCACTCATCCTATACGCCCTACTCCAATCGTATCGGAGAAACGGTAGCCTGTTGAAAGCCCTGCGAGAATGGAGGCCGGTCTTCGAGAAGGTTGTGGTTGTTGCGGGTGTTGTATTTATTGCGGGCGTGGCGGCATACGACTACGGCTTAGGGGCCTTCAGCAACCCCCTCGACCACATAGACTACATGCTGAACTACCACAGCAACCTCAAGTACAACTGCCGCATATACGAGATGCCGTTCAGGTGCTATGTTATAGAGCCCGATGGTAGGAGGACGGCTGTAGACCTCCCGCTTAGCTGGGCGATGCCTTTCACACCATTCGAACCTGCCGGGTACCTAGTGGTCGTGGCCTCCTCAGGGGGCAGGACATGGCACCCGATAGCGTACTGGGGTATCTATAGCCCGATGTGGTGGACTACGTTTGTGGTCCTAGCATTCGCAGCCTATCAAGTCCTAACAACACGTGGAGGTGACAGGCTGAGCGCTTTCACAGCATCCTGGATACTCGTGGGCTATGGGGTGTACTTCATCATAGCCTACGTCCTCAGCAGATGGGTCTACACCTTCTACTTCGTCCCAACAATACCGGCACTAGCCATCGGGCTACCGGTAATACTGTCGGGAAGCAGGGGCAACAGGTTCGTCCTATACGCTCTGACCGCGCTACAGATAGGCTGGTTCTTCACATACTTCCCGGTTAAGTCAGACGTACATATACGGATACTTGAGCTACTGAACCTTCCAAGGTGAGCAGGGCCTTAATGAGTTTTAAACTAGTGAGGAGGAAACCAAACAGGTGGCGGCTTCATGGAAGTTAGGAGGATTTTCACACATTCCGGCAAGGCCCACGCAGATGAATTCCTCGCATGCTCCGTCCTTCTAAAGAAATACCCTAATTCAACCGTCCTAAGAGTTGACGAGCTACCGGCAGAACTTGGGGAGTATGATGTGGCCGTAGACATAGGTCGCATCTATACACCGATGAAGGTCCTCGACCACCACCACGACCTGAACATACCATGCTCCCTAGTCCTCGTGCTGAAAGACTTTTACGGCTACGATTACGGCGAGCTGCCGCTGAGCATTAGGGCGGTGGACATGAGGGACAGGTATGGCCCTCAAAAGACTATGGAGCTGACCGCGCCCTCCCTAGTCGAGACAGCCGTTCTACGGATTTTCTCCGACACCGCGCAGATAAGCCCGGGGGACCCGCTACACTTACTCCTCATCCATGTAGGGGAGTCCGTCCTTGAGGAAGCTGACGGTCTTCGGGAAGCCAGAAAGGTGAAGCTATTTATGACTCCAAAGGGATATGTGGCCTTCGCTTCAAAACCCATAGCCACAAGGCATTTGAACGAAGTGTATGAAAACATCATAGGAGCTGTAATGCCTGACAGTAGAAGTGATGGAAAGAGGACTGTGGTCTACAGGGTTGGGAGGTCCCCCTTCTTCGACCCCACACGCATACCGCTTAGAAAATCCTACGAGCACCCGGGCGGCTTCCTAGTTGTTGTGGATGCACCGTTCGACCAAGTGGCCCCCGACATAGTTACCTCCTACTGCGTGGTCAACTCGCCCGCAAACTCAGTACCTTGGAACGCGGGCCACCGCCCCGCTCCTCCTACCGTTCCTGAAGAGCCTAGCAATCCTCGCGAGTAGGTACGCCAAGCCAAACCTCAGCCTTGAGCTGAGCATGAAAGCCAGCACCAGCAACAGGGATGCTATGAGTGGCACGACCATATGAGCTATGGAAAAACGACTTGATTTAAACATTTTTAATCATGAGGCGTCGTAACACAAGTGTATGGAGAGGCCCACAAATGTAATCCACGTACGCGAGGGTAGCGCGAGGAGCTACGCCATGGCGGCAGAACTCGTATTGAAGGAAAGCGGCTCAGTAACCATGAGGGCCGTAGGGAGAGCGATAAACGTGTTAGTCGATGCGGAGGAGATAATCAAGAGAGAGGTCCCCGGCGCGGCCCTAGAAAAGGTGGAAATAGGGACCACAGAGGTAGAAACCCTCAACGGGAGGAGGATAAAGCGTAGCTTTATGGAGCTGGTGATCTCGGTTAAACCCCCGTAAACCCTTTTATCCACCCATGGAGGAGCTAGGGCCATGCAGAAACCAGCACCGGTTCAGGAGCAGAAGCAGCCAACCGCCACGCAGGCCGTGGAGGTAGCGCCAGCAAACATCATCCGGGTGGGAAAGAAGCCGGTAAGGGCATATGTGACGGCGGCCCTCGAAGCCCTCCTGAAACATAACTCGGTAGTCCTGCAAGCGAGGGGGAGAAACATCAACACCGCAGTAGATGTGGAGGAGTTCCTGAAGAATAGGTTCAACGCCATACTGGAGGATGTCAAGATAGGGACGGCGGAGATGGAGACAAAGGAAGGTAGGAAAATAACCCGAAGCACGATAGAGATAAGGATGTCGGTGCCGAAGAAGAAATAAAGCCTTCAAACTATCTCTTTTTCTCATGGGGCTTAAAAGGTTAGGAATACCGCCCTCATAAATACCCGTATTCATGGGCCTTAATGAGTTATATCTACCGCCAAGCATATACCATGTATGAACACGTTAAAAGAGGTTTTGGATTGGCTTAGGACGGCCGACCTCACCTGCCTAGGGTGCGGTGAAAAGCTGTCCGGGCGTCGGCCGAAGAAATACCGTAACCGCTTCGGAATAGAGGGGTGGTGGGTGTACGTAACCTGCCAGAAATGCGGTAGGCAGAACTCCGTTAAAGACCTGCTTGCCAAGACACAGAACAATCAAGCCGAGAAGGGTAACTTAGAATTTAAGGAAGTTGACTTCGACCCTCTCTCGGAGCCTTGGAGTAGGTACGAGTTGGAGGACGGCACGCAGATCAGCGTCAGGATGATTACGCTACGTATACAGCAACAGATAACAACCGACGGTGAACCAGTCTATTCGCTCACATACAACCCATTCTACTCCATACGCTCACCCAAACACCTACGCGGACCTCCAAACAGGACCGTTCCCCCACCGGATGTCCTCAACAGCCTCCCTAGAAGAAGGGTCAGGATAGTGAGCAAGGTCGAGCCGTGGAGCACATACCTGCTTGAGACGGGGAAAAGCATCTCGGTCAAGCTATGTATCACCGAAGTACAGAGGATTGAGGGGGTATACGACCCGGAGGGGAACCCGTACTACGAGGTCTCCACAGAGCTTTGCATCGAACCCCAAATAAAAACACAGCAACCCGCATAGGGTGGGTTTGCATAGGTGTCCGGCTCCGGACACCTATAGTCAAAAGTCTACGCGCCGTTCTACCCCCTAGAAATAAATAAGGGTAGTAGCTACGTTCTACCGATGAAGGGCGCAATAACACTAATACTCGCCACGGCTTTACTGACCGCACTCCTAACCATATCAACGCTTCAAGGAAACACGCCAACCCATACAAATTACGTGGGGGACTCCAACCCTCAACCAGTGTTAAAGAGGTTCGCGTCGTATGATTAGCTGAAGTCCTTTCTCGCAAAAGCCTACGCCGACTCCGTGAAACGGTACAGAATGTTTGATGTGGTCGGGACCCCTGTACCTGAAGTAACCCTCGCCTTCAAGCCAAGGTTTTCCACCACAAACATACAGGTGGCGGGAGTCGATGAGGAGGATGTTGTGAAGACGGACGGGGAGTACATCTACCTGGCCCGTGAGAGCCTAATACTCATCGTGAGGGCCTACCCCGCGGAGAAGGCGCTCCTCCTCTCAACGGTTAAGGCCGCAGGGCCGGTTAGAGGTCTCTATGTAAACGGCGACCGCCTCATAGCGGTAACTGGCATGCGATACCACCCGATACCCGTAATGGTGGAATGCCCTCCCATTAAATGCCCTATACGTAGACCGCCGATCATAACCAACTCCACCGTTCAAGTCTTCGACATCTCGGACAGGGGGAGCCCGGCGGAAGTTAGGAGAGCTTCGGTAAGCGGTATGCCGCTCACCTCCAGAATGATAGGCAGCTACGTCTACCTCATCACCAGCGAACCCATCATAGTGCCGCTGGATAGAGACGAAATAGCCCTGCCAAGCTATTCTGACGGTTTGCGGGTGTACTATATGAGGCCGGACCAGATATACTACGCGGACATACCCGGCCACGGCTACTCATACACCAACATCATGGCAGTAAACATCAGAAACGTAGGAGAGGAACCCTCGGTGACAACAGTCCTTTCACCTGCCTCCATTATCTACGTCTCGAAGGAGAACATCTACCTGGCATC
>Ga0079992_118559_pt1 | contig 19888 bp, 18 predicted proteins | sample FaiFalFF_MnMetaG_3_FD_69197 | JGI IMG/M metagenome (GOLD analysis project Ga0079992, IMG submission 69197) | Freshwater microbial communities from Yellowstone National Park, Wyoming, USA - Fairy Falls B (FF_Mn_B) MetaG (SPADES assembly) (version 2) | ecosystem: Environmental > Aquatic >... | reverse complement strand
GCGTTCTTTACTTAAGACAAGTAGTACAAAAGCAAGGAAGAATTTACGAAACTTTATTATCAAATCCTGATTTCGTTTCTTTAGCTAATTCTTTTGGAATTGAAGGAATTAGAGTTGATAATGATGATAAGATCGATGAAGCAATAAATAAACTATTGAATTCAAAGGAACCTTATCTTGTTGAGTTAGTTATTGATTCCAATGATTTGCCTCCTTTGAATTTAAAACAAACTCTCGCAATGAGCAGGTAAATATGAAAATGAAATTATGTAGATTGGTATTTCATCAACTTTTAATTAAATTTAATGTATCTTCTATTATTTTAGGCAAATTTTTAATATCTGAGTAGCGATATACTCTGTAACCGTTTTCTTCACGATAGAATCTGGGTTCATTAAACTTACTTATTTCTTTATAAACATTGTAAATAGAAATGAGTGTCTTTTCTTTTAAGTAAAGTGATAACTCTACTTTGTATACCTGATAAATGTCCGTAATAAATCCTTTCAATCTTATCTCATCTTTTGTTGAATCTATTGGCGCACTTTCTATCATTCGTTTATTCTCGTTTAACTCGTAAACTATACCGTTTATCACTCTACTACGCTTTCTACGATCCTGTACCACTCATTTAAGTAAGAAAGTAGAAAACCTACAACAACCCCGACCAAACCTCCAATTAGTGTGTCAATATCCAATGTCATTCCATTATTATTCTTCGTGGCAGTAACACACAAACAAATTGCCGATCCTTAAATAATTTTCAAGTTCCATTTTTCATGTAGTATTCTTTGCCTCAATTTTCTTTGCTTTATTCCTCATTATTCCCAATCTTGATAAAATTACCCAAGAAACATCATAATATGTATCCATTCCTATTTCAGATACAGACTGCACGTTTTTTCTAATCTATTCTTTCCCATCTCTATTAACTACAACTCGACTTTTTCTCCTGTTCTTTCGTTGATTATCTCAATTTCTCCTCTTTTTATTAATTCACGTAATTCGTCTGCGATTTCAAACCGTGAAAGTCTTAACTCAGATTCTACTATTCTTAGTGGTATAACATTGTATATTTTTAGCAAATCTCGAAGAGCTTCAAGCCTGTCCACTCCAACTTCCCCAGCTTTTTTCTTGACATAATCCTCATCGATATAACCTTTGTGATCATCTACATACCACATCCTAAAGCCAGCTGGCAAAGTTCCTGCTTTCATTAGTATAAGTACCTTATAAAAAGCAAGGTCTTTGGCCTTAGTTAAACGAATAGGCTCCTTTTTTGAGATTATCAGCAAATCTTTATCATAGAGGCTCATGATTTCACCTTCTCCACTAATATATTAGCTAAAGCATACGCCTCGCGCAGATAATTAGTATTTTTATTAAAAATAGAAATTTTTAAAGAGCTTTCAAACGGTAAATTGAGGTAGAGTTGAGCTGAAATATTAAGAAATCTCGGATGATAGTCAAGCGGTACCAAGAATAATCCTTTACCTAACAAGTTCTCAGGATTTCCACCATAACTCTTCACCAAAGTTATTATATCTATATCATCTGGATATTGTTGTTCTCCATCAATTACTATACGAAGAGTAAGATCGTTGCTATTAAGCTCGCTTTGTGGTCCTATAGAGCCACCACCATACACTAGTTTGCAACGTGCCAATTTACTCTCTTATATAATAAATTTGTAATATAAAAATTTCTTAAACTAATTGATAGGCTGATAAATGAAAAAGTTTCTTTGGAAATAAAAAAGCCTTTGAAGGGATTTTCTGCATTTAACATTTCTCTTAATCCTTTCTTTCTTTTTTTCCTTTTGGAAGAAGGTTAAGAAGAATGAAAAAGGAAGATATCAAGGCTGTGTATGATTACATCGCTTTGAATTCAAATAATTTTAATGTAAAGGATTGCTCAAATGCCCTAAAAATCAAGAAGAAGATGTTATTTCAGTTTTTATTTCTCTTTTGAGAAAAGGAACGATAGACGTGATTAGTCCAGCTGTTTAAAACAAAGTTTAGAGTGAGCAATTGTTTAAAAACGAAATTTGATTGCGATTTTTCTAATTGTTTCTACAATTGATTTTAAGAAATCCTCAAACTCCTTTTCTGGCTTTTCAACAAAAAGATTCCTCTCAAAGGGATCTGCAAGAATTTGCCCTATTTCAAATTTTTCTCTGTTCTTTTTTAAAGCATCTCTATACTTTTTGTAGTATAGGCTTGCTTTTATTTTCTCCAGAATTTCATTTTCCAAATCTCTTGCTTCAAGCCCATGCTTTTGAAGGATGAATAAATCATAAAAATCCCTAAGCTTTTGAGCCTTCCTTGTTAGAATAGCTCTTACTTTTTCGCACAGGATTTCTCTTTCATCATAGGCGATTACACTGAATGGTTTGTAAAAGTCCAAAAATTCCCCAAAATATACTTTCTCATCTTCGCTAAGGTCTATCTTATCTAGCAATGTTTTTACGTTCATTTTCTTTGGCTCAAACAAAATTTTTTCAACATAGTTAACTTGAATTTTTACGAGCTCTGAGCCTTTCCATAGTTTAAAAGTTACCATTCTTCCACCACCTCCAAACTCCAAGAATCTTTTATCTTCGAGTATGGGCTTAAAATCAAGATTAACTTGCTTGCAAGCTTTCTCTAGGATAAAGCCAAATTCGCTTATTTTGTTAAGAAGCTCTTTTCTTAGCTTCTTCTTTCCCAAGCCCTTCCAAACTTCTTGATCTTTCCAAGTGAAATCCAAATCCACGCTAAACCTATAATAGCCAAAATAACATTTCACTAAGCAGCTTCCCCCTTTAAACAAATAGTTTTGACCTATGTTTGAGGAGGAGATTTCTTTCAAAATTTTATGCAAGCCTATATCCTTATCTATTAACTCTAAGCTTTTGATCCCAGACTTCTCTGAAACAAAAGAAACGAATTCAGATAAGCTTGGCATTCTCAACAACCCTTGAAACGCTTTTTGGATAAAATTTCAAGTATTCCCTAAGCTTTTTCTTTTCTAATTTTTTAAAATAATCCTCAATAGTTGAAATTATCCTTTCTTCAGCAACATTTCTGTACCTAAAAACATAAATTAAATCCAGAAGAGTTTTTTCCGGGTCTGAAAACTTAATTCCATTCTTGTTAACTATTCCAAATCCAAAAAGCTTGCTTTTCAGCTTAATAAACTTGACTTTCTCGCCCGAAATCCTTATCTCCTTAGGCCTAAAAATTTTGTCGTTCAGCACAAAGATCGTGTCAAAAAATTCATGCGTTAAGCCATTCAGCCTTAAAGAAGTATAAAGCCCAAAATACCAATCAACCTTCAGCTTTTCCATTCCAAGCGAAATCAATCTGTAAGTATCCAAGGCTTTTTTGAGCTTAAACTCTTCTATGGTTTTAACATAATACAATCCTCTTAAAATTCTCACAAAGAACCCGTAATTTATCATGTAATTTATTGTGTGCCTTGAGTTGACTCCAAATTTATCGCATACTCTTTCTACTTCCCCCTTCTCTGCTACTTTCCCACCGAAGTTTGAAAGTATGTACTTTGTTATCAATTTCATAATAGTTATTTATATAACAATCTTTAAAAAAGTTTTGGGTTGTTATACAAATTGCTTATGGCATCGGTTTAGTCTTTATTCCTAGCCTTTTTCTTATTTCATTTGTAAGAGCCACCCCATGCGTGCCTGACTTCCTCCCCGCCATGAATTGCGAGGCTTTCATTTCTTTGTAAGTTTGGATTCCATCAATTTTACCAAAAGGTATATTTTATTCTACTTAATTTTTATTTACCTGCTTCTGGTAAACTAATTTCAATAGTTTACCACTTACCAAGTGTTTTATTCTTCTTTTAGTAAACTTAGGATTATGGGATATCAAAGGTTTTTAACTAAGGGTTTCAAGCCTTTTAGTCTCTTAGAATCGACAAAGGAGAAAATTGTAACTAGGCAGAGAAATGAAGAAATATAATGAAGCTTTAGAATGTTATAATAAAGCTTTAGAAATTAATCCTCGTTATGCTGAAGCATGGAATAATAAAGGTAATGTTTATTCTATTATGGAAAAATATAATGAAGCATCAAAATGTTTCATGATAGCACTTTCACTCTTCATAATAAATCAAGAACATATAGAGTTAATACCAGAGTTATTGAATTTTATGATCAAAAATTCTAAGGATGAAGGAATTAAAGCAGAAGCAAGAGCTATAAGAGTAACTCTACTTTATTTAAGAGGAGCTTTATCAAAGGAAGAGTATATAAAGGAGTTAAATAGCCTTAAAAAAACTCTAAGAATAGAAGTGTTAATCGATGCAATAATTAATAAAAAGGATATACCTATGGAAATAAAGGACGTTGTAGATGAGGTATTTGATCTCCTTAAAAAAGAAGTTTTAAGGTCGGTCTAAACCTTATTATATGGCTCAATCTTAAGTTATCTAAAATGTTATCCTAGCATGAAATAATATCATATGTTAGCAATTTTTTAGGATAAAACTAAAACTTTTCCCTTTATCGATCTCTTTAAAGAACTAATCTAGCTTATTTTTAAAATTCTTAGTCCAATGCCCTATTACATGTATTAGAAAATCTCTTATACCGGTATTTTAAGGAATATTTTGAGTATCTTTCTCCTGTTTTTAATTTCATTATCCTTTAAGAGAGGATTTCTATTTTCCTTTACTAGCCAATATCTGTTTAACCAATCAATAAAGTATTCTACTTTCTCTTCAAATTGAAAAGGTTTAAAACATTTCATTTTAAACTCCTTTTCATCCAAAATTTTAGTAGCAAGATAGAAAATAGGTAATTTAAAACCATTAATCAGCTCTCCCATCGTATTAGCATAATTATCAATAACATTTTCTTCTATTCCAGGAGAAAATGTATGCCAAAGACATAATCCATCAAAACCAAAAATCGAAAAAGCTAAAACTTGCTGCAAACCTTCGTAAAAATTCTTCTTGGTTATATCATTAATTGAGAAATATTCAATTTCTATACACCCTATTACCGCCTTGTCTAATACTTCCATCGGATCTTCGAAAACAAGTATTATATCTACTTCTGTTCTAGGAGGTAACTTTCCCTTCCACCATCCTGACCAAATATCTTGAAACTCCTTGGTAGAGAGGTTCTTGTTTTTGTAAACTCCTCTTAACCACCCATGTTTACCCAACTCTTTTTCCTTAATAATTAACTCATACAATTTATTGATAAACTTACGTTCTGACAATATTCATCACATCAAATTTTGAACTACTCAGTTTTCTCTTCAATTATTTTTGCTCCTATTTGACGTAAAGTTTCTCTTACTTTTAAATCAAGAGTATTTTTATTTATTCCTTTTTCTGATAAAGCATCAATTTTCATTCTCAATGAAATTTTTGCTCCTTCATGATATAATGGCATAAATACTCCACGTATTAAATCGGAAAGCTTATCCCATGGAATCTCGGCTTCGAGGCTTTGGTGGAGATATCTCCTTTCCAATCTCTACTCTTTTTATTTCTTCTTTCATTTTAGAAGCTATTTCCTTTCTTAATATGATGACATCCTCACTTATTTCTGGAGATGAGATACTATCTTGATACCAAACTTTATCACCAATTGAAAGACCAAATACTCCATCCTGAACACCCTTCACAACCGTATTCTTAAGTACACTTTCGCTTTCCAATATTGGAAGATCATAATATTTTAAGAAAGCTTCCCATATTTCAACTAGACTTTTACGCTCATCCTGTTCTGTAAATGTCTTTTCTATTAAGACTTTAGGTGATAGTTTATCTAATAAAACTTCTTGATCCTTAAGATAGTGTTTTACTCTCATTGAGAGACTCGGCATTTCACCAACAGTAGGTATTCCCAGGTCAAACTTTTTAAGCCCATCTTTTGAACCTTTTATTAAATATCTATAAGTTGAAATGATTTTAGACCTTACTTCTGAATCCTTATCGTTAAGCAATTGATTTGCTCTCTCCTTATCAGCGTCCGTTAAAGTTTTCAAAATTTCTCTATCTGAGGTTATTGATTTTAAGGCTAAGAAACGACGTACACTCCCTTTTAAACTATAGTATTCATTAGGATCTGCAACAAGGAATATAAGCGTATTCTTATAAGTTCTATAACCGGTTGAGTAATTTGTAAGTATATCTTGAATAAATTTATCTGTATTGGGTTCACCCATCATTAACTCTAGTGGTAAGATGACTAACTTTAGTTTTTTATTATCCTGAATATCCGCACTAGTCTTAGGCCAAATATAAACATCCAAATCATTTCCTGCAATTTTTTCAACTCTCTTTTTAATTTCATCTTTAATTTCCTCTTCTTTTATAACTTCTTCTCTATCTAATATTATTCTTTTTAGTCCAACATGGCTACTGAAATAATAAAGACCTTTTTCTTTTTCAAAATGAAGATAGAGTGGGCCATCTATTTCTTCAAGCTTTTTAAGAGCATCGCCAACGATTGCTGGAGGTATTCCTTCCCTTAAAAATGCAATCCTAAGTCTTTGGATGCTAATACCTCTACGTTCAGCAACAGGAAAAGAGTAAAAGAATATTGAAGTAGCCAAACCAGTTGCAACCTTAAACTTTGCATATTCGCTACCCATTTGTCTATCAATCTTAACAGTTCTTGCATTATCGCCAACAATATCTGAGGCTAAAACGGATTCAAACACGTCACCTATATGCTCTATGAACATTCTTCTTATGCGAGAATTAGAGAGATTAATGTTTGCTGGTTGTATGAGTGGAGAGGGATCTTGGCGAGTAAAATTATCATGAACAATTTCTGCTAATAATCTTAACACACCTCTAGTCCTTTGAAAAGTTGGAATTGTTCCCCATCTTTCAAAGAGAACATCTATAGTTTCAGGATGGAATGGATAAGCTTTCTTAATCTTCTCTTTATATCGAATTTCACGAAACTCAGGAGGAATTTCTTCCCCAAGTCTACGGTAAAGATCAAAGTATTGAGAAGCTACTATTTCATGTTCTTTTGCATCACCTAAGCTTTCGAACAAACGTTTTCTTATAATTTCGTATATTTCTTCTCCTTCAACTGGAGTATATATTACTTGCATTCTTCCAAAAATTCTCTGAAGCTGGTTCAGAACTTTCTCTCCTCTTTCTCCGTAAGAAGCACTGGAAGGCAACGTGCATACAAGTACACATTGGGTTAATGATTTAGACACAGCTTCAGTTAACTCTTGTGAGAAAGCAAAAACTTGGTCTTCAAACTCTCTTGCTTTTACAATATACTCCGTCAGTTCATCAACTAAAAGTAAAACTGGCCTATTATCTCTTAATATTTTTTCAATAATCTCTCTTCCTGGAGCTATTCTTTTTTCATCATGCTCTTTAACCAATTCATAAGCACCTAGTTGTTCAGCTATTTCTCCCCAAGGAGTTTTACCCTTTAAGGGGTCTGGTACAGTCCCTACAAATACAGCAACTTTAACTTTTGGTATACTTTTTAAACCAGTTTTCTCTAAAATCTTTTTTATGTCTGGAATATACTGAAATCTTTCACCATTTCTGAAAAGATGATAAAGATAAACTAATGTATGAGTTTTTCCACCACCAAATGGTGTCTGGATTTGGATAACTTTTCCTTTTTCTCCTTCTTTTGTTAATGTGATAAGAACGTCGCTAACTATATTCTCAAGTCCTTTTGTGAGATGCGTTCTTCTAAAGAAGGTCTCTGGATCGATGTATTCTACCAATGCTTCTCCCGTTAAGATGCTTCTTAAGTCAGCTGCAAAATCACTTATTCTTCCCTCTCTAATGTCTCTGTGTGGAACAGCGACTTGCCACCAAGGCTTCATAATTTATCACCCATAAATTCTAGTAACGTTTTTTCTTGACGCATCTCTTTAATATATTCTTCTTTCCCATATAAAAATCCTTGAATTAACTGCTTCTCTTTATCACCTTCAGGCAAGATTTCCGACAAAGCTTGAGCTGTTTGCCAAAATATCTCATTTCGTGCGTAACCAGTTTCATTTAGAATTTCTTTTATCTTTTCTCTTTCACCTCTCTCCCAAAGAATTAAAACATAATGTAGAACGTCGATCATTGATGTGAACTTTGTTTTCCTTAGAAATGCTTGATCTTGAGCTCTTTCTTTTGGATTAAGGACTTTCACAAACTCTTTTTCTTTCTTCACTAGTCCTCCTTTATCCCATAGCTCCGTCAACTCAACTCCCAAAGGTCTTGAAAGTTTTATTGCATCATCAAAATGAACTTTAGCATTTCCAAAAGTCCATCTCCATAAAAGATAAAATCTCGTTTGAGCATCAACCCCTCCCAAATCCGCTCTCTTCAGTACTCTTTCTAGAGCAAATTCACTAACAACTTTTCTAACATACTCTAAAAGTTCTTTAACAGAAACTTCTTCTCCGGATAATTTTTCCACTCTCGAATACTGTCCGAAAACTTCAACAGCAGGACCAATAGCACTGACAAAAAAGTCTGCACCGCTTATACCTTGCTCCCAGAATTGTTCGAGTTTCTCTTTTACTCTTTGCTCAATTTTTTCTTTTATCTCGTTAAAGTACGCTATCTCTTCTTTAGATCGTTTCTTACAAACCATGTAAACAGATGAAGCTAAAGCAGCTTTCTCTTGAGCTATCAACCTTTCCTTCATTTCAGTATGGATTGGCCAGGATGCGGTAAGCACAAGTCCTGAACGTAACAAACTGTTAATTATTGTTTCCCATGCCTCTGTAGTTTTATAGGCGAAAACTATACATGCAACGCCATTTGGCTTTAAGACACGATTAACTTCCTGGAAGGCTTTAGTAATCATTTCTTCGAAAAATTTTTTCCCTTCCCCTTTATTTCTTCCAGAAGGAAATGCAATAATTTCTTCAGATTTTGGTGTCAATGGTGTAACAAAAAGATCTGGATATAAGTCTCCGATTATTCTCTTAAGCCAAACATAGAAGAAGTCTGAAAGATAAGAATAAGCTACATTATTATAATAAGGTGGATCTGTAATGACTGCGTCAAAGTAGTTATCCAAGTAGGGAAGTAAAGTAGCAGAACCAAAGGAAGCCGTTATTTTTTGCTTGTTTGAGAAGTATTCAGGAGGAATATCTATACAGTGTTTAATTACTTCAACTATAGCATGCGGTGAAATCAATTTCCCATGAAAGGGGTTCCTCTCTCCATAATCCCATACCATTGGTAAAGCTTGGCGATTAAATACGTGTTCATTACGTTCTTGATCAGGACGCCATACAGAAAGTACGGAGTTCCAATCAGCTAGCTTACTTACCATAAATGCTAGATAACTAACTACTGTCCTTGCGTATTCTTCCTCCGCACTTTCTCTAAGAATTTCTTTATAGGCAAGCCTAATCTTTTCTACAAAAGTAATTAAGGCTAGCTTTTGACGTGAGTTATAATAGTCACCATATTTGTAAAAGCAATAACGTGGCCCGATTCCACCACTACTGCTTAGAGTACCAGGGGCATCTTCGTCAGGTACTGGGTTAAATCCCCATTCTTCAAAAAGCTTATTTCTCTTTTCTTCAAGATATTTTTCTGCTTCTTTAAATATTTCTATGTCTTTCGCTGTTGCAATTCTATATATATTTCCAATTTTACGATTATACAGAATTACAGCTATCATTCTCTGATATGCTTTTCCTTCTTGGAATAGTTTTCTCAATTCCTTATCAGAAATTCCAGAACTGCAAACAGGACACATAACTTTTGCTTTCCTTACAGTCCCCTTTGAAGGATTAAAGTTTATATTCTTTCCTTGAACTATTTCAAAATCTACCTTCTTCTTTTCCTTATCAACGATCATTTTTAACGCTATTTTTCTATTCTCTTTCCTTGCAAGCCAAAATTGTCTCATTAACGGTATTTCTGCTTGACACAATGGATTTGGACATCTGATCGTTCTTGCCCAAATATAGCCTACAGGAACGTATTTCTCTCCGCCTACATCAGACAATGCTTCTTGTGTCGAGATTGTTTCCTCTGGATAGAATTTTCCAATCTCCTTTTTTGCTTCCTCATATACCCATTGGCCCCACTTTTTAACATCTTCGGCAAGCTTCTTTCCATATTTTTGCGGATATTCTAAAACAGCTTTAAGAATTAAAACTGCGACAGGATTGTACTCCAAAGCATAAGTTTCACAGCCAAGCCTTAAAGCCTCTAAAGGAATAGAGCAACCACCAGCAAAGCAGTCTAAAACCTTAGGAGTTCTGCCGCCAAAAAATTCCCTAATATCCTTCCTAGCTTTTTTAATTAACTTTTCATTTAAAGAATTCTCCCATTTAGAAAGTTCAGCAACGAATCTGAGTTTCTCCTTTAATTCTTTTTCATCCTTTGGCGCAGGAACTAATGCAGCATAAGTTGTTGCCCTTGATGCGGCTAATGGGCGTCTAGCCCACCAGATATGTAGCGTAGAAATATGTCCGTGCCTTATGTTTTTCTCTCTAACAGATTCTTCACTTACTTCCTTTAATGGGAAATCTACTTCGATAAGCCTTTTATCACTTTCAAATGAGCTCATACCTTTTCACCTATAAACTCTTTTTTCGCAACATTCTTCCAATCATCCTTATCAATTATATAACGTACAATTTCTATCTCCTCATTTGGCTTAAGCTTAATTGCAGGATTCTGAATCGTGTAAAGTTCAGGTTTAGTTGCTACATTAACAACAACATAGAGCCAATATTCATCTTTCAACCTATTAGCCATTAACCATTCATTCGGCGTTAAAGCTATTTTGCCTTCTCTTGCTCTTGCTTTGACCTCAATGTACCTATAACTTCCATCAGAAGCTTTCGATCTTATGTCAAACCCAAGCTTTTGAAGCGAAACATCCTCTGGATTTCTTCCTTGAGAGATTTCAAAATTCATTACTATTTGCATCCCTATCTTCTCGATCTCTAAATCTTCCTTCAACTCATCTTCTATTGGCGTTTGAGGAATTACTCTAACCACTCCTAGGATTTTTGGGGGTAAAAGAAGAAGATTTGTTTCAGCTTGTATCTTTTTTTCAAGTTCGGCTTTTTTTCTTTCAAAATCCTCTTTCTTTCTTCTTTCTGTTTGTATAGTAGCCTCTGGGATTTCTATTCCCTTAGCTCTCTTGGTCTCGTATTCAATTAGTTTCTCTTCAGATCGCAGTATAAGTTCTTGAAGCGATCTTAATCCATATTTTCTCTTTATCTCAGCATCATGTTCCCTTTGTCTTTTTATTTCATCAAGATATTTTGATAGCACATTTTCTACGGCAAATGCGATTACAACATTCTCATTCACTACAGGAGCATTAATGATTTTAAGCGAAGTAGGATTAGCGGGTTTTAGATCCCAAAGTATTGACGGCGATACTTGTTTAATATTATTGTTTTGAATATCTTGATACAATGCAAATATTCTTTTTCCTGCAACTTGACCGTTTCCATCATTGATCTCCCCCTCCAGAAACCAGATAAATCCATCCATCATTCCAGACGGATCAATAAATGTAGCTCCCCTTTCAACTTCTCCACTATACTTTTCAAAGATCCTCTCTATAACTGCTTCTAGAAGAGGATGTCCTGGAGCTATAAACTCGGCTTGCCCTTTGAAAGCCTTCTCTTTCTCAAAGGAGAACTTTCCATATTCTTTAAAGACAAATCCATACCTTATCTTAAAACCATAGGGTAAATTCCTAAGTTCATACGGTACATTAGGTATTCTCCAAAAACCATCTTTTCTCATCTCAACTCTAACTCCAAGTTTTTCAGCAGCTTTTAAAAAGAACTTTTCTATATATTCAGGTACTAATCGATTTTCTTTAGCAATCCTCATCTCACCAAGAATACGACTGAAGTCTATGTATCTTGTTGCCAAGCCTTCCAGAGCCGCTTCTCTAGCCATCTTTATAGCTTCTTCGTCAGGTACCCTCTCGAAATCTTGCAATATTTCATCCAGTGACCTTTTATTAGTAATAGCTTCGATTATTAGATCTTGGAGAGTTTTTCCAGCAGGTAGATAAGCAGAAACTACATCTCCGATAACATCGAAAACTTTGCCTACTTGTTCTCCTATAATTTCAAGCTTAGTTAAAAGCTTCTCAAGAATCATGCCTTCTTTAGTATCTATGGCTACTAGGTTGTAGATATGTACTTCATATTGCTGCCCATATCTATGTATTCTTCCCATTCTTTGTTCAAGTCTATTTGGGTTCCAAGGAATATCGTAGTTAACCATGAGCCAACAAAATTGAAGGTTTATACCTTCCCCACCTGCTTCTGTGGAAACCATTATTTGAGCTCTTTCCCTAAATTCATGCTCTGCTTGTATCCTCTTATCTAAGTTCATTCCACCATGTATGTAGGTTACACTAAATCCCCATTCACGAATCTTTTCAACAAGATAATCGAGGGTATCTTTAGATTCTGTAAATACCAATAATTTTACCTTTTTTTCTTTAAGTCCCTCAATTTCCATAACTCTTCTTAACTCATTGAGCTTTGTTTCTATCTCCTTCTTTTCAACTTCTTTAGCCAATTGAATAAGCTCTTCAAGCTTATCTATTTCTTCCCTTAACTCTTCAAGCGTCCTTGAGGAAGTTAGTTTTCCTAAAAGCTCTTCTTCCTTTTCCCATCTTTCCATTTCTGGCATATCTTCAAGAATTTCTTCGGTTATATAACCAACTTCTTGTATAAGCTCACCTCGCTTTAACAATTCTTCAAGTTTATTCTTTCTTCTTTCCAAAGATTTTCTAATTGCTCTAACACTTGAAGCTAGACGCCTTTGGAGAATTAGCAAAGCGAAAGTTATGTTTCTCCTTCTTCTTTCTTCCTTGATCTCTAAAGCCTTATTATAATATTTTTCCACATACTCGGTTACAGCGTTATACAGCTTTTTTTCATCAGGACTCAGTCTGTATTTAACCGTTTTAACTTTTCTTGGAGGAAATATCGGCGCACCGTCAAATGTTTTTAAGTCTTCTTTCAATCTTCTCAAAAATAGTGGATTTTCTCTATTTTTTATCGCCTCTATAAGTATTTCATTTGTTGCAAAGAGTCCTGGCTCAAGTAGGTTTAAGAATAATCGAAAGTTGCTCGGATCGCCCCTATGAGGAGTTGCTGTAAGGAATAAGAGAAAATTTGAGCTCTTGGATAAGAGCTCTCCCAGCTTATATCTTTGTGTCTTCGTTACTTTTCCTGAACCATATTCATATGCTGCAAGTTTATGAGCTTCATCAACTATAACTAGATCCCATGTAGCTTCAGCTAAACTTAACATTACGTCTTCCTGTTTAGCGAAGTCCATAGAGGTTATAGCCTGGTTTTCTTCAAGCCATACATTCCTACCCCAAGATGCTTCCATTACAGCTCTGTCTATAACTTTAAAAGTCTCACCAAACTTTTCCTTCATTTCTCTTATCCACTGATCCTTTAAATGCCCAGGAATAACTATTAAAACCCTATTAACAAGTCCTCTTTGTTTTAATTCCTTAAGCAAAAGACCAGCCATTATAGTTTTACCAGCGCCTGGATCATCAGCTAAAAGAAATCTGATCCTTGGATGTCTTAAGATATGGAAATATACGGCATCTATTTGATGGGGCAAAGGATCTATTTGAGATACATTAACTGCATAAAGAGGATCAAATTGATGGGCTAAACGAATTCTTCTCCCTTCAGTTACTAAAAAGAAAGCTTCAGCGTTACCTGAAAAATCTCTCTCCTTTAATTCAACCCATCTTATCTTGTCAAGGTCAGTATTCGTTAATATGCGGGGATAAAAATGCCCTGTATCTAAGCCAACACCATAAATTTCAATCGAAGCACCAATACTTCTACAAGAAATAATTCTAATTCGTTCAGGCCAGAATGGCCCTTCTATGATGCTACCCTCTTTTAAGTTTTTACCTTCCACCTATATCACCTCTAAAAAACTTTAGCATGTTCTTTCCTTTTAGACCTAATATAACCTTGTTTTTCTAAGAATTTTAGATAATGTACAAAGTAAGTTCTATTAACGCATAACTTACTAGCAAGATATTTACTTAAATCCGGTCTCCAATGCTTATCATCATATAACTCATGTATTTTCCAATAATTTTTCACATTTATGTATTATTTTATAAATTAATAAATTTTATGCATGTTCTACTATACTATTTTTCAATATTTAAATCCACTAATAGACACTCATAACAACAGTGTTAAAATAAAAAATAATACCTAATTGTAACAGAGAATTATACCTATGTAACTTCTGCTCTCTTATCTTAATTACAAATTTTAGGTTTACTACTAACACCTTTATAATATATAAACAAGCATTCACAACTAGACACATCCTTACATAAACTCTTCTACTATATTCCTTAATCCTAAATTTCAATGCTTTTCAATTTAAATTACAATTACAATATAATGGAAAAGGAATTAAAAATGATAGTAGTAAAGATAAGATGATTTTAAATGTCTTTAGTTTATTAAGAACCCATAATTGAAATAAATACAATGAAAATATTTTGAAAATTTGTCTTAATTTAGCAAAATAAAGTTAAATGTTAAAAAGATGAGATGCTATGAGTAAAATTTTAGCGTAGTGTAAAAAATATATTTGGCTAAAATATTTTATTATGGGTGAATGGTATGCCTGGTGAAACCAGACCCATTTATTGTAGTAATGGGAAATTAGAAGGTTTATGCCAGGTACAAGAATGTCAGAACCAAGTCTGCGGATGTTGCTGTTATTGTGGGCGACCAATTTGTGAAAAGCATGGGTGGCATGAAACAAAATATATGTGTTATTATTGTAGACAACATGGACCAGATAACACTATAAAATTCATTATAGAGATTATTAAGACAGTTTTTACAATAGCCAGAGATAAAAAAATTAACGTTACTGAAATAGGTGATAAAGAACTTAATGAATTCACTGATTTAATAATGGAAAGACTCGGGTTACAGTATCCCCCAAAGTTCAGAGGTTAAAGGGTGTCATCTGATATCATCCTAAGATGTAATCCTCACAATAAAAATGAGTGGAAAAATTTCACAAATCTGGAAAATCTACAACACCTTTATAAAGATATTCGAGTAGGAAAATCTGTGTTAGTGAAACTTAGAAATGTAGATTCACAATTTAAATTTGCCCCAGTCTTAAAAGTTCAAGGGTTTGAACAAGGATATGAAGATACGATCTACATTTTTGAAAAAGTGTGGGGAAAATTATGTAGTAAGGATAAAAGAAACGTTAAACTTGAGAAACCAGGACATTTTGCTATGCTACAATATTATTTTCTTAGACTGAGATATGATGAAAAATTTTTCTTTGGGACCGTAATTGGAGTACTTTCATTACTAACTTGCGCTCTTTCAATAGGGATACCACTGTTTCCTCCATGGAATTATTTTTTAGCAATAATTTATTTTGCCTTAGGTTTTATTTCACTATGGCGTGGATCCAGATGAATTTTAAAAAGTTAAAGCGTAATCGAATGATAAGCTTATCCCATTACGAATGAACAAACCATATGAAGAGTACCATCTGTAAACGCACCACATTCAAAAGCTATGATTCAGTAGTCGAGCTAGATCTATTTTGATGTTATCGCTTATAAAATGTAAAACATTTCTCAGATACACTTTCAAAGTAATTTTCATCTATCACTTGGTAAAACTATAACTTTTCATCTTTTATAACAATTTTTTTACATCAATTATTAATTTTTTAAACTTTTAATAATGAATACTTATGAATTTTTGGCCAATAAATTTGACGTTCTATTATTACTTTAGTTATTATTATTTAAGGGCGAAATGAAATGAGTTTAAAATAACTGGGCAAAACTACCTTACTAGGTTAGTTTACTTTTTGAACCCCTAGATTTAGATGTAAAGGTACGCTACTCATCAAGTTTGCTAGGCCTTCTAATTTTCTTTATCTTCTAATTTTCTTTATAATATCATTTTTCAGTTTTGCTAAAACCAAATCTGTTCTCTGGGCTTGTCTGACCATTTTTATAGGTCCTTTTGGCTCCATAGATATAATGCCTATTTTGTTAGAGTAAACTCCCGAGGCAATCTTCTTGGCATCAAAAGGAGGCTCTCTTATTTCTTTGTGCTTCTCATTCACCCATACTCCAGCCTTATTAGGCACAACAATATAAACATAATCTGCCACAAGCATTCTAAGAATAGCTTGTTCTATGATATCCTTTAATAGCTTACGTGTTGTAGCGATTTTTGTTTCAAAAACATATACTAGTTCGTTATTTATTCGTTTATCTTCCTTCTTTGATATAAGTATATTTCCTAAGGCAACAACATCCAACTCTGGTCCACCAATATGAATATTTCTTGCTGTTAAGAAGCCTTTGATGTTAAGCCACTTAATTAACTGAACTTTCATCTCCTCTTCATCAGCGAATACAGGAATCATCTTAGTTACGATACTCTAGAAGAGATGATGTTTCTGACTTTTGCTTGAATATAGGTTGAAGCAATCCGAGAGGAGCTATACCTTTAGACGGATAAAACAAACCTATTATCATAAAGGATTTGTGATACCTCCATGTGTTGCCTACAATAAAATACAGATCTCTTTCAAATACGAGCTCACGAAATAGCTTCTTCTTCACGGGTCCTTCTATTTTTTTATACTTTCTGAAAAGAGCCTGCGCCTCCCAGTCTATTACCATCATTTCATGTCCTTTGCACTGATTGCTACACTGAAACTTGTAACCAATCCACGGAAGTTCATCAATTTTAACATCAGATTCTTTTACCTCAGGTAATAGATATTTTATATATATATATTGAGGATTAAGCAACCTAAAAAGCAAGAGCATTCATAAGAGAATAAAAACTTGAAAACAAAGGAAAAGAACAATTCTATAAAATTTTGAGTTTTACCTTATAATTATTTATTATTTTTAAAAATTATATAACATAGAGGTTACCATTATGATTAAACAACCGTCTTCTGATAACGCTTTTGTGTCATTATGGAGAATACTTACCATTGCAGAAAGCATGTTAAAACCTTGTGTAAATGGTAACCATAACTCAACATCAATACTTTATATATCCAGCCTCTTAATATCACCTGATGTTTCTTTTAAGGGAGAGAAATTACTTGATAAAATATCAAATTTGGTTACTTTTTTCCTAGAAATTGTATATGCTTAGTGAGAACCACTGCTCCAAATAATTTTCCAGGTACAATGAAAATGAGACAACAACGGACAGTAGATTATCTTAGAGACAAATGCTATGTCGTGGTTTATTCTAAGAAACATGAATTTCTAAATCATGCAAAATTTTTATTGTATTATCATACATGTTTTTCTGAAACATGCGATTTTTATAAGAAAATTTATCATGCGAAGTATTTCGGGTCAACAAATTTAACATTGCTTGGACTTTCTAAACCAAGGAATAACCAAGGAAATTATGAAGAAATCACTTCTAACATCGAAATTAAACTAGGTCTGAATAAATATGATAAATACTATTTAAATGAAGTTTTAGATTTAATTTCCCATAAACTACGACTTTTTACTGACTTAGAGTATCTTCATTTATTTATTTCTGAGAACATCGAGTTATTAAAAAGATTTTGTAATAATGCACGAAACACTATTTCACGCGGATTTAATCCTGAGTTTAAAGAACTTTATGAAATTTATACAGAGTCTTTATTGAACTACGCACAAATACTTGCTTTACTTGATGAAATTCCTGGGAAAGAACTTACGGAGAAATATACGAAGGAACTTATTGAGATGAAACATCCGACAATGCCATTCGAAATAGAAATGATGTTAATTGAAACTGAATATGTTGATTTTAATATAAAAGATTTAGGACTTGATATAGATACTCTATACAACTGACAAAAGAGAATATTGATGCAATTGAAAAAGCTATTGGAGTATTAGATAAGTATTTGCATTTTCTTCACATGAGAGGAGTAAAGGGTTACATGGATGATAAAGAAAAAAATTTGATATTTTCTTAAAAGAATACAATCAAGTACATATTAAAAATCTTGAAAGCATGCTGAGAATATCCAAAGAGCGTTAATTACGATTATTTCATTTAAACATAATGAAATAGTAATTAATAGTTAATAATCTTTTATTTTTAAACACGATAATTTATTTTACATATTTAAGGTTTACTTAACAATTTGCTTTATATATATTTATTCTTTCGAACTAAACAAAATCTTTCTAAAAATTTTATAATTTAAAACTTCCATTAAATAAGATAATTTAAACAAACTTCGCTCTTAAATAAAATTTTTGTGACTAGACTTCTGTTGATAGGTATCCTTTCTTATTTCGAGTGAGTACATGCTTTAGGCTTTTCATGTTAGATAGAAGAATAAATTTTCTGCCCAAAATATGGATCTTACAGCAATCTAAAAACCAACCACAACATTCTTATTTAAGCGCGACAAACTTATACATCAAATAAAAACAATCAAACTAATTTTCCTTATCTTTATTAACTTTTAAATATTACCTATCTACGTTTTAAAATTGAGAAATGTGTAATTTAAGATTAAGAAAAAGCAGTTATATACATGATTCCTTAATAAAAGTTTGTGAATTTCGGAAATTTTTGCATAATAAGTTTTACATTAAGGTATTTATGAATAAAGAAGATTATGATTTTCGATTTATTGCTCTGATTATAAGCTATGTTCATTTTTTTTATCGGTGATTTAAAATGAAAAAAATTGGCATCATTGCAGATGATAGCAGTGAAACAAGAGCCAGAGTAATTCTTTATAGCACTTTTGAAGACAAAATAAAAAGAGAAGATATTGTTCTAATTCATAATGGTAACGATGAAAACCCAATAAACAAAATACTAGGAATTTTAAGAAAAGGCTCAGGTAGAAACGAGCTACTCAATCCTTCAAGATATAGACCTGATATTGCATATGCGAAGATTGGAGGTGAACCTTCAAGTTCAAGGGAAATCTATTCATTTGAAATAATTCCCATTGGCTCCTTCAGTAGCGAAGAAAAGCTAAGCCCAAATAGATTAATAATTAAACCTAGATCTCCTGTTTATTTATTCGAGGATGAAGATGAAAACAATCCTTGCGAGATCATAAAGAATTCCTGCAAAAAGCCTTCCTATTTGGATGCTTATATTGAAGGTCATAGAAAATGGAAAGTTCCTGCTGATGCTGATTACATACCCCATCATGTTGGTGTTTTCGGAACAACAGGAACAGGTAAATCATGGTTTACAAGAAAAGTATTGATACCTTTTTATTTAAAAAATGATTATAAGGTGCTTGTTTTAGACTGGAGTGGTGTAGATTATGTTCCTTATTTTAAGGATAACGTAATTAGTATTTCCCAAATTATGTTAGAGCCAGATTCAATTTATGAATTCTTTGCAGATATCACAGACAACTTCTATAATACTAAGACTTTCGAAGAAATTATGGAGGAGTTTATATACGATTGGAACAATAGGATTAGAAACAAAAATGAAATTGAAGTTATAAAGGAATTAGAAGCATATATTAATAGAAAGATTCCGTTAATAAAGCGTGATGACGTTAAAGAAGCAGTTGAACGTGCTAAGAGAAGAATGATAAGAAAATTGATTCCTGAGCATATCAAGTTCCTTTTAGGAGAAATGGCAATACCATTAATTCTTAGCATCCTTGAACAAAAAAGATTAATTGTAATAGACATGACTGGTCCTCCTTCAAATGTTAGGCTTAGCTTTTTCTTAACTCTTGCTTCTTATTTACATAGATCTATGGTAAAAGGTCAAAATCTTAACTTAGCTTTAATAATCGATGAAGCTCCTCAGTATTGTCCTTTCAATCCTGAAGGAATTCAAAGAAAAGTTACAGAAGA
>Ga0079992_127794_pt1 | contig 19902 bp, 23 predicted proteins | sample FaiFalFF_MnMetaG_3_FD_69197 | JGI IMG/M metagenome (GOLD analysis project Ga0079992, IMG submission 69197) | Freshwater microbial communities from Yellowstone National Park, Wyoming, USA - Fairy Falls B (FF_Mn_B) MetaG (SPADES assembly) (version 2) | ecosystem: Environmental > Aquatic >... | reverse complement strand
GGTAAACGGTCTTCCTCCTCAGGAGACCCTTGACCTCCTCCTCGACCACAAGACCTGCAGCCCTAAGCGAGACGAGCGCCATCTCCACCTCGGGCCTTCTCATGCCTGTGACCTCCGCCAGCTCCTTGGGCGATTTGGGGCCTTCCAGCAGCGCCACCAGGATCAGGTCCCTTCGCGAGGACCAGTCCTCCATCGAGGTCGAGTCACACGACCCTCCTTATTGCCCCATCGCCTCCTCCTAGGTATGTCGAGCTGACTTTACCTCCTCCTGACCTGGTGGTGTTTTGTGCGTTGTTGCAATTGCGGTTCTGGACCAACAGTCCTTAGCTTAAGGAAAATGTAGGACAGGAAGAAGAGGTTCTATAACAACGTAAACTCGAAGAAGTTAAAGAGCGTAGAAGAGCTTATCGCTGAGGACGGGCAACACAGTGTAAAAATCGGCTTCGGCAAACGTCCAGTTCTACGGCACAGACAGGGTTAGAGTAGTGGTGTGGATAGACGGCTACCCGCATGCACAGTTTCTCGGAACAGATGATTTCGAAAGAACAGGAGAGGTGTTATCCGAAATCAAAATAGCGGGATCTGATGGGGAACGGATTTGCAGGTATCCAGACGATGTGGTACCAGAACGCTATAGTATGTTCCGTGTCGAAGGACTACCTATACGTATAAGGGACCCGGGAGTACATAATGCATGGGCAGTAGTCTCCAATATAGCAGACCACAAAACTCTTATCGCATTAGCTATGTTGAGAAGGCTGGAAAGGAGAAGAAAATAAAAACGTAAATTGAAGGACACTCAGATTTATTGCCCACATAAATTCCATTTATACGGGTCCATCAGGTTAAAAACCGCTTTTTAAACGCGTTCTCAAAACTCTCAACGTTGCTGAGGTAGAAGTCATCGTGTTTCCTATGTCGTCGACTCTCTTCTTGATCGCCTTTTTGACCTCATCTGCAAGCGTTTTAGGAGTTGCTGATTTGATGAAGAAGGCTAGAAGACTCGAAATGAAGGCGCTTAGTATGGCTATACCCGGCACCATGAAGATGTTGCTCACTGCCTTTCCGAGGGTCGTGATGGGGGGCCGCGTCGCCGTAACAGACAGTCGTGATCGTTGCGAGGGACCACCTAAAGACATCTCCCAAATCCCTTATCCTCGAGTTGGGGACGTCGGACTTGAGGACGTATGCACTGAAGGTTTCAACGCGGGGAGCATATAGCCCAGATGCAATTTCCTACACTGAGAGCATGCGAAGGGCTCTCATAGTCAGCGGCGAAGAGTAATAGTTCTCCTAAACCCGCACGCCAGTGGACATTCTCTGAGACAGTCGAGCTCGTCGACAGACCTATAGCGCCAGACTATAACGGACGCGAGTATGCTGTGATTGACTTAGGTGACAAGGGGGTGCACACCTACCAGCTCGAGTTAGCCCCTCATCATTCAAAAGTGGCAATGGATTCGGGGAAGACTTACCTAGGGGGTGCCGAAAAAATCGGAGCTGGTTGTCTAACGCCGTCGCAGGGACAGTATCGTGTGCTGCTCCCTCACTACAGCCAAGTTAAGCAGAAACGCTGAGAAGTAGAACCAAAAGACCATAGGCGCGTCTGCTGTGTTCCAAGGACAGTCGCAGAAGCTGAAAGTCAGCAAGAGGTTTAACGCGATGAGGGCTCCTACGCCGCCTGCCAGACGTGGGAAGATTCCTAAGATGAGCATTAGTCCGATAGCGGTCTCGACTAGTGTCACAAATAAGGCCACATAGAACCAGCTGTCCACGAGGGTCCTTAGCAGGGCGCCGTACACCGGAAGATAGTTGTTGAGGGCGGCCGTCGTGAAAAGATCTCTCACCCAACTTATGTCAAGCCACCTTTGGCTTGCGAAGAAGAGCCAGAAAAAGCCCGTGGAGAGTCTTAGCGCGAGCGCCCAGAGATCGACCAGGCGGGACAAGCCACCGTACACGGAGGCCTTTCATCAATAAAAGTTGACACGATCTTCACGTTTCCACGTAAAGTCGAGACACCATGCATAATTAGTCTCCGCTCATCTCCCGTAGATAGGGGAGGATTCTTTCGCTGGCGGTCCTAACACCCCAAACCAGGTCATCGGAAAGCGGGTGGCCGAAGCACAGATGGTCAACCCCCGCTTCTACAAGTCTAGCAGCTCGGTCTAGCACATCCTCCGCGGAGCCGTAAAGTGAAAAGCTGTCTAGGATTTTCTCTTTGAGGGCCGGGTCGTCGGTCAAAAGCTCTTCATACCTTAAGCCAGCTGCCTCAACCATGGGTGAGCGGCCCACAAGGTCAGGCAGGTATTTCCGAAGCAGGCTGAGAAGCGGCTCAACGGCCTTGCCGCTTTCTGGGACTATGTATGTGAAAGGGCGGGCGATTAGCTTGAGATCCTTCCTCCCAACCTCCTCAATTATGTTTTTTAGATATCGTGCATAGCGCGGATTGGCTAGGTTATCAACGACTATAGCTTTGACGGCTTTTGAGGACGCTGCGGCTTTGACGAGTTTTGGGCCGCTGGTTCCAACGTATAGTTCCGGCTCGGTGGACGCGATCTTCCTCACATAGCTGGCTATTGCCTCAACGTTTTCAACGACCTCTGTTATTCCAGCCCGTTCACCTCCCATATAGGCACCACGCGAAATACCTAGAACGGCACCGGGCCCCAGCCTCGAGAGCAACACCAAGAAACGCGCGTTCGCGAGTGGGCTGTAAAGTCTTGCGGGGACGGTGACCGGCCCGGTTTTCAAATGTTTTAGGTGAGGTGCTATGGCAAAGGCGAGACCCCATGCAGAGGCATATGGTACGTGTTCGTAGAACTGGAGGCTGTAGAAACCAGCCCCATCCATGCAGTGAGCCACATTCAGATACGTTTGAAAATCCTTATCACCCTCAATGGCAATCGACACTAATACCATGACAATGATTACTGCTGAGCCATCGATATAGATTTGACCATGAGATAATTCCATAGACGATACGTCAGGTTTTCTTGACGCTGCCTCATCCGGGTATTTCGTGGTAGGTATTTTACATTGTGAGTTGTAAAAAGGGGTACTGTCAAGTTGGTATTACCTCCTCTCCTACTGCCCTGATGACGTTGTGCATCGCTGCGATCGCAATTACCAACTCTTCTGTGCTCTTCAACTTCTTCGAGTTCACGTTGTTGTAGAACCTCTCCTTCCTTTCCTTCATTAAACTGAGGCCTGTTGTGAAGAGTATGACGGAATAGAGCTTCTCGAGAGGAAAGTACCCATGGAATCGAATCGAAAGAGATTAGCTAACGAGTACAGTACCGCATCAACAACGTGCATCACGGCCAGAGGTCTCCCCAAAAGACTCAAGCAAAACTTGTCAATACCCTCTTCGTGCCGACACTCGTCATGTAGCTCAATTCCACTAAAGATATCCATAATAGACGCTGCGGAATAAGGCGCTCACGTTTAAATTAGCGCTAAGTGGTGTTATGTCGGAAGCGGGGTAGGGTAGCCAGGTCTATCCCGCCGGGCTCATAACCCGGAAATCGGTGGTTCAAATCCACCCCCACTACAACCCTTGTACTGTTCGAAGGAGGGTGCCCTGTTGGCGAGGACGAAGATCTCGGCGGCCCTCTCTAATGGGCTCTTCTCGTCGTCTAGGTCCATGAAGTAGACAGGAATCCTGTAGGAGGCTATCTTTTCGCAGAGGCCGAGGAGTTTTTCGACGTACTCGCTCGCATACTTCCTCTTCAGAGCGTCCACATCCTTGAGGCCGAGACGGGCCCTCATCCCCTCAGAGAGGTCGAGGCCCCTCTTTCCCACCTTAAGGACGTACCTCGTGGGGTTGAACGAAATCTGCTCCCTGCTGTACTCCATGTCGCCGACCTTAACATGCCATCCGTTCAGGAGAAGAAGGAGCGAGAGGACCCTCTGCTGGCCGTCTACTATCAGGTAGTTCTCTGAGCTCTTACCCTCTCAAATGAGGACCCGCAAGGCAAAGGGATCTGAGCCCTCGGGGTTCTTCGACCTCCAGAGCAGGAGTATCCCGACGGGGTTTCCTTTGAAAAGAGAATCCATGAACGCCTTGATATCGTCAGAGTTCCAGACGAACCTCCTCTGGAAGGAAGGGAGCCAGAGGGACCAATCGCCGGAATGGACCTTGAGGAGCAAGTCCTTGACGGAGACTAAGCCGGGTTCGACCTTCATCTGCCCTCGAGGATATTATCGGAGATATTTAGCTCCGGCAGGCCCTAAGTCGGAGGACAACTGGCGACTGACGAAGGAGGCTAGGCACAGCATAATTGAGTCGTTACCGACGCCAAACACATCGAGGAGCTCGTGGCGAGGCTCATTGGGAAGAGGCCGAGAAATCCACCGGCTGAAAGCTGATGTAACATGAAGTGCGGTGGCGATAGGAACAGGACCCGAAAGGCCCTCCCTCCCGACGCCCGCAGGGCCACAGCCTGACTCCTGTCCTCGCCGTTCACCGTCGGAAGCGGAGGGCCCTGGAGATCCAGAAAGGCTACATCTTTTCAGCCTCAAATAATGATTGACTACCTGGAGGAAGATGACCTCAAACCGGCGGGAAAGTTAATATAAAATGTCGTTCGCGTTCTGAAGCGATGAGCAGTCAAGAGCGTGTAGAGGCTCACGAGCATGTTAATGAAATAGCGAGAGACTATATGGAGTCAAATCCCAGGGTATTAGAAAGCCTGGTAGGTGCCCTTGGGACAGCAGAAATCAGCTTCCCCAGAGAAAGTCAGTTGATTCTCGAGTTCATGCAAAACGCCGAGGATGCCTCTGCTAAAAAATTTGAAAATTGAGATTGGACCAAGCAAAGGATGGAAAATACGAATTGGTTATCTGTAACGATGGCAAACCTTTTTTCAAAGGACGACGTTGATGCTATCTGTTTAATAGGCAGATCACGTAAGGCACCCATCCGGGATTATCGACGGCGTGAAGGCCTACACAACCGCATCAGTCAGGATCGCGGTAAGGCCTAGGCAATAGCTCCTGAATCCTCCTGCCAAAAGGCTGGCAGGCTCCAATAAAAGAGCAGGTTGTTTGCGGACGGCCTAGCTCTTCAGGCAGTAGCTCCCTCTCCAGCAGGCTTCTCCTCAGGAGCGGCCTCCGGCTTCGGTGCTACCGGCTTCCCTCCGGCCTTCTTAGCGGGCTTCCTTGCCGCCTTGGCCTTCGCCTGTGCCTTCTTCGCCTTAGCCTTCTTTGCAGGAATCTCCGCTCAGTTATACTGAAGATCGCTTCAATATAGGATCCCCTCGATCAATATCTCTATCGCATGAGGGCCATAAAGCCTTTTTAGAGCAGGCGGGTGCCGAGCGAGACGAAGCATGGGGTCGAGTACACGGTCACCCTCAGCGACGACGGGACGTGGAGCTGCACATGCCCCCACTACACCTACAGGCACACCGTCTGCAAACACATACTGAAGGTGAGGGGGGAGCTCTCGGCACCCAAGGCTCGGCACCTAGGGCCAGCTACGTCGAGAACCCGATGGTGAGGGAAAAAGCCCTAGAGGACAGAGAGTATCAGAGGAGGATGGTTAAGAGGGCTCCACAGGCCAACACACTTGTGGTCCTACCGACGGCCTTAGGAAAGACAATCATAGCCGAGCTAGTAGCAGCGGAGTCAGATAAACTGTTAACACCCAACGTTACTAGTGGATGCTAAAATTAAAGGTAAGCATTTCTCTCTACATACGCAATATTATGTCGCTGCGATATATATATAGAAGTTACCTCATTTAGTTGTAGCGTTGAGAAAGCTCCACAATGAACTGATATTCGCAGTTTCAACGGTACTGATTTTCTTCTTATTATTTGTTAACGTGCTTTCATCGACTGATGCTCTGTTCACGAGGTGGCACGCGGGATACTTTTATGCTGGTACAGAGATCATGGCTCCATGGGGTGTAAATGGTAAAATCTATACTATAAACCCCCAAGTTCCGGCATTGACAACAATGTTTCAGTGGGTCACAGTAATTTTATCATATACCTATGGTTATTGGCTGCAGGTGGGTTACGATAAGACCAATAGTCTGTTTCACCCGACCCACATCACTTACTATTGGGAATGTGTATCCCGAAGAGGCTCCTACACTCATCAACATTTTTCAGGTAATCCTGGCCCTGTGGCAGGTAGCTGGCACTCATACACAATCGTCTACGCTCAGTCCTCTCAATTCCCAGAGCGATGGATACTGAGGGTAGATTTCGGCACCCCTCAGACAACCTGCGACGTATTTCCATATATCCCGGTGGATCTACAAGCTTTTGTAGAAACAACAGACTCAAGAATAAGAATAGATGGGTCCCATTTCAAAGATTTGAGCAAATATGCCGGGCAGAGCTGGCCATATTGGGATAGACATATTGCTTACGCAGACAACCCTTACTCCGTTCAGCCTATACGGAGAGCTGACTGTGCAGATAACTGCGAATTTACGGCGGCTGGTGGTGGATAGAAGTGGGGAGGATTTTATTGCTTCTAATAATGATATTTTCTTCGTCAGCCTTAGTATTTGGAATTCATTACCTCCAGCAGGTGAACGATATGAAGGGGAAGGAGGAGGTGGCTGCTGTTCCCCCACTTTATAAGGCGTTCATGCTTCAGGCAAGAGAGGTTTCCCTAGAGGAATTGAGGGATATCATGAAGTCTCATGGTTACAATATGCTGATTCCGCATCACATCCCTGATGGAATAAAGCTCAGTGCTGTTTACTACAAGTGCTGTCCCTTGGTTGTCATAATCGCATATAGTGATAGGGGTGTGAAAGACTACAGGTTTGCGAATATTACAATTGAGATTGCGCCGTTCGACCCAAAATTCGCACCATCTGAAGAATATTTGCAGAGATTAAACAACCCTCCTAAGGATTACGTGGTCAGAATCAGAGATTTCGTGGCAGTAATATCTCCGGAGGCTGAGTATGGAGACCCAGAGCCGCGTAAACTCTTCGGCCCCAGTCCAATGGCCGTCGTGTGGCATAGGGGTTTACAATACATCATAGGAATGAAGAGACCGCTGACCGTCGAAGACCTTCACTCACTCCTCAACTCCCTCAGCCCAGCTTAACTCTGGTGGATGATACACAGAACTTAGTCCCTCGACTAAGCGGAGGTTAGCCTTGGCGGGTGCCTAACGGCCTCTCTGGGAAGAACCTCCGATAGGGGCCGAAGGCGGGAGCGACCGGTACCTCGATCCTCTCGGGCTCAGGGAGCGAGGCCAGCCTCAGGGGCAGCACCAATCCGAAGAACGCAATTATATGATAATCGGTTTTCGGTGATCATTTTGCATATGGAACTCCCGGGCCCTCCCCCGCAGCGGTTTGTTATTCAACGCAACCCACCCCCTCTTCCCAACCGACCGGTGCGGCGAGGAGGACCTCTCGGGTCCATCAGTATTCTACTCAAGCCAGAGATAAGCTTTCGCACCTGCTGAGGTAGCAAGGCCATGACTCTTGAAATAACCCGATGGTAGAAGATCAGGTTGTGACCGTTGTTGAGATTTCGGGGCTCCCTCCGGAGGTATTAGGAAGGTCCCTGGTCGTATTGGAGTCTGGCTTCGTCCAGATGAGATATGATAAGGACTCGTTTGCGAAGATAGCATCGAAGAAGAGACAGCTGGCCTTCGGGGTGACCCTTGGTCTCAGGGAGGCGGCGTACAGAATCTCCTATGTTAGGAGGGTCCTCGAGACGGGAGACGCCACAGCTGTGGTCCTGAAGGAAGGGGAGACGATCAAGGGCATGTGGTATGTGACACCATACACGGACGTCCTCCCGCCAAGGATAGCCCTCTATCTTGAGCCGGATGTGCCGGACGAGTTCGGGGAAAAGGCGAGAAGGCTGGACGAGCTTGCTAAGGCGGCATCGGAGATGAAGAGGCAAGGCCTGAAGATCCCCCAAGATATGAAGGAAGAGCTCGACGAGCTGAACCAGATCTGGTCCAAGGCCAGGATCTTCAGGAGGTTCATCAGCAGGCCGGGATCGCTCAAGATAACGGTCCCGACTCTGGACGGGATGACGGTCATTTCGTGGAAGGTCGAGAAGGCCAACCAATCCCTCGGCAACATGATAAAGGGACTCCACGCACACCTCAGCGAGACGATGGGCGTCATCATGAGCTTCGACAACGCTGTGAGTCTCAGGGACGCTGTGGTCCAGGCGAGGGCAGAGGGAGGCGGGGAGGCCCAGTTGAGGGCGAGGCTGATTGTGAGGAAAGTGAGGGACGGCTTCGACGTCAAGCCGTATAGTGACCTAGTGGCTCAAGAGGAGGAGGACGTGAAGGAGCATTTGGAGTTCCTGAACAGGCTGATGGGCGGGTCGTTCATTGTCGAGGCCGCAGAGAGGAAGGAGAAGATGGGCAGAGGAGTTGTAACCTTCCAAGGGCTTCTGGCGATCAAAGCGACCTTCCATCTAAATGCCGGCAGCAGAGGTCATGAGCAGATATCAATCGGCGAGGGGTAGTTGAGGCATGCTCAAGGAGCTCTTCAGGAGGGCGGTCCAGCTGGGCCAGAGGATAGCTACAGAGGACAACATGCGCTTCAGGGGAGCTACTCGATAGGGTCAAGGAGCTCTGGACCGAGTACGGTCCTAAGCCAGACGCGAGTGATCGCACGGTTATGGGCGTAGACAGCAGATGGAACCAAAGGCTCTACGGGTACTGACAAGTTTTACTTAAGACCTTTTGAGATCGGTCTCTAGCCGTATTGCACGTTATCGATATTGTTGCGATCTCTTTCGGTTCCACAGGTACCCTCCTCTCGAGAAGATCTATTCCGTCTTTCTCTTCAAGGCTCTACAACATGCTCGAAGAAACTGCTATCGGTTGTTCACGTTTAAATAAGCGCCGAACGTTATGTCTTCGGAAGCGGGGTAGGGTAGCCAGGTCTATCCCGCCGGGCTCATAACCCGGAGATCGGTGGTTCAAATCCACCCCCCGCTAGATAATATATAAGGATTTCGGCGAAAATTTATATATCAAAATTATATTTACTCCAGACTTCTATCAATCTCGAGTTGCTCTTTACTGCTTTAGGATTGACGGCTTCAAGGATCTCTACTAAATTGACCAGCCACTGGTCGTAGAGTATCCTCGAATTCTCCCTGACCATGGTACCCTCGCCTCTTCCGGGACTGGCCCTGGCCGTCGACGGGATTTTATCTCCAGCGTGAGCTCCGGATCCCTGACCCGCGCCCAGAAGCTTGACGACGAAGACTCCCGGTGTGCTAATCCCGGACCTCTCCCAGTCCTCCCCGCTCCTCATGAATTCCCTGAGCTTCTGCTCGAGGCCTGCGTCCCGAGATAGTGCAGTCTGAAGCTTTTGTAGTCCCTGCTGATTGTAATCCCATGGTCTAACCGGTCTAACAACACTCATAGTGCTGAACTGGCTGGACTTAGTATTAAAGAGCGGCGGCCTTCCCGTGATCTGAGGTCACTCTCTCGCAGGCAACTCTACACCATCACTATTCTTTCCTGGAAATTCTCCGCCTTCCTGAAGAGTCACTTCGCCTTCCTCCTAGGCCTCCTTTCCCTCTCCAACACTTCTAGCGCGACTAGGTGCTCCAGCGCCAGCCTGATGTGCTTGAAGTCTTTCGGAGCCCAGCCCCTCCTCAGAAGCTCTCTCGCCACGTCGCTGGCGCTCCACCGCTCGTCGAAGAAGCCCTCTAAAGCCAACCTGATTATCCTTCCGTAGAGCTCGTTGATACTATCAAGTTGGTATTACCTCATCTTCTCCTCTGCCCTGATGACGTTGTGCATCGCTGGAATTGCAGTTACCAACTCTTCTAGGCACTTCAACTTCAAGCTGAGGCCTGCTATGAAGAGTATGACCGAATAGAGCTTCTCGAGAGGAAAGTACCTGTGGGATCGAAATAGATTGGAGAAAGAGTCCATTACGGCATCGATGACGTGCATCATGGCCAGAGACCCTAAAAGGCTTAAGTAAAACTTGTCGGTACCGGGCTTACGCTAGTGAAAATTTATAAGCCTAGCCCCTAAATTACGAATGGTGAAGGTTAGTGACAGGAGAGCGCGAAGATTTAACGGCCAGGATAATTAAATTGCTGGAAAACGACCCTAGGCAGGCTGTTAAAGATCTTGCCAAGCAGTTAGGCGTAAACAGAACCTTCCTTGCAGGATATCTTAGAGCTTTAGAAAACCAAGGTTATGTTAAGTCGGAAAGAATAGGGCCTGCTAAAATTTATCCTAAAGGAAGCGTGGAGGAATGAGAAGGTGGTTCAGAAAACATTGTTTCCGAAAAGTATTACGCGCGAAGAATTGAATTCTCTCGTAGATAAAGCAGCCGATATTATAAGGACTGCGACAGACTACAAGTTTATCCTTGTCCTCCTCTTCTTGAAGAGGGTAAGCGATACTTGGCAAGAGGAGTTTGAGGAGAAAAAGCAGGAATTTATGAAATATTTAGATAAGGAATCAGCAGAAAAAGAGGCTGAGAACGAAGTTTATCACACCTTTAACCTAAAAAGAGATTTGCTATGGGATAGGATAACTGAAGATATTAAAAAGCTTCCTGAAAATCTTTCAAACGCATTAATAAAGATCGCAGAGCTCAACCCTGAGCTGAAAGGAGTTATAGATAAGTTCAGCTTTCTGGGCTTTACGACCCAAGAGCATAGGGAGAAGTTGAGGCAGCTAGTTGAGCTATTCAATCAATACAATTTTAGCAATAAGTATGTCTCAAGCGATATACTTGGAGATGCCTACGAGCACATCTTGTATAGATTTGCACCAACCCAAGCTAAGGAAGGAGAGGTATATACTCCAAGGGAGGTTATCGAGCTTTTAGTTAATATTCTTGATCCAAAGCCAGGAGAAAGCGTTTACGATCCTGCCTGTGGTTCTGGAGGAATGCTCATAATCTCGCATAAATATGTGAGGGAAAAATACGGAAGGGAGGAAAAGCTTCTGCTTTATGGCCAAGAATATAATCCCGAGATCTACGGGCTTTGTAAGCTGAATCTAGTAGCTCATGGAATTACTGATGCCTTCATAGAGTTTGGCGATAGTTTGCTGTATCCAAGGTTTACTGAAGGAGGAAGGTTGAAGCAGTTTGATGTAGTCATAGCTAACATTCCATGGAATCAAGACGGGTATGGAGAGGAGACACTGAAGAAAGCGGATTTTAAGGAAAGGTTCTTCGATTATCCTCCAAATAACACAGCGGATTGGGCTTGGGTTCAACATATGTTGGCTTCAGCAAAGGAGAATGGGAGAGTCGGGCTAGTCGTAGATAATGGATGCCTATTCAGGGGTGGCGTTGAAAGAACCATCAGGAGCAAGATTGTAGAAAAAGATTGGATAGAATGCGTAATCCTTACACCCGAAAAGCTGTTTTATAATACTGGAGCGCCTGGAGCGATAATAATTTTTAACAAGAATAAACCTCAAGAGAGAAAGAGTAAAATACTATTCATCAACGCTTCAAACGAGTACATACCTCATCCTTCAGTTAGGAGGTTAAACGCGCTTTCAAGAGAGAACATTAATAAAATTGCGGAAGCTTACAGAAAGTTTGCAGATATTACAGGATTCTCGAGAGTAGTAGACATCTCGGAGGTTAGAAATAACGATTATAACTTAAACGTCACGCTTTATGTTATGCCAGTTCAAGAAAAGGAGCACATTGACATCTCTAAAGAATTTCAAGAACTAATGAAGATAGAGGAGGAACGGAAAAAGGTTACTGAAGATCTAAAGCAAATTTTAGAGCAAATAAAGGGTGTTATCTAATTGGTGCAAGTAGCTTTTCTCGATACTGATATAATTTTAGATTATTTGGAAAACCGAAACCAGGAAATTCGGGACATAGTAGCGCAGTTGCTCCTCCTTCATAAAAAGGGACGAATCGTTCTAGCCACTTCTGTTTTTAACATTGCCGAATTGATAGATAAAGAATTTCAAATACATTTCATTGGATGGTGCTTAAAGGAAAATATGTCTTATGACGAAATAATAAGTAAACTAAATAGAGATGAGAAGTTGTTTAGAGAAGTTTCAAACAAAAATAAAGAAGAAGTTGAAAGAAGGATAAAAGGCTTTATATTTGAGAAAGGAATTCAGATCCTTTCTTTATCAGGGGAAAAGGAATACGAGGAAATCTATGACTTGATTTATAAGAGAAATCTTAGATCCCAGGATGCATTAATCGTTGCTACAGCCCTTGCAAATAAGGTGACGTATTTTTTATCGAATGATTCTAATTTAACCAGCAGAATTAGCGACCTTCTTGATGTTTATAATCTTCGAGATAAGAACATGCTAGAAGCATTTCGAAGAGATGTATTAGAGGCGATATAGTCATGAGTTTTGCCTTTTATAAGGAAATAAATTTTAAAGGAACACCAATCGGTGAGATTCCAAAAGATTGGGAATTAGTTAAGCTTTCTGATATAGCTGAAGATATCTACTATGGTATTACTGCCAAAGCTGTTGAAAATAAGACAGGTTTAAAAATGTTAAGGACGACAGACATAAAGGACTATATTGTTGATTGGGACTCGTTACCGTTTTGTGAGGTCACCGAAAAAAGAGGTGATATTCAACGGTTTTTACTTAAAAAGGGAGATTTAATCATTGCTCGTGCTGGAACTACGGGAGTTTCCGTTTTAGTTGAAAAAGATTTCGAAAATGTTATCTTCGGTTCTTACTTAATTAAAGTAAGGTTGAGTAGAAAAGTTCTTCCAAAATTTATGCGTTACTTCTGCCAATCTCGCCTTTATTGGGATCATATAACTTCAAGTCAAGCAGGTAGCACCCTCAAGAATATTAGTTTACCAGTCCTTAGATCTCTAAATGTACCCCTACCTTCCTCAATTGAAGAACAACAAAAAATCGCTGAAATCCTTTCAACAGTCGATAAGGCAATTCAGAAAACAAACGAAGTCATAGCCAAGACTGAGCGCTTAAAGAAGGGCTTGATGCAGGAGCTTTTAACAAAGGGGATAGGGCATAAGGAGTTTAAGGATACTGAGATCGGGAGAATTCCGTCGAGATGGGAAGTTATAAAATTAAGCGATAAGACGCAAGTGAAAGAGGGATTTTATGGAAAAAGAAGCGCTGAAGGTACCATAATACAACTTAAGGCAGACAGCATTGGGGATCATGGAAGAATAAATCCTGGGGCTTATGCTTTAATATCAGTTAAGAAAGACGTTTCAGAATATTTTCTGAGGCCGGGCGATATTTTAATGAGTAATAGAAACAGCGAAGATTTAGTAGGAAAAGTTGCCATTTTTAAAGGTGAATTTAATCAGTGTGTTTTTAGCAATCTTTTAACTCGAATAAGAGTATGCTCCACAGATTTACTTCCAGAATGGCTTCTTTACATCTTAATCAAAATGTGGGATGATGGTGCTTTAAGAGCTTTGAGTACGCGTGCCGTAAACCAAGTATTGTTAAGGAAAGGTACTGTTGAAAAGCTAAAAATTCCACTTCCACCACTCGATGAGCAACAAAAAATTGTTAAAATTCTTTTAGCAGTTGATGAAAAGCTTGAAATTGAAAGAAAAGAAAAGGCAAAATTAGAGATAATTAAGCAAGGATTGATGAGCTTATTTCTTACTGGAAAGATTAGGGTGAAAATATGAAAGAGGAGACTGTTAGAGCGGTTTTTGTTAAATACCTAAAGAATTTAGATAAAAGCCCTAAAATTCGAAAGAAAAATGTTCCTGGTCCTGATATTATTATTGGAGGTGCAGCTTACGAGTGTAAAAGGAGCAAATTTGATAAGGTTACTCTGTTTAAGCAGGTTGTATCAAATGCTTTTCAATTTTTAAGAGTTGGAATAGTCATACCTTATGATGCCTTAAGTTTATCCTTTGCTTATCAACTTGGGATGCTTGAGGTATTAGTGAGAGAAGATCTTAACTTAGGAAGAAGCATCGAAATATACGTAGTAACAGAAGAAAATGGAACTTACTTTTTACACCAGTGGTCAAGTGCAAAATTACTTCTTTTAGAAATCGATAAAGTGGTGTATGAACATCTTCCTCAAATTGTAAAGCTAACACCTGAAGAGAAGGAACTAACAATATTAGAGTTCTTAAAGGATTTTGACGATAAGATGAGAGAATACCTCAGGAGCATAGTTATAAAAAAGGGTAAAAACCCTTCAAATCGCTGGGAGAGTTTCAGCTGCACCTTACGGTGAAGCATGATGCTAGCCGAGCGCACTCTCCAGAATTATATCGGGAGAAGGTTAAAAGAGGATTTGGGATGGGAGGTTGTTAAATGGGGTAAAGGTGTAAAAGGTGAAAGGGAATCTCTTGAAGAGGTCTTCTTAATGGATAGGCTGTTTAAAGCTATAGAAAGGATAAATGGTGTAACGTTAAGTGGGGATGAAAGGAGAGAGCTTCTTTCTATTCTTTCTCTGCTTCCAAACAGCGTTGAGGGGATAAAGAACTTCTTAGATTTTGTTAAGAACGGTATTCCGTTCAAAATAAAGAGGAATCGAGAAGAAATACCGAAGCAGATTTACTTATTCGACTTTGAAAACCCCGCAAATAATGACTTTCTTGCAGTTAAAGAGTTTGAGGTTGAGGAGGAAGATAGAAGGAGGAGGTTTGATCTATGCCTCTTCGTTAACGGCATTCCTCTGGTTGCAATAGAAACAAAGAATCCATTCTTGGAAGAGGAGAAAGGAACCACCTGGTATGATGCATATAAGCAAATTTTAGAATATGAAGAGGTCATACCGAGCATTTTTAAGTACATTCAATTTTGCATAGTCTCTGATGGTTATGAAACGAAATATTTTCCTAACTACTACGCCAAAAGTTACGATGATTTGTTAGAGAGAGATAAAGGAGTTTGGAAGAGTTACTATCCTTTCAAAGAGGAAGAAGTTAAGCCTCTCAAAATATTTCCGTACTTAGATTCAACGATCTTCGGAATGCTGTCAAAGAGGAACCTTCTAGACCTAGTGGAGAACTTCATATTCGTCAAGAGGTATAGGGATGTTTACAAGAAGGTAATGGCTTGGTACATGCAGTTTGAGGCAACCAACCTTATAGTTAAGAGGGTTTTGGAAGAAAAGGAGAAGAAGCTTGGGCTCATCTGGCATTGGCAAGGCTCGGGAAAAACGATGACGATGGCCTTTTCTTCCTGGAAGCTTCTCAGAGATCCAAGGCTTAGGATACCAACGATCTTCATAGTCGTTGATAGAAGAGATTTACAAACGCAGATCGTAGATGAGGAATTTAGCCCTTTGGGCATAGAGGTAGAGAAGATAGAGAGCATAAGGGAGCTCGTTAATGTCCTAAAGTGGGGAGGAAAGGAAAGAGAGGGTAAAAGAGGAATATTCGCTTGTTTAATCCAAAAGTTCCAGCCCGAAAAACTCAAGAAGCTACATGAAGAAGGGGAGATAAACCTTGAAAGAGAGAACATAGTAATCTTCACTGATGAAAGCCATAGGAGTCAATATGGGATATTGGCAAACGTTATGAGGGGTATATTCAAGAATGCTACAATCTTCGGCTTCACTGGCACGCCCTTAACAAAGCCTGAAAGAAATACATTCCAAAAGTTTTCCCCGAAAGGCGAGTTATACCTACATCGTTATGGCATGGCTAATTCGATCAAAGATGGCTTCACCATAGAAATAAGGTACGAGGCTAGGTTACCAGACCTCCACTTAAAGGAGAAGGAGATAGAGGAGTTCTCTGAGTATGAAGAGGAAGTTGTTGAGGAGTTAACACCAGAGGAGAGAAGGCTTTGGAGGAAGAAAATCAAACCAAGGTTAGCTCTTCTAAAAAGCGATGAAAGGGTAAAGGAGATTTGTAACGACATAGCTGAATACTTTAAGACAAAAATCGAAAAGACAGGGCTTAAGGCGATGATAGCCACGGTTGATAGGGAGAGCTGCGTTCTATTTAAGAAAGAATTGGACAAGCATTTTGATCCAAAATATTCTGAGATTGTGATGACCTATCAGGCAAGGGAGAAGTCAAGCATAATTGAAAGCTACAAGAAAGAACTTGTAGAGCGCTTTGGTCATTCGGATTTTGACAGGATAAATAGGGATATTAGGGATTGGTTTAAGGAGCAGGATTATCCGAAGATATTGATAGTAAGCGACATGTTATTAACAGGATTTGATGCCAAAAAGCTTTTTGCGCTTTTCCTTTACAAGCCTCTAAAAGAGCATAGGCTTCTTCAAGCAATAGCAAGGACCAATAGGCCTTATGGAGATAAGAAGGAATATGGGTTAATAGTAGATTACATCGGGGTAGCCAGGAATCTAGAGAGGGCTTTACAACACTTTGAGAAAGACTTCGTGGACGAAGCTCTACTCCTCATAAAGGATGTAACGGCTTCTGAGAAAGAATTTGAGAAATGTGTAGAGGAGCTAAAGGAAATGCTTAGTGGAGTTGAGATAAAGGGGGTGGAAGATGTAGACAAAGCTGTGGAAATTTTAGTTTTAAACGGAAAGGAGAAAGAGTTTGCAGAGAAAGTTAGGAGGCTAAAAACACTTTACGAGCTGCTATCGCCGAGCGATGCTACATTTAAATATCTCGAATTCTACAAGTTAGCAATATGCATTGCCATAGCTTCGAACAGGTATAGAAGGATAGGGATGAGATTAGTGGAAATAGAGAAGATGGCGAAGAAGACCTATGAACTCATACAGAAAACTGTTGGCATAGAAAATGTGGAGAAGATTGGAGAGGTAAACTTGGCAGAGGAACTTTCAAAACTTGAAGCAGAGGGAAGGCCGAGGAATGCCCTAAGGGTTCTAGGCGAGTTTAGGAGAGTAACAGAAGGTTTTAGGTCGGATTTCTACATTAGCATTAGAGAAGAGATAGAGAAAATAGTCGATGAAATGAAGGAAGAGAAGAGGGTAACAAAAAGCATTATTGAAAGGATAAAATCAATACAGGGAAGGTTAAAGGTTAGAGAAGAGGAAAAGAAAAAATTTAAGGAAATCTTCCCGATCTTTGCTGTGTTGAGGGATTATTTCCCAGATGTCGTGAAGGTTCAAGAAGTTTCGAAAAATATTATACAAGAGCTCAATAATAAAGAACTGCTCTGCAAGGAGAGCTTTTTGAAGAAGAGGCTGAGAAAAGAAGTAAAAAGAATAGTTAGGGAGAATATCATAAAGGGCTTCGGACCTATGACTGAGTTGGACGATGTTGTTGATAAGATCTTTACGAGCTTGGAGGAAGAGTATGGCTGAGAAAAAGGATGAAGAAGTAAGAGAGTTTCAGCGAAGAGTAAAAGAAATACTTAAGGAGCTTACAGAAGATAAGGGAATGGAGCTCTACGGGAACCTAAAGGTCGAAGTAGCTGATATGGATACCTTAGCCTTACTCAAAGGAAATAAAATCTACATAAACGTCGAGACGAGAAGATATCCTAAATTTGTTTTAAAGTATATAATCGCCCATGAGCTAGCCCATCTAATCGTTAAAAGGCATACTAAGAAGTTCTGGGAAATAGTAAAAAGGATCTATCCAGAGTACGAAAAAGGTAGAGAAGAACTATTGAAGAGGTCAAGACTAGAAGGGAGTAGAAAATGAGTACCAAATATCCTGGCCAAAAGTGGAAAGTTGATGCCGTTACGGCAGATGAAATAAAGAGCTACTTAATCCAGCAAGGTGGAGTAGAGGATAAGGACATCAAAAGCGAGCATGAAGTCTGGCGCGTAAAATTCTCCGATGCTACACTTACTTATTATAAGTCCGGTACACTCTTTTGCACAACGTCCTCAGATCCTTCCATCAAAGGGGTTTGGGAGCTTATTTCTTCTCGCGCCGAGAGTCGGTTCGTTCCCCCTAACAAGGATTTTCTCATAGGACTTGATGAGACAGGAAAGGGAGAGATTTTAGGGCATACCATTTTAGTGGGAGCGATCTTTCCCAAGGCTATTTTTAATGAAGTTGAAAGGCTAGTTGGAGTTGCTGATACCAAGAAAAAGAGTTCGACCGCTTATTGGAACGGCGTCTTAAAGAGATTGGATCTTATGAAGGGTACCGACAAGTTTTACTTAAGCCTTTTAGGGTCTCTGGCCATGATGCGCGTCATCGATGTTGTCCTGAACTCGTTCTCCAATCTATTTCGATCCCACAGGTACTTTCCTGTCGAAAAGCTCTTTTCTGTCTTTCTCTTCATAGCAGGCCTTAGCTTAGGGAAAAGAATAGGTTCTACAACAACGTGAACTCGAAGAAGTTGATGTGCGTAAAAGAGTTAGTAACTGCAATTGCAATTATACATAACATCATAAGGGCTGGAGGAGAGGAGGTAATACCAACTTGACAGTACCGCAATCCGGGTAGCGAAAGTTCTTCTGGACAGAGTATAGCAAAGCCACCCACAACGCTAGGTAGGGTCAAATATTCATAGAGCTTTGCAATCGCTTCATACAATTTATTTTTATGGAACTTCGCCTCAATCACATAATCTCCACCATTATGACACCAAATGTCTGGCTTTCTTATTCCAATGCCTGGTAATTCTATTTTAGGAAAAATCTGGACTTTAACATCCTTTTTCTCTAACTCATTGGCTAAGATGGTCGTGATAGTATCTTCGGTATGTGAGCTCATGCATTAACATAATACCATTAACTATTATTTTAGATTTTTGGTCTAGACTATTTATAATTTTAATCACTCGATTATTTCTTCCGAGTGATCATTCTCGAAGATCTCTTGGTTGAGGTCTTCATGTTCCCCTTAGCCCGTGGCGAGGTCTTCCTCGACTTCATGTAGTGATGTTGTCAATGCCCAAATTGCTAACAATCCTTAGTGGAACGAGGTTTATTTTGAGAGCTCCTGGGCACCACCACTCACGGCGCTGGCGCTTAGGGGAATTCAACCTCTGCATAGTCTCCAAGGTCCACGAATGGAGTTGTACTGTAGTTGCACTAGTATGAGGGGCGCGTAGGCCGCCTTTTCTCCTTCTCCGGTTTTAGACTCTTAATCGGAATTGACCTCCAAGCTGGCAACCTTCTGTTTCCTCTTCCACCCCCTCGCTTGGGAAATCCTAGCGAACCTGCTGCTCCTCATCGCAATTCCTGTCGCCAACGCTCTCTCGGTCCTCTTCAACAACGCAGTCGGCGTGGTTCTGAACAGATATTCGCCGGTTCACCTGCTACACGTACCTATACGCTCTACGATGGGAAGTCCGACGGTTACCTTGGTCATGGAGCCCATAGACGCTGTTAACTGTCAATCATAAATGAAAAGGGAAAAGGGGGTGGGGTTTAGGACATCAGGTCATCTTCAGAATCCTTCCAGTGACGTATCTTTGTAGGCGTTCCTGCTTTCTCACGATGGTGAATCCTACGTGGACGTAGAAGACCACATTGCAATAGGATCGTATGCGGATGCAGTAACAGTCTTTCTTCGTCGTATATATTTTCCCAGTAATGGGATCTATTTTTATTAAAGTACCTTCTCGCGTATGAATCCTTGGCCCCGTTGACTCGATGCCGAATCTTCTAAGAAGTTCTTGGACATAGGTAAGGAGTCTCAGCTCTGTGTTGTAAATTATTATGTGGCCATTTTTATCAACGCTTCCTTCAGCATCAGCGAATCCCCTGAGGAATGCCGCCATGCACTTCTCGCAATGTTCAATATACTTCCTCAACCTCTCGAGATCGATCGGCTTTTTGAGGAGTTCCCAGAGCGTCTTCGACTCGACCTCGATGAAATATTTCCTCGTGCCTTTTCTGATCTTCAGTTTCGGTGGCGGCCTGTTCAACACTACGGCTATACATCTGGCGACCTCCTCAACGAACTCTCTGTCTACAGCCTCAAATCGTATTATCGTATGCCTGTAACCCTTGCGGAAGCGCCTCTTTATCTTAGGATATCCGTCGCCTAGGACAGCACCGATAAGGTAAGCGAGCGCTTCGGAAGGCTCCAACAGCTCCAGCGA
>Ga0079992_158301_pt1 | contig 19927 bp, 16 predicted proteins | sample FaiFalFF_MnMetaG_3_FD_69197 | JGI IMG/M metagenome (GOLD analysis project Ga0079992, IMG submission 69197) | Freshwater microbial communities from Yellowstone National Park, Wyoming, USA - Fairy Falls B (FF_Mn_B) MetaG (SPADES assembly) (version 2) | ecosystem: Environmental > Aquatic >... | reverse complement strand
ACCATTGAACCCACGCTTCAGTCTTGTAATCAGCCCACCTACGCGCCACCGCTAACCACCACCCTCCGAGCACCCTCTACCTAGAGATGAATGAAATCCTCTAATAAATTTTTACTTATATACAAGTCGCATTATATTTCATAGCATTCTTACGAGTGTAAGTCGTAGGGTTCAGTAGGACCCCACTTTCGAGTTTCCATATACTTACGCAAGAACTCGACTGCAAGACTATAAGCGATGTTATAATACTTTGAGGCAGAAGGATGGAGATTTTGCTTGTAGCGCTATCGTTTTATTACTCTCTGTTTTCCACAAAGTTTACCTGTCTGTCATAAGCTTCTCCTCTACGAGTCGACTCTTCTTCGCCAGATCTAGGCTTAATTTAATCAGTTTACGAGCTTATTTAATCATCCAATTAAGGATTTTGGATTGACGTTAAACACAACGTCATGGATTTTTCATCATTGATGGACTTTGTCAAATCTTACCTTTTATGTTTGATGCGCGAAGGTTTTTGGCTAGCAGGTTGAATTTAGGGAAACTTTGATTGTGAGTTATAAGTTTTTTTAAACTCCCAGGCTTAAAATATCGTGTGATATGCTTTGGGAGGCGGTGGTGTTATGCGCGTGATGCCAGATTTGAAGTATCGTGGATTTTATCGTGTAAGCCTTCAGTTAATGCTTGTCTTAGTTGCCCTTTCCTTTTTAATGCTTAATCTCTATTATTTCGTAACAGGTTATGGGGGTGATATACTTCATACGGTAACTGTTGTGCCTCTGGCCTTAGCTATGCTGTCTCTAGATAGAGCTCTTAAGACTACTAGTAAGGTTCTCCATGTTGTTAACCTAGTTCTTGCTCTTGCAAGCTTGTTTGTAGCCTTTTATCTTAGGCTTAACTTCTACGATCTACTCATCTACAGGCTTGTACACACGTACTTTGACCTGTTCGTAGCCTTGCTGGTGATGCTTATAGCCTTGTGGATTATATGGGGTACCTATAAGGTTATATTCATTCTCATTATAGTTCTAATGATTTATAGTGTGTATGGTAAATACCTCCCAGACCCTCTATTCCACCCTGGAGTTTCGTGGACTAGGGTTCTAACAGGTTTAACCATAGAGTTTGAAGTTGGGATCTTCGGTCCTCTAGCTAAGCTTGGAGCCACCCTACTAGCTGCAGTATTCCTAGTCACAACTATAGCATACGTCTTCAGGGTTCCAGAGTCTATAATCAAGATCTTCCTATACATCGTAGGGGGAAGGCGTTATCTAACACCGTACGCCTCGGTCGGATCATCAGCTCTAATAGCCATGTCAACGGGGTCTGCTGCAGCCGATGTAGCTATAACAGGTCAGTTCACAATACCCCTAATGATTAAATCCGGGTTTAAACAAGAGATTGCAGCTTCCATAGCTTCAACAGCTTCAACAGCCGCTCTTATAACACCACCAATAATGGGTATAGCTGCATTCCTAATAGCTGAAAGCCTGGGTGTTCATTACTGGGAGGTTGCTTTAAGGGGGTTCTACATGGCCTTCATATTCTATGCAGTCCTATCATATTCACTACTAATAATAATCCTGACAATGATGCGTAATGCCCCGTCCACCGGGATGGTAGGTGGTAGGTCGACGGAGTTAGACGAGGTTGCCGGGAGACCGGGTTTAGTTGATATAGCTAGAGTAGCGCTATTCGTAGGCCTCCTATTATACCTAGTCTACACTCTTGGGGTTCTGTGGTGGAGTGTTGCAAGAGCCTCTTACACCGGTGTAATGATATTCCTGCCTGCGTTCATCGTCCTCGAACTGTTAGCGGTTAAAGGGACTATCAAGCTCAAGCTGGAGAGTGTAGCTAGACTACTCTACGACTACATAGTTGTTTACGCTAGAGAGGCCTCTAACATAATCGTGCTACTTGCATGCCTAGGTATGGTAGTGGGGGTTTTCACGTTGACAGGGTGGGTTCTAAGGTTGTTCTCCCTCCTAATAGGTGTTGGTGCTGAGAACATAGTTCTGCTCTTGATCCTAGCTTATGTTGTGGGGTTAGTACTTGGTATGGGTTTACCACCTACGGGAACCTATGTGATACTAAGTGTACTTACACTTCCAGCCCTAATACAGCTAGGCGTAAACCCTTGGATAGCTCATTTCTTTGCATTCTACGTAGCAACCCTAGGTGAGGTAACCCCTCCAGTAGCACCTGCTGTCGTAGTAGGAGCTCAAATAGCCAGATCAGATCTGTTTAAAACGGGTTTTGCTGCGATTAGACTGCTAGCACCCCTATTTCTATTCGCATTCGCTATTATCCAGAGGGGCTCATTCGTATTAGACCCAATGCCGAGAACCGAAGTTTTACTCGATCTACTCTACCTCCTAGTAGGCCTCCTATCCCTATCCACAGCGCTCTTCGCACCATTCACAAATTCGAGAGTGCTCGATGTAATACTAAGAGGTGCTACACTAATACTAGGCTTAACACTAGCCTTAGGGATTATAAAGGATAACAATGCCAACGAGATTGCAACTGTTGCACTTCTAACAGTTATACTCATAACTACGTATAGGCTAATTAGAAGCCCATCCAGACCTCAATAACCCTTCTCTAATCTCAAGGAAGTAAGGCCTCCTCAAGATCTTTGGATTGCAACTGACATCCCCATAGCCACCAACTCTACAATTGTTAAATAAAGCGGGCGAGGATCCCCCTCCTTGGGGGTTGCCTCGTGTATGCTATTATTTTTAAACCCCCGTCTACACTATTTTTTGCGATCTGTAGGGTGGTGTTGTGTTTTGAGTCAGAGGTTTGTTCTTGCCGGTGTTGTTGTAGTATTTTTGCTAGTGCTAGGTGTTATAGGCTATATGATGGTTAGGCCTACTCCTACTCCAACACCCACAACAACCCCTGTTGAGACAACCCCAACAGCACCGCAGACTCCCGCTCCGCAAACACCCCCACCTCCCCAGGTTATAAGGATAGCTACATCTCCTATAGGTACCACTGGCTATGTGATTGCTGCCTACCTAGCTGATATATGGAATAGGGAGGCTGGGTTGAGGTCTTTCGTCCAACCATATGCTAGTACTGAAGCTGGTGTTAAGGCTTTGGTGTTAGGGGAGGCTGAGGTAGCTTATACAGCGGATGTGCATTTTATGGATCTCTATACATGGGGTAAAGAGTTCGGGATACTAGGCGTTGGGTTGGAGCGTGAGGCTAAGAAACTCCCAGTTCAAAGTGTGTGGCTTTACACTATGGAGACATTCCTTCTAGTCAGGGCTGAGGATGCGGGTAAGTACAGGTGTTGGAAGGATTTAGAGGGTAAGGATGTATTCCTAACCCCGAAGGGGTTCGGCAACCATCTTAACATTCTTAGGGCTCTAAGAGCTGTAGGCGTAAAGGTTAACCACGTTGAAATATCCACTGGAGCTGTAGCTGACTCTCTAAGTAAAGGGACTATCGTAGCTACAGCTCTATATACTACCGGAACACTAACATTACCACCATGGGGTAGAGAGCTGGATTTAAAGATGAAGCTAGCACCTCTAAACCCATGCCCGGACGAGGTTGAGAAATTGAAAGCTGCAGGGCTCGTTTTGAAGGAGATAGACTCGTCAAAGGTCTTTAGCAATAACAAGGACATGGGCAAAGTCGTGGGAGTGGCATTCTTCTTCGGCTGGCATGCTGCCATAGATATACCAGAGGATGTAGTCTACAGGATGTTGGTTGCTTTGGAGAAGGTTGCTAAGGACTATGTGGGGGCGGCGAGGGAGTTCAGCCAGATTGCAGCTGACATGGCTGGATTCCAGGTTGAAGGAGTTAAAAGTAGTATAGCCTACGGTATCCCCGTGCACCCGGGTTTAGCTAAGTATCTTAAGGAGAAAGGGTTATGGAACCCAGAGTGGGATAAGTACATAGCAAAGGAAATGATACCAAAGTTAGTTAAAGCAAGTCCATCATACTAAAATTAATGCAATCCAACACTCTAACACACTCTTTTTCCCCTTTCCCTTTCTGGGAAGAAGTGTCTTTTACAACTAGAAGCCCAGTTCTTTTCAAGAGCAGCTCTTTTAAGGTGTTAGTGAATTCGCTGCGTACTATATACACTATTTTATAATTTCTCACCTACTAATAGGTATTTGGGTGTTTGGTTGTTTGTTGCGGGAGCTTCTCATACTTAGTAGGGGTGGTCAGGGGGGTGTTACTGCTTCTAGGATCTTAGCTAGTGCTGCTGTTCTTGAGGGTAGGTGGGCTCAGGCTATTCCTGAGTTTGGTGCTGAGAGGAGGGGTGCTATTGTTAGATCATACCTACGCCTCTCCGATAGGCGTATTCTCAGGCATTCTAGTGTTAGGAGGCCTGAGGGTGTTGTGGTGTTTAGTAGTAGGATTCTAGAGCTTATAGATGTTGATAAGGTGATCCCCGTTGATTCAACTGTTCTCGTTAACTCCCCTGTTAGGCCTAGGCTGGGGGGTAGGGTTGTATATAGTGTTGATGCTACTGGTATCGCTCTTAAGCTTGGCCTTGTTATAGCTGGGTGGCCTGTTGTTAACACTGCTATGGCCTCCGCTGCAGCTAGAGTTTTCAATATAGCCTCTCTTGACAGTATTGTTGGGGCTCTAGGTGAGTACTTCAGGGGTAAGCTTCTAGAAGTTAATGTTGAGGCGGCTAAAATAGCCTGGGGTGAGGTGGCCTAGAGGTGGGTTTGGTCTACGAGCCTGTGGATCTTGAGAGGGAGGCTTTTGAGGACCTCAGGGGTTTCATTGAGAAGCTCCTCTCAAAACCAGCCCCGGGCTCTGCAGGTCGTACTGGGGCTTGGAGGCTTTATAGGCCTGCTGTTGATGCTGGGAGGTGTATAAAGTGTGGTATATGCTGGCTCTACTGCCCAGATGATGTTATAAGCTGGGCTCCTAAGGGGCTCCCCATTATAGACTATAGTTATTGCAAAGGCTGTGGTATATGCTCTAGCGTGTGCCCTGTTAAAGCCATAGACATGGTCTTGGAGGGTGAGTAGGTTGAAGGTTAAAGTTCTAATGGGTAATACTGCTGTAGCTGAGGCCGTTAGAATGGCTGATGTAGATGTGGTTTCAGCATACCCCATAACACCTCAGACTATAATTGTTGAGAGGATAGCTGATATGGTTGAAAGGGGGGAGCTTAAGGCTAGGTATGTTAGGGTTGAGAGCGAGCACTCAGCGTTAGCAGTAGTCTACGGTGCTAGCGCTAGTGGAGCTAGGGTTTTCACAGCGACATCGAGCCACGATCTCCTCTACATGTACGAGATGTTATGGTGGGTTGCTAATAGCAGACTACCCATTGTAATGGCTGTTGTCACAAGGGCCATAGGGCCTCCGTGGAGCATACATAGCGATCACCAGGATGCTCTAACAGTTAGAGATGCAGGGTGGATCATGGGGTTCGCTTCTAGTGTTGAAGAAGCATTCGACATAACCCTACAAGCCTACAGAGTGGGGGAGGATGGGAGGGTTCTACTACCTGTAATGGTGGCTCTCGACGGCTTCACCCTAAGCCATACATCTGAGCCTGTTAGGCTCCCAGAGGAGTCTGAGGTTAGAGAATGGCTACCCCCACGCGAACCTCTACCCTTCAAGCTTGAGCCTGGAAGCTACTTCTCCGTAGGTAACCTAGGCCCCGACGAGGTTGCCATGGAGCTTAGATGGTATGTATGGAGGGCTATGGAGAGGGCTAAGCATGTAATGAGGGAGGTCTCCGTGGACTACGCTAGGAGGTTTGATAGGAGTACTCACAGCCTCGTAGAGGAGTTTAAAACAGGAGATGCCAGATACCTGGTAGTCCTAGCAGGTGCTTGGAGTGGTGATGCTATGGAGGCTGCCGACATGTTAAGGGATGAGGGTTACCCTGTTGGTGTAGCTAGGCTAAGATACATCAGGCCCTTCCCCGCTGAGGAGTTGAGGGAGCTAGCTACAAGTGTTAGAGCAGTACTTGTTATCGATAGAGCTGTATCCATGGGCCATATGGGTGTCATAGCAGGGGATCTCGTAGCAGCCACACGGGGGAAGGTTGTGGTTAAAAACATTATAGCAGGTCTTGGAGGTGTTGATATGGGCCCTGAGGATTTCAAGTCCATCGTAAAGGGGTTTGTCGAGGAGTACGAGAGCGGAGCTCTGGATAGCTGGTTCTACGCTGAATGGTACATGCCGTGGGTGAGGGGGAGATGAGCATACCCTGGCTCGCCTCTAGGAGGACTAGGGGAGTCCTACCAGGTAATCCCGCGTGCTCAGGATGCCCACACAATATAGGTTTAAAGGTTCTAGGTAGGGTCGTAGGTGATAGAGCAATCCTAGTAGTTCCAGCTGGCTGCACAAGCATCATAGCCGGCTACTGGCCACGTGAAGGCCTTGAGTTCCCGCTACTCCACGTTCCATTCGCTTCGGCAGCAGCAGTAGCATCAGGTGTTAGAGCAGCTTTAGATGTGGGGGGAAGGGGTGACGCCATAGTGGTGGTATGGTCTGGTGATGGAGGCGCAGCAGATATAGGGTTCGCTACGCTAAGCGGTGCAGCTACGAGAAATGAGGATATACTGGTGATAGTGAGCGATAACGAGGCATACATGAACACAGGAGTTCAGGCAAGCGGGACGACAATGTGGAAAGCCCTCACAACAACAAGCCCAGTATTAGGGAAGACAGAGGAGAGGAAGGACATAGCACTACTAACCCTAATGCACAAGGTGCCATATGTAGCCACAGCATCAATAGGATACCCATCAGACCTAGCGGAGAAGATAAGAAGGGCAAGCGAAATAAAAGGATTCAAGCTAATACACCTACACTCACCATGCCCACCTGGGTGGAGGTTCGATTCAGATAAGACAGTACTAGTAGCGAAACTAGCAGTTGAAACAGGAGCATGGATACTATGGGAGTACGATAGAGGAAACTTCAAAATAAGCCCACCAAGCACACCCTACAGGGATAAGAGCAGAAGGAAACCACTAACAGAGTACATAAAACTACAAGGGAGACTAGCACACCTAACAGAAGAGGACATAAGGGAGATAGAGAGGAGGATAGACGAGAACTGGAACCTGATACTAAGGTTAGAGGAATACTACGCAAGCCACGTAAAAGCTTAAAAACACGGGCAAACAGTATAGGGAGAGGAAGCCGCGGTAGTATAGCCTGGACGAGTATGCGGGCCTGTCAAGCCCGTGACCCGGGTTCAAATCCCGGCCGCGGCGCCACCCGTCAAAACTTATATCTAGTGTGGTGTGGGGTTAAACTCGTGCTCCTGGGGATGCAGGGAGGGAGGCGGTCGGGATCTCTTCCCCACTCCGAGCTTCTCACTTGGGCTTAAGCTTCTCCCACCCTCATCTTTTAAAGGCTAGGCTTTCCGTTCCGCTAATCTGAGTATTTGGTGGACCTCTTCAGGTTTTACGGGCATTCTGGTTATCCTTGTTTTAACACCTGCTCTTCTTATGGCATCTTCAACCGCTCTTATGATTGCTGGTGGTGCAGCTATGGCCCCTATTTCTCCAACGCCTCTTGTGCCGTGTGGGTGTTTTGTAGGCGTTTCCTGGAGAATGGATTTTATGTCCATTGGTATTTCCAGGGCTGTTGGTATCATGTAGTCTGCGAAGCTGGGGTTTAAGGGGTTTCCTTGCTCGTCGTATAGCATCTCCTCGTATAACGCCTGTCCTATGGCCTGTGCTACCCCTCCTACTATCTGTCCTTCGACGAGCATCGGGTTTATGGCTTTGCCCACATCGTCTAGGGATCTGTATTTAATCACTTTAACCTTACCCGTCTCCCTATCGACCTCCACAACTGCTATGTGTAGGCCGAAGGGGTACACGGGCCCACCGGGGTCGTAGTATGCTATCGCCTCTAGACCTGGCTCCACTCCTTCCAGTGGTGTTTGGTACGCTACCCCAGCTACATCTTTTAACTCCACATACCTTTCAGGAGACCCTCTTACATAGAACCTGCCTCCCTCAAAGACAACGTCTTCCTCTCTCGCCTCAAGCATTATAGAGGCTATCCTCCTAGCCTTCTCTATAACCTTCATAGTAGCCTGTATTACAGCACCACCTCCCACGGTTATAGTTCTACTTCCAAATGTTCCAACACCCCTGGGTATTAAACTAGTATCACCCCATAGCACTCTAACATCTCCTATGTCGATGCCAAGCATATCCGCTACTAGCTGAGCGAACCCTGTAGCATCCCCTTGACCGTGGGGTGTAGCCCCGCTCACAACTGTCACCTTACCATCGCTCTCAATCCTAACCATGGCGCTTTCAAAGGGGCCTCCTGAGGTTACCTCAACGTAGAATGATAGCCCGACACCCACAAGCCTACCCTTCCTCGCCTCCTCTTCAGCCCACTTTAGGAGATCTCTGTAGCCGAGTAGCTCAACACCCCTTATTAGGGTTGACGCGTAATCACCTGAATCATATCTGAACCCTCCACAATTCCTGTAAGGCATGTCACTGGCTCTAAGGATATTCTTTAACCTCAGCTCAACAGGGTCTAAGCCTAGCTCGTCTGAAACGAGGTCCACGATCCTCTCTATGAAAAATGTTGCCTCAGGCCTCCCAGCACCCCTATAGGCCATTAGAGGGACTTTGTTTGTGTACACGCCAACCACCTCTACCAACTCATTTTTAATCCTGTACGGCCCGGTTAGCATCCTTGCACATATGTATGGGAGCTCCGTTCCCCAAGGGTATGCTCCTAGATCAGCTACCACCCTACCCCTAAGCCCTAGGATGGAGCCTTCTCTATCAACTGCTACCTCCAGCTCGGCATACAAGTCCCTACCTCTATTCATACTAGTAAACTCCTCCATCCTAGTTGCTGTCCACTTCACAGGCTTACCTAGTAGGATTGATGCAAGGGGCACTAGGATCTCCTCAGGGTAGGTGACTATCTTAGCACCAAAAGCTCCCCCCACATCAGGTTGGACGACCCTAATCCTGGGGATCCCGAGTTTTAACGTAGATGCGAGGGTTTCCTTGAGATCGTAAGGTGTCTGAGTCGAAGACCACACAGTAAGGGTCTCCCCATCGTACATTGCAACAACCCCTCTCGGCTCCATAGGTGAGGGGGCTACACCCTGGTTGTAGAGCTTCTCAGCGAAGACATAGGATGCGGTGGAGAACGCCTTAACAGGATCCCCGCACTCTACTCTACCACTAAAGGCTACGTTCCTCTCAGCAGGCTCGTGGATCCTCACATCGCTTTCCACAGCCATATAGGGGTTTGAGAGGGATTCTAAGGGCTCGTAGTCAACGTTGATGAGATCCGCGGCATCCCTAGCAACATACTTATCCACTGCTACAACCATTGCAATAGGCTCCCCAACATATCTAGCCTTCTTGCTAGCTAGAAGCGTCATAGGCTCAGACCTAACACCCTCGTATCTAAAAGGCTCCACATATCTCTCAATATCCCTATACGTGTAAACAGCCACCACGCCACCTAGTTTCAATGCATCACTAACATCAATAGATTTTATCCACGCATGAGGGTATATAGATCTAAGGAAGTACGCGTATAAAGAGCCTGGAAGCCTTATATCATCTACAAACAAGCCCCTCCCAGTAACAAGCTTCCCATCCTCCACCCTCCTAACCCTCTTACCCACATATCTACCCGAGAAGACCCCCTCCAAAACCATAAACAACCCCTAGCTAAAACGTATAGCAAAACCTATTATAGAAAAACCCTAAAACAGCCTCCATCGCGTGAAACACGCTTATACGAATTCATCTTATGCGGGTACTAGTGGGCGCTTTAACTAGGTAACCTGTTATCTCACGGTTAGAGAACCTATTAAAGTCCTTCTATGCCGAGCTATCTAGTGATGTGGTTGTTAGACTATCATTTGCATCTTCCTAGTGAGAGGTGTAAGAATGAGTATGCACTACATTACATAGGTAGTACGGTGGTTTAATGTTTCCTTGCTGGGGATAGGGGACTCCCTAGTCTTAGCTTGAAACCGACCATTAATGTTTAAAAGAGCTTGTTAACAAGTTATATTGTGATGATGAGGGCTAGATATGCGGATTGATGAAGAAGGTTTCTGGTGCTGATAAACCTAGTTACCATCTAAATCTTTAGTGACATCTATTGATTATGATGTCTGCAATCTACTTGTTATACATGTTTAGCAGTCTTCTTACGGCTCCCCCCGTTGCTATTATCGGTGCGTTCTTCGGTACTTTGAGCATAGCTGCTATTACACTGCATTTTGCTCTTAGTAGGTGTAGCGTCTCTTTAACCTCCTTATCTTCTAGATACGCTTCTAGGTTTGCTATACCCTTTGCTATTATGAACCCCTCGTTTAGGTATAGTACTGGTGGTTTGTTGCCAGGTGTTTTGACCACCTCTATCCCCGTTATGCTCTCCAGCTCTTCCCCCGTCACGTCTATCTCGTAGCTCTCACTTCTGACAGCTAGTTTAACCTTGTAGCCGTTCGCTCTAAGAGCCTCCGCTAGCAATATATCAACTGCCGCTTCCCCGGCATTATCAACTGCAATGTAAACAATCTCACCCCTTGGTATCTCCGGTATCTCCTCTATCCAAGGCCTATCCCATATGGCCTTCTCTAGATCCACAGGCTCGTAGCCTAAGACACTTGTATCTATTATGTTTGCTGCAGCCGCCAGCCTCAACGCCTCATCCAACCTCCAGCCTACTGCCTTAAGGTAACCTTCGACCCTCCTTGCAATCCTCCAGCCTAGGTTCCAGAGCTCCCTCTTATAACCCGCATATGGATCCCTGGATTTAGCCATTCTCCTAACCAGGTTGAATGACCTTGTGAAAGCCTCAGTTCTACTCTGCTCCTCTAGGAGCTCCGAGAGCTCCCTCAGGAAACGGGGAGCCTCGCTATCCAGGTTAAGCCTGTATACGTCACTAAGCCTTGAGCTTACGAGGCAGAGCCTGCACAGCTTCCCATCAATCCACAATGTTGTTAACCACCTCCACGACACGTCTTAGATCATCTATGCTCACATCCCCTAGCACACCAACCCTAATCATTTTATCCTCGTAGACCCCCATACCCCTAGCTATTATGTAACCGTGTTTGCGAAGCTCCCTAACGATTAGATCTGGGTTTGGAGCCCAGAACGCTGTAACAGTATAACTCCTATAAGGCTCCCTAGCTACAGGTTCAAGCCTTAGGTTACTGTATAGGGTTTGAGCTCTCAGCCTGTGAACCTCATGGTATCCTTCTACGCCAAGCTTTAGTATCATATCCAGGGATACGTCGAGCCCATATACCACGTTTATGGGTGGAGTGTAGGGTGGGTTTAAGGTTGTAGATCCTTTGACCAGCCTTCTTAAGTCCATGGATGGTGGCACCTTGGTTTTGACTTTAGGTTCTACGCTAACATAGAGTATTGAAGCTCCGGGTGGTGCTAGGAATGCTTTGTGTGACGCTGTTGCTATGACATCAACCTTACCCCTAATGGGCTCAGCTGGTATCCCCGATACGCTATCAACAATCAATATGGCCCCTAGGCTCTCTGCAACCCCCTGGAGCTTTTCAACACACCTATTAGCTACACCCATGCTAGTCTCGTTGTGAACCACAGCTATGACCTTAACGTTGCTAATCCTCCTAGCGTAATCCTCTACAACATCGGGCTCGACATGGTCTAGGTTTAGCTTGTACACGACCCCACCCCTAGACTCAACGCTTTCCGCCAACCTCTCCCCGAAGACACCGTTAACCACGACTAGAACCCTATCACCAGGGTCTACGTAGTTGTACACAGCTATATCAACAGCTAGGGTGCCCGTGCCAGGCGCTATAACAGGGGTTGAGTTGTAGTCGTACACCATTCTAAGCTTCTCCACCACTCTCCCAAGCACCTCTCTAAACTCAACACTCCTATGGAAGAGTGGTTGCCTGGCTACAGCCTCTAGAACCTCCCTAGGTAGCTGGACGGGCCCTGGGGTTAGGAGCTTCAACCCCGAGCACCTCAAGTATGCCTGCTAGGAGCTCCTCCCCAACCCTCTCCATGGCCTCAATAGTTTCAGCCCCTATATGGGGGGTTACTATGACCTTAGGATGTTCTACGAGCTTCCTCAGGGTAGGTGACCTAGGCGGCTCCTCATCCAGTACATCCAAGGCTACAGCCCCGAGCCTTTCAATGTGCTTGAGTAACGCCTCGTAATCCACCACAGGCCCCCTACTAGTGTTAACCAGGATAGCACCATCCTTCAGTAACCTCAGCCTACCCTCATTCATCATCCTATAGGTTGAAGGTGTTAGTGGGATGTGCAATGTCACAATATCGCTTTCCACGAGGAGCTCTTCGAGGCCTACAAGCTCGCCACCAACACTTTCAACAGCCTCCCTCACATCCCTAACATCGTAGGCTAGAACCCTGGCCCCCATTGCGGTAGCAAATCTAGCAACCCTACTCCCAATCCTACCAAACCCTATGACACCAAGCTTCTTACCGTAGAGCTCCCTACCCTTGTACAAACCCTTACTCCAAACACCCCTCTTAACACTATCAATGTGGAGGTGTAGGCTCCTCAAAGCAACTATGATCAAGCCTATTGTTAGCTCAGCAACACTCTGAGATGAAGCGGTGGGGGCGTTAACAACAGCGATACCCCTGCTAACAGCGTAGTCAACATCAACGTTGTCAAGGCCAACACCATACCTAGCTAGAACCCTAAGCCTCAAACCCCTATCTATAACCTCCCTATCAACGATAACACCCCCCCTAAACACCAGGACATCGAAGCCCTTGATAATGTCTAGGAGCACATCACGAGGGATGCCGGGACGGTACTCTACCTCTAAACCAGCCTCCCTCAAACCCTCAAGAAACCTACCTGAAACCCTATCAACAACAAGAACCCTATACCCGACAAAAGCAGACACCAGGGTATAGAAGAGCGGGAGCCCTTAAAAACCATTAAGCCTAAAACCCAATACAATCCCTGTACACAGTCATGTCTACAGGTATTCTTATTAGGTCTGTCTACACTATGTGAGTTTGGAGATCGCTGTGAGCGTCGTCATCAGCGTGAGGGTTAAGAAGGAGATTAAGGAGCTCCTAGAAAGTGAGGGTGTAAACATAGCAGAGGAGGTTAAGAGGTTTTTAGAGGAACTAGCATACAAGGTTAAGATTAAAAGGTATGTTGAGAAATGGGATAAAATGCTAGAGAGCGTAAAGCCTAGCCCGAAAGGTTTCTCTGTATCATCCGTGAGGGAGGATCGTGAGAGTCATTGATTCCTCTGCGTTAGTGAAATACTTTGCACGGGAAGAGGGTTGGGAGAGTGTGAGAGAGCTCATACTAGAGGGGGTTGTAACATTAGATTTGGCGATTAAGGAGGTTGCGAACGCTCTCTGGAGGAAGGTTAAAAGAGGGGATATGAGTGCAGATGTAGCTTTAGAGATAATACGGGATCTTTCAGAGTCTAAGGCTGTGAGGGTTATGGGCCAGGACGAGTACATTGAGGATGCTTTTAGAATAGCTTTAGAGCACGGAATAACAGTCTACGATTCCCTCTTCATCGTTCTTGCAGAGAGGCTTGGAGTAGAGCTTGTAACATGTGATGGGGTTCAGGGTGAGAAGGCTGTAGCTCGTGGTATTAATGTTGTTTTGTGTTGATTAGCGTTGCACGACTCTACGCTCTTATGGTTTGCTAATGTTCACTCTAACCTTGCCTACTTCTATTCTCTCTATCCTCTCGTTGCACGTTGTGTATAGTACTATTGATCTCGTCTTGTAGTCTATCCTCTCTATTACCGCTGGTCTTACTTGGTTGTTGCAGTGTACTGCTGCTAGCAGGTTTTTCTCCCAGTCTAATGGTATTAGTACTCCGTCTAAGCTCGGTGGTGTCACCCCCTTGTAGACGGCTACTAGTACTCCCTCCTGTTGTTCAGCGTAGACGAGTTTAGGGTTTATGTTTTTCACTAGGTTGTACTCTAGGGGTTTCCCCTTGAATATAGGGGCTCCCTCTACCTCTACCTCGTCAACCTTCACTTTAACCTGTCTAGCCCCCAATAGCCTTAGGGTTATCAACCTCTCTCTATGGACTCTCCTCTCCTCAACAGTCTTCCCCCTCCCCTCTACGAGCTTCGGTAACCTCACCACCTTAGCCTTAACGTTTTCAAGGTACCTCATAGTATTATCACTAAGACCTATGGCTACTATAACATCGGCTCCAACCTCCTCAGCAAGCCTAGCCTTAACCCTAACACCCTCCCCCGATGCCCAGCCATCAGTATCAATGACTAGAGGGCCCTCCGCCATCCTAGCTAGCCTTGAGGCACACGATATGTACCTCTCAGTCGAATCACTCGGAGTGAAGGAGCCTACGAAGCAAGGCTTTATGTCCGTGAAGGAGCCGGAGTAGCCTGGCACGACGGGAGGGCTGGTCTTAGCTAGAGCCTCGAACCCGGGGCAGAAGACCTCATTTTGGCCTACATCGGTTGTCAGATAGTAGGCTGTAGACCCCCTCAACGCAACCTTATTAGAGATCCACGCTGCAAGAGTACTCTTACCAGAATCCGTAGGCCCCACCAGGAGGATCCTCTCGTAGGCAGAAAGCTCCCCGGCAATCGAGTCGAAGACATTGTAAACACTAGCGTCCAGAGGCTTAAGCTTAGACGGATCACTAGCACTAAGAGACCCGGAAACCTTAACACTAACACTCCTACCAAGAGGTATCACAATAGTAGAGCCAACCCTAACAGGGAAACCGAGAACCTCAACGACACCCTCAACAACCCTAATACTCAAAGGCCCCGAAGCCAGGTAGAAGCCCAAGTTGGAACTCCCACCACCCATAGAACACAGCATAACCCTTAAAGCCTCTAAGACCACACCACAGCTCTAAGTAACCGCTGGTAGAGGTCTCAGGCATATGAATGTCTCATATCAATGCCATATGAATGAGATCCCATCTCCATACAAGCCTTCATCTCCAAGCTCATACCAGGGCATGCTTATATGACCCCGAGCTCCACACCCATACCAGACGGGGCTTTAGCAAGCCCTAGACCCCCTGTGTTAGGTAACATGGGTCGGAGCCTGTACCTAACACGAACGCTTCTCCGGGTGCCAAAGCTCCGGCCACCCCAGGTAACGCAGGCTGTTTCTGGGGGTTACAGCTGTTCCCCCGAACATCCCCCGTAGCTCGCAGTAGGCGGGTTTTGCGAGGCCACAGGTCGTCTCGTGGTTGACACGGAGGTGGTAGGAAAAGAGAATGGGTGGTTAAAAAGGAGTGGTTTTTAAAGCTACAGCATGCTACAACAAGGGGGCTGAAGCTTAGGGAGGCCCACTGGCTCCTCCCACTACAGACTTGTTTAAGTCTAGCTAGGAGGCTAGTCGGGCTCAAGTTGAGTGAGAAGGCTACACTCACATACCACGCACTAGCCGGGTGTTGAGATGCTGGTTGGAGAGCCGGGGGCTTTGCCTCAGCCTGTTGTTAACATTTATATATACCTGCCGGCATGTTTTTATCTTGTTGGGTGTTTTGATTGATGCTTACTGGAAGGGTTTCAAATAGAACTCTAATATTGGTTTTAGTGGTGTTAGTATCTGTCTCTGGATTGCTTGTTTCTATATATCTTCACCGGGTGTATTCGCCTGAGACTACTCCAGCTACTACTCCTACGGGCACTCTTGAGACTCCTCCGCCTACAACTCCTACAGGTGAGAGTGCTACAGTTACTCCTATAGTTACCACTCCTACAGTTACCTTTCCCACTGAGACAACGGTTTCGACTCAAACCATACCTGTTGATAATCAACCACCAATCGTTGAGGGGTTAGAGTTTAGGGAGAGAGTTGAGAGGGGCTGGCTTCAATCCATTGTCATCTGTGTTAGAGAGAGTAATCCAGGTGAATATGTGGTTTTGATGATTAATGGGATGGAGATACGGATTCCATTGAAAGATGTGAGAGGGGAGGTGGCCTGTTATTCCACCTCTTTTAATCCAAGTGAATATTTTGGTAGAGAAGGAGTGGTTTCCGGTGAAATAGTCTTAGTAGATAAATATGGAAACTCTAATTCTCAGAATATAAGATTTCTCGTTAACCTAGAGGCACCGAGAATAGTAAGCGTAAAAGTTGATAGATTAGACTTAGGAAAGTATCAAGTTAAAGCCGATGTAGTCGATGAAAACTTGCAAAACGTGTACATAGTTGTAGATGGGGTCAAAATTCCTTTAACTAAATATAACGGAGAATTTAAAACTTTGTTGGAAACTCTTAAAGATTTAAGTTTTGTGTTATATGCTGAAGATAAGTATAACATGACTTCTAGTTACCAGGGGAAAATAGAGTTTAGCAAAGATAATCCTAATGTTGCCTATGCAATTGGAAAAGGATTGGATGTTAAGTATATCCCTCTAATAGCCCCTTTAGATAATGATAGGTTTCAAGATGTGAATGAAAAGCAATTTGTTGATTTAATTATTGAAAACAATAAACTTCTTACAATTCCAACTTATTTCCGCTATCTAAAAGAAAGAGCTTCCGACGGAATAATAACAAGCGATGAGCTAACTTATTCTAACAATTTTTCTACATTAGTTAAAGAGCTATATGATTTAATTTACAAGCTTCAATGGTATAGAGATCCTTTTAAACCGTATGTTAGAGATCCTATTAAAACAACTGATTATTCTTCTAATTTGGGTTTAAGATTAGGTTTTGATAGAGAATTGGCTAAAGATGCTACTATAAAGGCTATCGGCTACTATGGAATTGCCGTTATTGATAAGAACTTGCCTGAAGAATTTCAAGCAATTAGTTTACTGACTAGAGCTACTCAAATTGATAAATATGGAGATAAACTTGTTGATTTCTCTCCAATAGTCTTTCATTCTGTAGATGGAAATGATTTCATTTTAACTCCAGATGTAGGAAGAGAAACTTGGATGCTTGCAAGACATATGAAATTGATTAGAGATTCTGGCTTTGATATTTTAAGCCATCCTGAAATGTTTGAAGGGTTGAATGGAAAGATAATTGCAAACGCTTACTCAATTTTTGATGCAAAGTATGGGATAAATTATGCGGAAAAAATTCTTAATGGGATAATTCTTGATCCTATAGATAAAGATGTTTGGGATTTGATAATGCTTCAGTGGAATTTGTATTCTAATAAAGCTCCTCAGCTTGGAGGAGAAAATAAGCTATACAATAGAGATTTTCCTTGGTACGATTCTGATAAGTTAGATGTTTTATACCAAGATGCTAACACAAGAAGGCAAGCTTTATTGTTTTTATTCTACCTTGATAATGGAACGTTTGATATGGAGAAAGGAAAAGTTGTTGTTGGGATTGAGGGAGCAAAAACAGCTTTGATACAGGCTGAAAAAGAGTATGAAGCAATAAGTAAGTTATATCCGGATGGAAAGGTAAAGCATGAAATATGGGGGGATGTCCCGGCGTGGTGGTATTATTATGGTTGGGTTGAAGATAGAGGTGTGCATAGGCTTGAAAATACTCATTTACAATATGTTGGTCTTAAGCCATTGGAATTATGGAATATCATGATATCGGATCCAGAAAATGTGTGGAATAATATTAAAGATTTAAATGGTATAGACCAATACATCACAAAAAACTGGAAATACTGGGATTTAGTTAAGTTTGCAATGGGGTATGAAAGATGGAATGCAGCTAATTTCCCTGGGATGTATGAAAGATACACAATTAACTATACCATACCGCAAACACTAAAAGCTTTTGGTTTCCCAGCTTATTGGGTTACAATAGAACCGACTCCAATAGGAGCCGCGAACTACGAATGGGTAGTCTCACTACCAGACTACATTGCTAATAAGCTGAAAGGAGAGTTTAATGATAAAATAATAATCGGGCCTGCGAATGGGTTTGGATTGTATTTTTCTAAGGATGGATTAATAAAAGATGGAATAAAAGAAATTTTTGGGTTTAGTGGAGGAACAGGTTTTTTAGCAGATAAAACACCTTCTTTTGGATTAGGATGGAACTTTATATTCTACTTTTTGAAAAAATAGGAAAATGGATTGATTAGCAAATCTAACAATGTTAATTTTTTATTAGCTTGAGTGTTAGTGTTTTTATTTGATAAACTAACAAATCCTTCTGGAGGGTCACAAAGCCAAGATTTTCCTCCAGCAGAAAGTATTGTACCTTTTGCTTTGCAATCACTTGCACCAGTAATAGTATCACAACACCATCCACCTTCACAATCTGTATTAGTTGAACAACTTCCTAGTGTTTTGCATTTGTATGTATAGGTATCACAATATCTCTTAAGATGAGTATTCGGATCGTAACCTGGGCAATTTCTATCACTAGTACATTCTATTACAGAAGTTACAACGAAATAACGATCGTAAGGATAGCATCCGAGTGAATAGATTACACATCCACTAGTATCAGAGGTATATTCTATTCCAGCTGTTTGCAAGCAGGATTCTTCTGACTGGACACAATAACCTAGCTTCCAATTTCCATTATAACAGTAATCTACTGGTAATCCGTTGCCATTACCCCAACTCCCGCTACTCACACAATTACCATAATAATCAACACAATCATCAGACCTATCGCAACAACCTGTTTTCCCTGAGTAGGGATTAGATTTGCAGTATTTAACGCTTAAAGTAGATGAAGCTTGATAAGTACCAACATATACATAGTATGTATATGTTCCTGGAGAAGATGGAGCAGTAAAAGTACAACTACAAGTAAAAGGTGATAGAGTACAAGAGCAAACAGTATTTCCTGAAGAATCTTTTACGGATGCGGTCTTCCCAGCTAAAGATCCATCTCTTGGACTAGGATGGAACTTCAGGTTCTATCTTTTCAAGAAGTAGGATGAATGGATTGACTGGATGGTCCGGGGATCCCGTAGTGGCCACGGTGGCTTCGCCTTGAACCAGGGTTTCTAGCGTCGAGGTGTTCCGGTCTAGCACCAGCTTAGATTCAGTGTAGTTATATGCTAGTGTGAGGGCATAGCCGGGTTACGGCATATACTATTGTTATCTAGGTGCCCGGGGTGTAGAACCATGGCGTTTAGTACTCCACGACTGAGACTGCGAGGATCACCAAGGCGGTCTGAGAACACATCTCAAGCCCCCCGTACAGCTCGTAGACACTAATCACCGGAGCTGCAGTCACTAAAGGGTCTTGTTTATAGGTGAACCCCCTTCAGCAGATCTTATATGCGATGAGAAAGCCTACTTCTACATCCCAGGACCTGAGAGGCGGGAGCCTCCTAGCCTTACGTATTGCTGAACAAAGTTTTATTCAAGAGAAGTATGATGGGGAAGAAGGGGTTTCTCCAACGCTTTCAAGGAGCATGTGATGTGGAGGAACTCCCAGAAATAGGCCTAGAATATAACCTTTATTACTAGAGATTCCACGCTGGTGCACCTAACACGTAGGCTACCCGTTGGGCACGCTAGAGATGCAACCTAAAGGTAAGCCCTCTCCTAGCAGACACCAGCTCTAACCCCATCTAGACCCCCTCGGCAGTGATTGGAGGTCGGCCCAGCCTGGGAGGTCACAACGGGCGGCCGTGTTTGATATAAACGTTATAGAGTAGTAGAGGGAGCTCCCCAGCATGCTTATTGTACGATAATGGGTTCAGCTTAGGAGGCCCTAAGTCTACGAGCTCCACCCCAGTCATCTCCGATGCCTTCTGCAAAGCCAGCTTGTACGCTTTAACGTTGACGTAGAAGGCTATGACCCTGTACTCTAACGCCAGCCGCCTCAAATCCCACGCTACAGCCTGTGCCAGGAGCTCCAGCCTAGCAGGATCCCCACCATAGCTCCTATCCCATCTCGGGCTCCGATCACACCACCTCAAACCCCCCTCCTCACCCCATAAGACTATACCAGGTTTGCAGCTGTCCACAGCTGCTAGGTCTAAGACTCCGGATTCCACGAGTGGCCTTATGTGCTTTAAGACGAC
>Ga0079992_127348_pt1 | contig 20009 bp, 14 predicted proteins | sample FaiFalFF_MnMetaG_3_FD_69197 | JGI IMG/M metagenome (GOLD analysis project Ga0079992, IMG submission 69197) | Freshwater microbial communities from Yellowstone National Park, Wyoming, USA - Fairy Falls B (FF_Mn_B) MetaG (SPADES assembly) (version 2) | ecosystem: Environmental > Aquatic >... | reverse complement strand
GGGAGTATGTGTTGTATGTGCCTGACGAGACGCGGCAGCAGGAGGAGAGTGTGTTGCGTGCGGCTCGCGAGGCGCGTGTGCGTGCATTGCGGGATGTGATTCGTTTCGCGCGGGAGGCTATCAAGAACCCGCCCGCTGACACGACCGAATTTTCGCGCGCGCCCAGCGACGGCGCGCCGCCTGAAGAGTGGAACCGTCGGCTGGTCTACTGGCATACGCCGTGGCGTGCCTTGCAGGCGCACGCGCCGCAGCCTGTCGACACCACACAGCAGTGGCTCACCGAGACGCCCGTCTTGCTGGCGATACTGGCGAAGATGCCGCCGCAGGCGGAGCGCGCCCTACTGAACGGGCAACTGGTGGGTTTCAGCACGCGCCCTGCGCCAGGCGTCTACCCGATGCCCGCAGACATCGTGGCGTCCTTCAACCTGCGTGGGTTCGAATCCCGCGAGGAAGAGGTGGACGGCGTCAAGCGTATCTACTCTGAGCCGTCGTCGCGCAACCCTGACTATTGGGGCGTCTGGATTCGGCTCTCCGAATACAGCAACCGCATCGAGTACGAGTTTATGAGCATGCGCTCTTGGGAACGGCAGGCAGATGGGGAGCCACTGATTCGTCCGCAGCCTGAGTTGTGGCGTCAGGAAGACAACTTTAGGTTCCACACCGCGCCGTATGTAAGCGACCACTCGTGGGTGGCGCAGTGGCGGGCGTGGGCGACGCCCCAGAAAGAGTGGGAAGCGCGTATTCCAGAGCGCGCCTTCACCGAGCGCAACGACCGTCCCAAGCCGACGCTCTACGATGAGGCGTTCTATCCGCAGGCGTTTCGTCGCGTAAATGGCGCAGACTTGCTGGAATGGTTCGCGTGGCATACACGCTTGCCCGTGATTGCCGAATCGTTCCGCACCGATGTGATTTACATGCGGAACCCAGAGCCGCGCTCGCCGCGCGAGGCACTGCAAAGCCTAGCGTCCGAGTCGTGGCTCCGCATCGACGAATCGGGCTATGTGCTGCGTCGCGTGCAGTGGTACTGGGGGAGGCGGGCAGTGGAGCTGCCCGAAGACTGGCTGCGCCCGCTGGAGCAACGCTTCGCGCAGAATCGCTGGCTGGAGCTGGAGGACTATGTCGCGCTGGCAGGTCGCCTAACCGAGCGACAAGTGGATTACTACACCACCACCTACGGCGACTGGGTTGATGTTTATACGATGGGCGTTACCGTGCGTTTCCCCTTCATGACGCTTACGGCGAACCTTCGCGGGTTGCGGTTTCTGGCGTCGCTGAGCGCGGCGCAGCGGCGGCAGCTCCTCAGCGGCGAGTGGATGAGGGCAGATACGCTCACCCTACCGCAGCGCCAGCGATTCCAAGAGGCGCTCGAGGAACGGTTCCCACCGCCCGAACGCTTGATGGTCATAGACTTCCCGTACCGTACCACCGATCGCGCTCGGCTGCGAACGCTGGGTGCAGAAAGGGTAATCAGCTTTAGCGGCGAAGCCGCGCCTGTTGAACGGGCGGCATTTCGGCTCCAGTTCGCCCCCGAAAAACCCTCGCACTACATGGTTTTGCAGCCCGGGGGCGCTTACTCCCTCATGTCGGCAGAGCCGTTCAGCGGAGGAGTGGAAGTTCCTCCCGAAATAGAGGCGCAGCTTCGACGATCGTGGTCCCAGAACCTGTTGCAACAGATCTACAACACCCCAGGCGCTCAAGTAAGGCGTGTCCACACTCAGGGCTACACGCTAGAGTTGCAGGCGCCACCTGCCCGGCGCAAGACCTACTACATCTTCCAGCAACGCGCCGAACCTATGGATGTGCGCACGCTGGAGGCGAAACTCAAGGAGCTGGAGAAGCTAAATGAAGATACCCAAGCCAACAGACCCTGAAGACGAGTCGGCATGGCGCGCCTTCTTCAAGGCATGTCAGCGTCATCACGAGAGCCTGAAAGGGCGCGTCCCCGAACACGCGCTCGCGCTGCTGAACCTTGAAGGCGTGGACGATGGACTTCTCGTAGAAGCTGACTACAATCGCGCCGAACGCACTCTCAAGAATGGCAGACGAAACGCGCTCTGCCTCTGACTCGTCTCCCACTGCGGAGGAGGTACAGCGATGCATCGTGGGCAAACATGGATGTGGATAGTGATGCTTGGCATGTGGCTTGCGATACTTGCCGCGCTTGCTGGGTGCGGCGGCGCGACGAGCCATCAAATCATCACGGACTACAAGGGGAGCCTGCAGGGAATGGTGGTTGTGCCCCCGAACGGCGCGCGGGATGTGGACACGCGCGTCAAGCCGCGCATCGCGTGGCGAGGCGACGCGCAGCCACCCGCTGTGTTCAGCGTCTCGCTCAAGTACCAGCGTCAAGGCGGCGACTTCGACCCCGTGCGCACGCGCTTGGAACGGCTCGGCGAGAAGGAGTGGCAACTCGTGCCGACTTTCCCGCTCTCGCCGGGCACGCTCCATGCGATAGTCGTCACCGCGCCCAACGAGCGCGTCGAGTCGTGGTTCATCACGGAGGGCGACCCCGTTTACTTCCGCTCTGCGCCGCCCACCGAGCCTGCTGCCGACGCGGACGACGGCGCGGCGTTTGAACACACAATCTACTACCACCCACTGCCGAAGTAGTTGCTCCTATATCTTTGACCGCCCCGCCCGTCGGGTACAATTGCTTGTGATGAGCAGCCCGATTGGACGCGAGGTGTTGCAGGTTCCCGTCGAGGAGGAGATGAAACGCTCCTACCTCGACTACGCGATGAGCGTGATTATCGCCCGCGCGCTGCCCGATGTGCGCGACGGACTCAAGCCCGTGCAGCGGCGGATTCTGTATGTGATGCGCGAACTCGGCTTGACCCCCGACTCGCAGCACACCAAGTCGGCGAAGGTGTGCGGCGAAACCACCGCCAACTACCACCCGCACGGGCAGGAGGTGGTCTACCCCACGCTGGTGCGCATGGCGCAGGACTTCAACATGCGCTATCCGCTGGTGGACGGTCAGGGGAACTTTGGGAGCGTGGACGGCGACCCGCCTGCTGCCATGCGCTACTGCCTCACAGGCGACGCGCTGGTGCGCACAGCGGAGGGGCTGATTCCGATAGGCAAGTTGGCGAGCGCGGAGGCAGGGGCGGAGGTCGCGATTGATATTGCCGTTCGCTCCGCAGGCGGGCGAACCCAGCGCGCCGAACGGTGGTTCGATTGCGGCGAGCATCCGACTCTGCGCGTGCGCACGCGCTACGGCTACGAACTCATAGGCACGCCGAACCACCCCGTGCTGGTATGCCTTGCGGACACTACGGGCAAGCCGCGCCTCGCGTGGAAAACGCTGGACACGCTGCAAGTGGGCGACTACCTCGTGATTGATCGGGGCGTCGAGACGCATGCGGGAACGCCTGTAGACCTCACCCCGTACTACCCAGACCTCTCTCCTGCGACGCGACGCCACGCGCTGCCGACGCAACTGGACGAGCCGCTGGCGTTCCTGATGGGTGCGCTGGTCGCTGAGGGCACGCTGGCAGACGACCGCATCGAGTTCACCTGCACGCCAGGCGAGTTCGCCGACGAGTTTGTGCGCTGCTGGGCGCGCGTCTTCCCCGACTGCCGTCTGCACCAGTGGCTGCGCCCGCCTGTCGGTTTCGGCAAGCGCCCGTTCTGGCAGATGCAGGTCGTCAGCCAGCAGGTAGTGCGGCTACTCGGCAACTTGGGGCTGCACGGGCGTTCGGCGGAGCGCGTTGTGCCCGAGGCGATTTTGCGCTCGCCGCAGGCGGTACAGGCGGCGTTTCTGCGCGGGCTGTTCGAAGGCGACGGAGGTGTCGAGCGCAGTGGGCGGAGCCTGATGCGCGTAAGCCTCGTCTCCGCCAGCAAGCGATTGCTACAACAGGTGCAGGTGATGCTGCTGCACTTTGGGATTGTGGCGCGGCTGACGCAGGACACGCGCGGCACGACTTGGCGGCTCATCCTCACAGGCGCACGCAACCTGCAGCGCTACGCCGCAAGTATCGGCTTCGTGTCCGAAGCGAAACGCAAGGCGTTAGAGGCGATTCTGAGCGACGCGACGGGGCGCGTGCTGTCCAAGACCGACTTTGTACCGTACCTGAGCGCGTATGTGCGCCGCATGGCAACGCGCCACCGCGAGTGGCTGAGTAAGCACAACTTCGACCGACCAGAGCGACTCGCCGACGCGCTCCCCCGCTTGCTGGAAGCCCTCACCCCTGAAGACGCCGAGTTCCTATGTGCCCTCGCCGAAGGACGCTACTTCTTCGACCCCATCGTCGCCATCGAGGACGCAGGCACGCAGCGCGTCTACTCGATTCGTGTGGCGAGCGACTGCCACTCCTTCGTCGCGAACGGGTTCATTAACCACAACACCGAGGTACGCCTCACCCCCATCGCGATCGAGATGCTCGCCGACATCGACAATGAGACCGTCGACTGGATGCCGAACTATCTGCAGAGCGCGGAGGAGCCGACCGTGCTGCCCGCGCGATTCCCGAACCTGCTGTGCAACGGCGGCAGCGGCATCGCCGTCGGCATGGCGACCAACATCCCCCCGCACAACCTCAGCGAGGTCGTCGACGCGCTCATCTATCGGCTGGAACACCCGAACTGCACGCTGGAACCCATCCTGAAACTGCTGCCTGGTCCCGACTTCCCGACGGGCGCACTGATTCTGGGCACGAAGGGCATCCGCCAAGCCTACGAGACAGGGCGCGGCAGCATCGTGATGCAAGCCAAAACGCAAATCGAGCCGCTGGACGGCGGCAAAAGCGCGATTGTGATTACCGAACTGCCGTACCAAGTGAGCAAAGCGCGCCTGATCGAGCAAATCGCCGCGCTGGTCAAGGCGGGCAAACTGGACGGCATCACCGATATTGCCGACTACTCCGACCGCACAGGGATGCGCGTCGTGATTGAACTGCGCCGCGATGTGAATCCGAACCGCATGCTCAACAGCCTGCTCAAGCACACGCAGATGCGCACCACCTTCGGCGCGATTCTGCTCGCGCTGGTGGACAATGTGCCGCGCGTGATGAGCCTGCTGGACTTGCTGGATCACTATCTGGAGCATCGGCGGGTGGTCATCGAGCGGCGCACGCGCTACGAACTGTACCGCGCCAAGTCGCGAGCGCACATTCTGGAAGGGTTGCAAATCGCGCTCAACTTCCTGGACGAGATTATCCGCATTATCCGCCAGTCGGAGACCGCCGAGGTAGCCCGCCGCGAGATGATCCGCCGATTCGGGCTGACCGTGCTGCAGGCGGACGCGATTCTGAACACGCAACTGCGCCAACTCGCGCGGCTGGAGCAGGAGAAACTCGCCGAGGAGTATCGCGGGCTGCTGCGCGAGATCACGCGGCTGGAGCATATTCTCTCCGACCCGAAGCAGGTGGAGCAGATTATCAAGGACGAACTGCGGATGCTCAAGGAGAAGTACGGCGACGCGCGGCGCACGCGCATCATCGCCCGCGAAGCCGAAGACATCTCGGAAGAGGAACTCATCCCCGAAGAGGAGACGCTCGTGCTGATTACGCGCGACGGGTACATCAAGCGCGTGTCGTTGGATGCCTACCGCTCGCAAAAGCGCGGCGGCAAGGGCGTGATCGCCACCACTGCCCGCGAGGAGGACGAAGTGGAACACCTGTTCCAAGTCAGCACGCACCACTACATCTTGTTTTTCACCGATCGAGGGCGGGTGTACCGTCTCAAAGCCTACGAGATTCCCGAAACCTCGCGCCAGGCGCGCGGCACAGCGGTCATCAACTACATCAACATCCAGCCCGACGAGAAGGTCACAGCGACGGTCTCGGTGCGCGATTTCGCCAGCGAAGGCTACCTGACGATGATCACGCGCAGAGGCGAGATTAAGCGCACCGCACTGAGCGAGTTCGCGAACCTGCGCAGCAACGGCTTGAATGCGTTTGACCTCGAAAGCGGCGACTCGCTGGGCTGGGTGCTGCACACTTCGGGCAACGACGAGGTTATTCTTGTTACACGCGCGGGACTGGCGATACGCTTCCCCGAATCGGATGTGCCCGTGCGCGGGCGCACAGCGGGCGGCGTGAAGGCGATTCGGCTCGGCAAGGACGACGCGCTCGTTGCGGCGTGCCGCGTGCAGCCCAACGCGCTGCTCTTGGTCGTCTCCGAGAACGGCTTCGGCAAATGCACCCCGCTGACGGAGTACCGCGTGCAATCGCGCGGCGGCAAGGGCATCTTCACGATGAATGTCACGCGCAAGACGGGCAGCGTGGTCGCAGCGGAGGTCGTCGAAAAGGACGACAAGGTCATCCTCGTCACAGCGAACGGCAAGGGCATTCGGCTGCGCGTGGCGGACTTGCGCATTACGGGGCGCATCGCGCAGGGCGTGAAGCTCATCGACCTTGCGCCAGGCGACACGGTGGCGGCGATCACGCGCATCGTGCTGGGCAAACGCCTGCATGCGGTGGACGCCTCGCGCGACGGGCAGGACACAGGCGAGTAGGCGACGCGCCCTCATCTGAGGTACAATTCCGCTATGCGTGCCGTGCGATTGCATGAGTTTGGCGGCGCAGACAAACTGGTCTACGAAGAGAATGTGCCAGAGCCGACGGTGGGCTCAGGCGAGGTCAAAGTGCGCGTGCGAGCGTGCGCACTGAACCATCTGGACATTTGGGTGCGCAACGGTATCCCCGCCTACAAAACACCCCTGCCCCACATTCTCGGCAGCGACATCGCAGGCGAGGTCGCGGAAGTCGGGCCGGGCGTGCGCGGCTGGGGCAAGGGCGACGAGGTGATTCTGTACCCTGTCGTCTCGTGCAGCAAGTGCCGATTCTGCAAGATGGGGCGCGAGAACCTGTGCGTGGAGGTGCAGGTGATTGGTGCACATCGCGCAGGCGGCTATGCCGAGTATATCGTCGTGCCTGAGCGCAACCTATTGCACAAGCCCGCGAACCTAAGCTTCGAAGAGGCGGCGGCGTTCCCGCTGGTGTTTCTGACGGCGTGGCATATGCTGATGACCCGCGCACGGCTGCAGCCCGGCGAGTGGGTGCTGGTAATGGGTGGCAGTAGCGGTGTCGGCAGCGCAGCCATCCAAATCGCAAAACTGCGCGGCGCGCTGGTCATCGCCACTGCAGGCAGCGACGCCAAACTCCAACGCTGCCGCGAACTGGGCGCAGACTGGGTAGTCAACCACAACGACCCCGACTGGCACAAGCAAGTGCGCGAGGTGACCGAAGGCGAGGGCATCGATGTGGTGTTCGAACATATCGGGCAGGCGGTGTTCGACACCTGCGTCAAACTGCTGACCAAAGGCGGGCGACTGGTCACCTGTGGCGCAACCACAGGCAGCGAGGCAAAGTTCGACATCCGCTATGTGTTTAGCCGCGAGCTGGAGATTCACGGAACCTACATCGGCACGCGCGCCGAGCTGGAGCAGATCCTGCCCCACATGGTTTACGGACGCCTGCGCCCGATTGTGGACAGTGTGTACGACCTAAAGGACGCCCGCGCGGCGCATGAGAAACTCGAAAGCCGCGACTTTTTCGGCAAAATCGTGTTGCGTGTGCCCTAAGCGGGTACACTACAGGCGATGCGCGTGCGTGAATCGCGACGAGTGCGCTGGGTAAACGAGCGGCAGCGCGTCGGCGTCGGGGACGCCCCGCTGAGCGTCTCGGACTACCTGCGCCTGTGCCGCGAAGACGACGACTACGAACTGCTCGACGGCGTGCTGGTTAGGCGGATGGCGGCGCAACTGCCTCACGAGTGGCTGTTTCAGTGGATGCTGCGGTTGGTTGGCGGCTATGTGGAGGCGCGCGGGCTGGGCGTTGTGCTGGGATCGCGCACACCTGTGCAAATCACGCCCTACCGCGTGCGCCTGCCCGACCTGCTGTTCGTGCGCACGGAGCGGATGCCGATTCTGAACCCCCAAGCGCTTCTGGAGCCGCCCGACTGGGTGATGGAAATCCGTTCGGCAGGCGAGCGAGCGTCGGACTGGGTGCGCTTGGAGAGCGACTACCGCACAATCGGCGTGCCCGAAATCTGGATGGTGGATTTGCCTCGCCAGCGTGTACGCGCCCTGCGCCTGCACGAGGGCGACTACACGATAGAAGAGGTAAGCGAGGGGCTGTTGCGCTCGGCGGCGATTGAGGGCTTCGCCGTGCGCATAGAAGACCTATTCGCCGACACGCGCCCCAAAGTGAGCGACCTGCTGCAAGCGTTGCTGGAAGAGGCGACCCCATGACGCCGCATCTGAGCGTTCGATGGTTAGACCCGACGGGCGTAGTCATCGAACGGCTGCCCGACAGCGTGCTGGTGCGCATCCGCTTGCCCAACGGCGAGGTGCACGAAGATGTGCAGTTCGCCCGCGCCTTTCCGCTGTCCCACCCTAACGAGTATATCAGTGTGTTGCGCCGCGAGGAGCGCGACAAGTTCGTCGAAATCGGCATGTTCCGTACGCTGGAGGGGATGCCTGAAGCCTCGCGTCGCATCGTGGACGAGGAGTTAGACCGCCGCTACTTTACGCCCGTCATCGAGAAAATCTATTCACTGACTGAAGAGTATGGGCAGCACCGCTGGGATGTGATGACCGATCGGGGCAGGCGTGTATTCTATGTGCGCAACTGGCGCGACAATGTGCATGAACTCTCCCCCGTGCGCTACCTGATTGTGGCAGTAGACGGCAGCCGCTACGAGATTCGCGACCTCGACGCGCTGGATGCCCACAGCCGCGCACAGTTAGAAAAGTTGGGTTAGTAGGTGCCTCTACGAGGCGTTGGGAATCCTGCCCGTACCCTATACAGTGCGTGGGGGCGGCTGTCGCGCCCAGTTCATCCCTACACCCTGACATGCGGCTTTTTTCGTGCACTCTGGTATGGGTGTGGCTTCTGAGTGGAGCCAGGTATCCTCTACTGTATGGCGTTCAAGTGGGGCATTCTGGGTACAGGCAAAATCGCCAAGCGGTTTATGCAGGCGGCGTTCTATGTGCCTGAGGCGCAGGTGGTCGCCGTCGGCTCGCGCGAGCAGCACACTGCCGAACAGTTCGGCGCACAGTTTGGCGTACCCAAACGCTACGGCAGCTACGATGCCCTCCTTAGCGACCCTGAGGTGGAGATCGTGTATGTGGCTACGCCGCACACCCTGCACGCCGAGAACACCCTTGCCGCGCTGCAGGCGGGCAAGCATGTGCTGTGCGAGAAGCCGTTCACCGTCAACGCGCAGCAAGCGGAGCGGGTCATTCAGGCGGCGCGTGCGTCGGGCAAGTTTGTGATGGAGGGCATGTGGACGCGCTGTTTCCCCGTCGTACGCGAAATCGTACGGCGCATCCAAGCGGGCGAGCTGGGCGAAATCCGCTACCTGCAGGCGGACTTCGGCTTCCGACCAGAGTTCAATCCCGCGAGTCGGCTGTTTGCGCCTGAGTTGGGCGGCGGCGCGCTGCTCGATGTCGGCGTCTACCCCGTCGCGCTGGCGTTTTTGGTGCTGGGCGCGCCCAAGCAAATCGTCTCGCACGCGACGCTCGGCGCAACGGGCGTGGATGAGTTGTGCAGTATGCTGTTCCGTTACGACAACGGCGCACAGGCAGTCTTGAGTGCGTCGCTGCAAGTGGAGATGCCCAAGCAGGCGAACATCTGCGGGACACTGGCGCGGATTCACATACCCGCCCCGTGGTGGAAGCCATCGGAAGCCTACCTGGTGCGCAACGACGGCACAACGGAACACCTGCTCTACCCCTACGAAGGCGACGGACTGCAGTTCGAGATTCGCCATGTGCATGACTGCCTGCGTCAGGGGCTGACCGAGAGCCCGTGGATGCCATTGGATGAGACGCTGGCGATTATGCGCGTGCTGGACACACTACGGGCGCAGTGGGGCGTGCGCTACCCGTCGGAAAATTGATCACCCCTGTTTCGTGCGTGCAAATACAAGCGCAATCGCTACTACGAGCAGCACTCCCAGCAGCACTGACGCTACCAGCCCCACGCCCCACCAGTACGGATGCAGTGCGCTGTCCCACTGCTCCAGCGTCTGCACATTCGCGCCCAGAAAGCTGACGAACAAACTGGGCAGGGCGAAGAAGACCGTCGCGCCCGTGAGTGCAAAGACCACGCGGTTCAGCCGCTCCGATTGCTCCACGCGCCGCCGCTCCAACTGCAGCTGCAGGTAGTCGTGCATCTCGCGCACCTCGTCGCTGACCTCCTGGTAGAGCGTTTCCAGTTGCAGCGTCTCGCGCCAGCGACAGTAGTAGCGGTGGTGTTGTTCCAGTTGCATCACCTGCGCGAAGTAGCCGCGCGCCGTGAACTCCAGCAGCGCGTCGCGAATGCGCGTGAAGGTTGCCATGCGCGTCGCCTCGTCGCCCCGCAGCCACGACTCGGACACCTGATCGGACAGGTGCATCAGCATAAACTTCTGGTGCAATGCGAGCTGATACAGCAGAAAGTAGCGGTTGCGTAGGCGTCGGGGCAGGTCGGCGCGAAAAAAGCTTTTGGGGTCGCTCGGCGCGTTGAACGCCACGAAGCCCGCCGCCTGCTGCGCGAAGGTGAACCACATATCCCGCGCGTACTCCAGTAGGCAGGGATGGTCGGGGCGCAGCTCGGCGCAGGGCGGGTACAGCTCGTGCCGACTGCTGAAACACAGGCGCACACGGTACAGCAGCAGGTACTTTTCGGCTTCGGACAGCTCGCCCTCCACATAGAGCGCGGTGAACGGCAGCATCAGGTTGCGCATGAATAGGTCTTCGGCGGCGGGGGCGTTCGCAGGGCGGAGGAGTTGGTCAATCAGCGGCTTGATACCCTTGAGTGTGGCGCCGCCACAGTGAAGGGTGGGCGCGCTCAGGTCTTGCGTTTCGCCTGCCTCACCCGCGAAGGCGCGAAAATGGTACACGAAGTCCAGCCAATCGTTCAGCTCGGTGCTGTCAGGGCGCGCGTCCAGCGTGAGCAGGGCAATCCCACCACGAAATATCGCCAGCTGCGCCCCCTGCAGCGTGAAGGGCAGGCAGCTACTCGGCAGCTCAATCTGCCACTGGGGGGGCGTCTCGTGCGTAGGGCACAGGGTCTGCTGGGCAAGGCTCTCCAGATTCGCCTGCGCCAGTGTCAGCAGGTACGCGGTCGCCTCCCCGTCGTCGCCTGGGTTCAGGTAATCGCGCACATGGGGCAACAGGTCGCCTTCGGGGAATGAACCTATCGCCCATCCTTCCTCCTTGAGCCGACGCACAATCGTCTGCAACGACGAAGCATCGGCGTCCTTGAACACGAACGGGTAGACGAATCGCGCGAACGAGACATCGGCGACCTGCATATCATGCCGATTCGCGCCCTCGCCCGCGCCTCCTACCTGCGTGATACGAATCACGGAGTGGGTCGCCCTGCGCAAGGTAAAATCCTGCCATGACGCGCACAGGTCGGCTGGTGGTGGGCATCACAGGCGCCAGCGGCGGGATATATGCCAATCGGTTCCTCAAGCAGGCGACGCACTACTTTCAGGAGATTTACCTCATCTGCTCAGACCAAGCCATCCAAGTGATGCAGACCGAGTTGGGGCTGGAGGTCACGCGCGAGACGCTTTCTGCCGAGACGCTGCTGGGCTACTCGTGGGCGGGGCTGAAGGTGCTGCACCCACGCGACTACTTCTCGCCGCCCGCCAGCGGCAGCTTCCGCCACGACGGGATGGTTGTAATCCCCTGCTCGATGGGCGCGCTGGGACGGATTGCGCAGGGTATCTCGGACGACTTGATGACCCGCGCTGCCGATGTGTGCCTCAAGGAGCGGCGCCCGCTGATACTGGTCGTGCGCGAGACGCCGTTCAACCTGATTCACCTGCGCAACATGGTGCAGGCGGCGGAGGCAGGCGCGGTCATCCTGCCTGCGAACCCCTCGTTCTACAATCGCCCCAAGACGCTGGAAGAGGCAGTGGATACCGTCGTCGCCCGCACGCTGCAGGCGCTTGGCATCGAGCAGAAACTCGTGCCCGAATGGGGCGTGGAGGAAGGGTAATAGCGAGCAAGTGGCGTTGAACCCTAAGGGTGTTCGGAGAATCCACCCCAGACAGGGCATAGGAATCTCCCTCGCTGCTCCGAATCTCGCCTTTATGCGAGGTTTCACGGAACGGTGGTTTCTTGCGCCGTTGGCGGCAACGCTGCTCTCTGTAGGCTACGGTGCGCCTCAAGGCGATACGCAGCCACTGCATGACCCGATGCGTCCCGTGATGGAGATTGGACGCGACTATGTGGTGCTGCAATACTACACGCGCACGCCGACCGAGACGCGCGTGCAAATCCGCCAGAGCAACCTGCCGATGACCGCGTGGCGTCCCGAAGGCAAGCGCACCGACCCGTGGCAGGGCGCGGGTGTGCGCATCGTGAATGGTGAACCCGGCAAGCGCACCTATCACCGCCTGCGCATCACGGGGCTGCAGCCAGGCAAACGCTACTACTACCGCATCTACGACCCCGACCTGCAGCCGACGCTGGAGGAGCGACGCTGGGGTGCAAGCCCGCCGTGGCGACGCGAGTACGCCTTCGCCACACTCGCCCCCAAAGGCTACAAGACCATCGTCCGCCTGCCCGTGAAGGTGCTGCTGATGCCGAATGTGGTGAATGTCGCCTCGGCGTACCAAGACCCCAATAACCCCGCGCCGCCGCCCCAGCCGATGTCCGAAGCCGAACTCGCGCGTATTCGCGAAGAGTACGCCATCGCCGCGCGCTACTTTTGGGTCAACAGTGGCATGCGCTTCTGGGTGGACTTCCAGATCTTCATAGACGACCGCTGGCAGCGCTGGGGTGAGGAACCGCCGCAAGCGCAGGGCTTCTACAAGGGGCTGCCCGTGTGCCGTTCCTATGCAGGCGTAGACTTCGCCCCCCCAGGGGGCGGTGCGTTCACCATCGTGGACACACGCGACATCACGCGCACAAACACCGAGCCTGTGCACGAGGAGTTCCCCTACGCGGGACAGATTGAGCAGGCGTTCCCGCGCCGTTGGAACCCGCAGACCCAGCGTTGGGAGTTCTACAACAGCGGCGGCGGCACTTACGGCGTGGACAGTTTCCCCGACGGGTTCCCCGCGCGCAGCCAGTTTCTGGGCGGGGGCGACACGGCGTGGCTGGTCGCGCACGAGTTCCACCATCAGATGGAGTCGTTCGGCGCGTTCTCGCTGGCGCATCGCGAGGACGAGCGCATCGTGTTCAACCACCCTGACCCGCGCTACCGTCGCGTGAATCCCGACGGCAGCGTAGCGATGAATCCCTGGAGCACCGCAGGCAAGCACGGCGAACACTGGAATGTGATGGCATACTGGGATCGCACGCTGAGCGACGCGCAGTGGCTGCGCCTCTATTTCGGCGAGGTGGTGGTGGTGCGCGATGCAGATGGCGACGGCTTCCCCGACGACGACCCGCGCCTGCCGCTGGACGAGAAGCGGTTCGGTTCCGACCCGCGCCGCGCCCGCACCGACGGGCAGATGAGCGACCTGCACAAGGCGATGCTGAGCACTTGGGCGCCCGCGCCGCTGCAGAACACCTTCGTCAAGCCGCGCTGGCAGTCGCGCATCCCCGACCCGCGCACGACCGACCAAGACGGCGACGGGCTGCCCGACACGGTAGACCCCTACCCGCTGTACCCGTGGCAGCCGTTCGTGTGGTACGCGCGGGCGACGGTGGACGGCGACCCCAGCGAGTGGGACGCCATCCCGCCCGCAGGCGAACTGGACGCCGACGGCACGCGCCTGACCGTCAAGCACTGCCACGACGAAGACGCCTACTATGTGCTTTTTGAAATCACGGGCGAGTGGGAACGGCTGCACATCGCGCTGGATGGCGAGGGGCAGGGCGTCTACACGACCGACACGGTGCAGTTCGTGGACATCTACAATCGCGGCGAGGTCAGCATCCGCGTGCGCGGGCGCGAGGCGCCCGCATGGCTGCGCTGGAAAGCCAGTCGCCGACGCGACCGCACGACCGTGATTGAACTCGCTATCCCCAACGGCGGCGACAGCCCGTGGTTTTGGCAGGGTGGCGGGCGCGAGGTGGGCATCTCGGTTGACCTTTATAAGCCGTCGGGCGCAGGCTACTCGGTCTACGAGCCGTATGCCGTGTTCTACTGTCGCATGATGGAGCCAGTAGGCGCGCTGCCGCTGCCTTCAGGCGCGCCTGCGGAGCTGACTCGCGAGCAGGCAACGCGCGTGCTGACCCCCGATCGCGCCGAGGGCTTGCACATCGACGACGGCTGGCAAGTGCGCGACGGCGCGTGGGCATACGACGGGCACGCAGAGGCGCACCTGCGCATCACGGGGCTGAACGCACGCGCGTTCGACCTGTGGGTGGCACTGGAAGCCGCGCAGGACGGCATCCTCGCGGCGTACCTACCCAGCACGCCTGAAGCCGAGATGAACGCAGGGCGCGACTACATCCTGTTCGTCGGCGGCTACGCAAACACACGCACGCGATTCCGGCTCTTCGGCGCGGAAGTCAGCCAGTCCGAGCAGATGATGACGCCCGGACGCCACACGCTGCAGTTCACGCGGCGCGATGGCAAACTGTGGGCGCTGTTCGACGGCAAGCCCATCCTGTACGCCCGCGACCCGAACCCAAACCAGCCGATTGGCACGCTGGCGATCATCGGCGGCTACGGCGGACGACAGCGCGTGTACGAAATCCGCTACCGCGTCTCCGAGAAGCCATGACGCACGGCAAGCGTGCAGAGTGGGAGGTCGTGATCGTCGGCGGGCTGGGCGTGCTGTTCCTGTTTCTGTATTACCAGCAGCCGTACACGGTGAGTGCGCTGCGCTGGCTGGGCATTCAGGGCGCGCCCGCCGCCTACCGCGATTGGAACGAATATATCGTGGTCAGTTCCATCTGGCTGTTGTGGCTGCCGATTCTGTCGCTGGCGTTTTTCGGCAAGGGGGAACTCAGTCAGTACGGCTTGGCGCGCGGCGACGGCAAGCAGGGCGCGCTGTGGGCGCTGGGGATGTACCTGCTGATGTTGCCCGTGCTGTACTATGTCGCGCAGCGACCTGAGTTCCGCGCCTACTACCCACTCGACAAGCGCGTGCTGACTGACCCTGCGTATGCGGTCTACTTCAGCGTCGCCTACGGCTACTACCTGTTCTGCTGGGAGTTCTTCTTTCGCGGGTTTTTGACCTTCGGGCTGTATCGGTGGCTGGGCTGGTGGGGCGTGGGGCTGCAGGCGGCGGCGTTTGCGCTGTTGCACTACGGCAAGCCGCTACCTGAAGTGTTGGGTTCGATTCCCGCGGCGTTCGCGCTGAGTTGGCTTGCGCTGCGCGTCAAGTCGTTTTTGCCGTGCTTTTGGGTTCACTGGGCGGTGCAACTGACGCTGGACGCGCTGCTGATTCTGGGGCACGGGGCGGAGACGCGCGTGTAAGTTCACAACGGCACCACCACCACATCCCGCGCGCGCCACGGGGGCATCGGCGGCTTGGGCGGCTCGCCGTCGCCGTACTGCCATATCGCCCAGATGACCGCCGTGTCCTTCGGGCGCGTGCTGGGGAACGGCGTGTGCCCGTCGGTCAGCACAATCACCGCTTCGGGCTTCGGCTTCAGCGCCAGCGCGGCGTTCAGCCCCGCGACCATATCCGTGCCCCCGCCTCCGCGCAGACCCTGACGCACCTTGAGCCAGTCGGAGCCGTGAAAGACGCGAATCGCCTCATACGGCACGGCGTCGCAGGGGATAATCGTGACGGGGATGCGCAACGCCTCCAGCACGGCGCGCACTTCCGCGAGCGATTGCATAAGCTCGCGGTCGCTGATTGACCCCGAAGTGTCCACCACGCACGCCACGCGCGGCTTGTATTCGCCCTGCAGCGCGGGCAGGTAAATCGGGTGATACACCGCGCTGCGGCGGTGCGGGCGACGGTAGCTGTAGTCCAGTCGGTGTCCCAGCCCTTCGCTGATGACCCCGCGCAGGATGCGTTTGAGCTGCTCGCGCCAGTTCACCTTCGGCTTGAGAATCGCCTCTGCCCAGCGTAGCCAGCCCGCGGGCGCTGTGCCGCGCTCTTTTTGATGTTCCACGATGCGCCGTGCGACCTCCTCTTGCAGGGCTTGGCGGTCGAAGTCGCTGAGGGCGTTCGTGCTGGGGTCGTCGGCGTGCAGTTCCCACGGGCGCGCCTGCCCATGCACCCCGCTGCCCTCGTCCCAGTGGATTGCTTCCTCACCAGTCATCCCAGACATCGGGGAAGGAGCAGCCCCCACCCCAGCCCTCCCCGCACGCGGGGAGGGAGTTGCGCCTCCTCCCCCGTCCACGGGGGAGGTTAGGTGGGGGGCTGTCCCTACTTCTACCCCCACCCCAGCCCTCCCCGCACGCGGAGAGGGAGCGGTGTCGCTTGGTTCCCCCTGTTCACAGGGGGAACCTGCAGGAGGGGGTTGCTGTTGCACCCCTGCTTGCGCCTGCTGTTGCTGCCCGCCTGCCTGCGACTGCTGCTGCCCGCCCGCTTGCGCCTGCTGTTGCTGCCCGCCTGCCTGCGACTGCTGCTGACCCCCTGCCTGGGCTTGCTCCAGCGCCCGCTCCACCAGACGCTGATAGTACCACTCCGCAATCTCGCCGTCGGGTAGATTGTACCGACGCGGCAGCACAGCGAGCGGCTCGCCCCCCAGCGATGGGTACGCCATCCCCTCAGGCAGGTAGTCGTTGATCTCCATGTCCGCCGCAAGGTTCCACAAACGCGCATCGGCGTGGAGCGCCTGCGCACGCGCCTCGTGTTCCCGCAGCCAGTGCGCCACCTCGTGATACCACACCTGCGCCAACTGACGCACCAGCGCGTGGCGGTCTTGCCCGCACGCCTCGTACAAGCGGGCGACCCACTGCGGGTTGAAGTAGACGCGCCCGTAGCGGTCAATCGCGGCAGGGGCGGGCAGCGCGTCGCTTAGGTGCAACGGCGCAGCGTACAGCGCAGGCGCGAACCACCCGACGCACTCCGCCGCGTGCACCCGCGCCGCCCGCACCCACTCCTCAATCGGCAAAGCGTCTTCGTACTTCATAGGGCACCCTCCGCTAAAACTAAGGTCGTTTTGTTTGAGACTGCTTCGTTTGGATTTGCTGAATGGCTTGTCGTGCCGCACGGCGAACATCCCAATAGCTATCCCCCAGTGCTTTTATGAGCGCGGGGATGGCTTGTGGGTCGCCGAGATCGCCCAACGCCTCCGCTGCCGCACGGCGAACATCCCAATAGCTATCCCCCAGTGCTTGGATGAGCGGGGACACGGCTTGGGGGTCGCCGAGTTTGCCCAACGCCCACGCTGCCGCACGGCGAACATCCCGATCGCTATCCCCCAGCGCTTGGATGAGCGCGGGCACGGCTTGTGGGTCGCTGAGTTTGCCCAACGCCCACGCTGCCGCACGGCGAACATCGTACCAATCATCCCGCAGTGCTTTTATGAGCGCGGGCACGGCTTGGGGGTCGCCGAGTTTGCCCAACGCCTCCGCTGCTGCAGCGCGAACATCCCAACCGCTATCCCCCAGTGCTTGGATGAGCGCGGGGATGGCTTGGGGGTCGCCGAGTTTGCCCAACGCTTCCGCTGCCGCGCGGCGAACATCCCAATCGCTATCCCCCAGCGCTTGGATGAGCGCGAGCACGGCAGGCGCACCCGCCGCACCAAACGCCTTCACAAGACGCCGCTTCAAGTAGGTGTCGTTGCGGAACGCTTCGGGGAACTTCTCGTGCAGGTAGTGGGTGCAGGCTGCCATACGCGCGAACACGGGACCGAGCAGCTCCTCACAGGGGTTGTAGGCGACCTCGAAGGCGCCCCAGCCCGTGAAGCGCAGGCGCACGGGGTGCTTTTGCCCCCCCGCGCAGGGGACTTCAATCTCAATCTCTACGCCTTGCCAAGCCATCGTGTGTTACCTCCATCCCGAAGCGTTCCATTCACAATCCGCTCTCAATCGGCGGCGAACGGTAGTCCTTTGGGCAGCTCCACGAACGGGTGGAACTCTACCTGCAAAAGGCGCAGATTCAAGGCAATCGCAGGCTTGCCCCCGAACGGCCAGTGCGTCTCGATGCGGTAGATTCGCCTGTTGCGCTTAGGGGGCGACTCCAACGCTTGCATCAGCTCGGTTGTGATTTCCAAGCCGAAGTAGCTCTTTGTGCCCACTGAGACGCCGATGAGTCCCGCGCGAGTGCCCACGCTTACCTTTTCTGCCAAACGGTGAAACTTCCTGTCGCGCAACTCACATCGGCGCGTCTTTTGCCAGTAGGAGTCAGCCCCGCGCTGTGTCGGATAGTCCGTCAGAACATCGATCCACCAAATTTCGCCCGCGGGCGTGGTGAGTTTCAAGTCCGCCTCTTCGGAGATTTGACGCCCCAGCAACAGCCGTCGCTCTGCGTCCGCGCCTGTAGGTTCACATGCGTAGCCTGCCGCGCGTAGGCGTTGAATCACGACATCCTGCATGACCCACCCAAGCACTAAATCTGCAACATAGGTTCGGGAGTCGCGATGATTGCGATGGTGGCGTGTACCCCTAATCCGCTCCTCGAGAGCTTCACGGTCGCTTTCTGACCACCCGTTGCCCAGCCCCAGCAGTCGCAAGAGAAACTCGCTGTCGGGGTAGGCGCGGACGACCTGCTCCACGCTCGTGCCCACTGTGGCGAGCATGTCGTTCATCAATCGAATATTGCGCTCTACATCTTGCCAAGCACGCGCCATCGGCTTCCCCCCACGCACTTCATTCTGAGCCTTCCAGCAGGGACATCTGGTGATTGCGCAGTCGCTGAACAGCTTCGAGGGCAATCTCAGGGTTGATCTCATATCCAACGCCGTTCCGACGCAGGTCTACGCACGCTAACAGGGTCGTGCCTGAACCGACGAACGGGTCGAGAACCGTCTCGCCTACAAAGCTGAACGCCTTGATGAGGCGATAGGGCAACTCGTAAGGGAAGGGCGCGACATGCAAGCGTCTATCCCCGCTCCCTTCGGGCTTCATCACCCAGACATCGCTCTTTTTGAGGCTAATCCAGAACGCCTTGTCAAGCTTCGATTCCTCGCGCTGCGCGTCGGTCAGGTGAGCGTACTTCTTGTAGCCTTTGGGTTCAGGCTTCTCGAACTCCAGGATGAATTCGTGCATATGGTTGATGAGAATGCCCCCAGGATAGGGGTAGGTTCCGAAGTGCGCTCGCACCGAGTTGGTCTTGTGCCACACGATGTCGCGCTTGAAGATGAAGCCAATCTGTTCGCATAGGTCAATCGTCTTGCCCATGAGGTTCAGGGTGCGGAACTTGCCGTCGCCCATCCGAATGGGGAGGTTCATAATGTTGATAAAGGCTTTGCGTCCGGGCTGGAGTACGCGATACACCTCACGCCAGACGACGCCGATTTGCTCCAGCCACGCTTCGAGGGAGTGGATGTTGCCCAAGTCGCCCGCTATCGGTTCACGCGCGTACATTTTGGTGTTGAAGTAGGGGGGCGAGGTAATGACCAGATGAACGCTGTCATCGGCGAGGTCGGTCATCTGCTGTGCGTTTTTCACATAGATTCGCTGTACGACGCCACCCAGCGTGAGCGTGAAGCATTCGGGGGCTTCGGAATGCTTTGCGTGTACCCTCCATGCGTGTTCGCGTTTGAGGTCTTCGAGGTCGCTCAGGCGGAATCGTTTCTGACCGCTGGCAGCCACAGACGCGGGCAGAATCCCCTCTGCTGTGAGACGGTGCAGCGTGCGGACGGAGACTCCCAAAAACTTCGCCGCCTCGATTGCCGACAGGTAGGTTCGGTTGGCGTAATCGCGTGCTTCCATAACCTCACTCCTCGCTTCAGCAACTAATCGAATGTTTTCGCTGTGCATAGTGTACCCCTACCCCTTCGGCTACAGACGCTCCAGGATGCCCGTCAGCTCTTCGTAGTGCTGGCTGAGTTCGCGGAGGATGGGTTGCAGCGTCGGGTCTTGATTGAGCCGACCTTGCATCCAGCCCGACTTGACCAGCTTGCGCAGGACGGTGTAGATACTATCCGCCTTGCGACCGCGGGTGACGACCTGCGCGGCTTCCAGAAAGCGGCGCGTGCGCGCTTTCAAACGCTCTTTGTTCTCAGCGTCTTCGTTCTTAGCGTCTTCGGACATCTTCTGCAG
>Ga0079992_133867_pt1 | contig 20012 bp, 20 predicted proteins | sample FaiFalFF_MnMetaG_3_FD_69197 | JGI IMG/M metagenome (GOLD analysis project Ga0079992, IMG submission 69197) | Freshwater microbial communities from Yellowstone National Park, Wyoming, USA - Fairy Falls B (FF_Mn_B) MetaG (SPADES assembly) (version 2) | ecosystem: Environmental > Aquatic >... | reverse complement strand
CCCATCTTTAGCTGGCCTAACCTTCACCGGAACATCAACATCCCCCCTTCGCCGCAGTGACTTAGCTAGCTCAACAAGATCGCCCATGTCTTTCCTGGTGGGAAGCCAGTCAATCAGCCTAATCTTGTTAATTGGAATTTTTATGACGGTTTTTCTTTTACTGGTGTTCTGCATCAAAAGCCCCTAGTTTCTGCCATTCTGTTAACATATATTTTTTCGCTCTTAATCCATTGTTTATTGGTGGGTTTTTGTTTTGCCTTTATTTGAGTTCTTCCCGTTTATAAGCTTTAAATCGCGAGAGAGTGGGCTGGCGAGGCTATTTATTAACATAACCAGCGATCGGTATTACTATGAAAACAGAATTAGGAATACCTATAAACACCAACACAAAATGGATTAAGAGCGAAGTACTATTTTGGGGTCTGTCATTTCCAAACTGGGGTGTCACAGACCCCTCAGCTATGTAAGCCCCTTACCCAGACACCATAATAAAATGATGGAAACAGTTGGACACGCCGATTTTTTCTTTATGAGGTTTCGTGATCTTAATGCTTTCCTGAGGAATGCGAAGGTGTTTAGGCTGCTCTTACCGTGCGACTTCTGAGGATGAAATAATTCCTTGAATCCACGTCTACTACTGAGCAAACATATGCATATAGAATTTCTTAACACGCCGCTTAGCCTCATCTACAGCTATACACCTCCTATACCTAGGCTCCTTAGCAAATCTGATCTCAGATAGCTTGGCAATGTAATGTACCGCTTGCTTATAGACTCCAAAGTTAAGCTCAGAGCTTCAGAACCCCCTTCATACAGCTTCTTGGAACATATAGCCAAGACCACATACTGTATGAATGGTAGGACATCGGGTTGGATTGGTATTGATACTAATCTCTCCAGGCCTTCCGCAACTTCCTAAAGTCCCAGGCTATTATCTTGACCGGCTCGACTTTGACGACTACCCGGTTCATTCCTGGCTTACCATCTCCAAGGGCTGCATCCAAATACCTCTCACCATCAGGGCCGAATAATCTCGTCAATATCTTCATACCGACTGTCACCTGCATATCCGGGTCACGTATAAGCCTGCCATATCCACGTATCAGTACTGCCTGGGCTCCGGGCTCTAGGGAGCCGACCTCAGGTCTTACATCACGGTCTATCAAGACTGTTATGTTGGGATTTTTCTCAAGGTTCCTTATATGCTGCCTCGGCCTCTCGCCGGAGCCGAGCCATAGATAGATATTGGCTCCATCCCAGTAGTACCAGAGGGGTGACATGTGGATGGTTCCATCGGGTCTTATCGTGGCGACTCTAGCTATGTTCTTTTCGTTCAGGAAGCTGTCTATCTCTTCCTTGGACATGGCCACCTGCGGTGACCATGTATAGCTGGGCATAAGTCCATAAATTATCTAAGCGATTTAAAGTTTGCTTGTAGACGGGGTGTGTCCACTGTTTCCATCAAACCTGTATGGTGTCCGGGTAAGAAGCTCATATAGCTGAGAGATATTGTGACGCCCCAGTTTGGAAAACACAGACCACGAAATAAATCATGAAAGCGCCACTTGATGGAAACTATGGTTTACAAATCATTGGACATGCTCTTGTGGACGGCGAACCCTTTAAATAAGCTCTAGGTTAGAGTAGGACAATGGAGAAGAATAGTTGGCCTTGACATGGTGAGGGTTATACGTCTCCTTCAGTCTAGGTTTAGAGGTGGAGAAGGACATTGATGCGCAGCTAGGAGTTTGAAAAATGGTGTGAAACCTTTCTACCCGAAAAGGATCAGATACCTGTTTAGGAGGAGAATTTTGAGTAGGTGGCTAGAGTTAACCCCCACACCCATGGGAAGACCTTTGAGGAGAGCTAGGGCGATTTTGTGAAGGTGTGTGAGAACGTAGAGATGACTCCGATGTCCACGACCTCTGCAGGTGTGACGGTTGAAGCGAAACGGGTACCCACCTTTACCTAGCCCAGTAGCTGTATCCTCTATATCAAAAGTACTCCATGCATAGAGTGTCGGAGACGTCGGCGTAAAAGCTCCTCTTCGGACCACATTTATCTGCTAGGCTCCCCGATATCACGCTCGTCAAATATACCATACTGTGATGACGGCTTCTGCTTAAATAAGTATCGAAACTAGCCATGTACGGAACCGCCCTCAACAACATACTCACCGAGCGGGGGTTCTCCCAATCTTCTATGGAATATTTGAAAGGACTTGAGAACTACTAATGGGTCAATATCTTTCGTTACCATTATGAGCCGCGATCTCTCACTAGGGTCGGCCTTGAAGTGCTCAGGAGCGTGAATTATATGCTGGACGCCGTTTAGGATGACGAAGTCGCCCCCGCCGACGTTGATAACAGCCTTAACACGAAGTATCTTGTCACCATGATTGTATAGTAGGGCGCTGAGCCAGACACCGAAAACAACCCAATCCACCTCACCCGAGAATATTACTGAGAGATAGTTGGATCTTCCTGTTATAACACTGGGGAAGTGCATATTGATAGTGCTGGCCATCCTAGCTCTGAAGAAGATATTTGGATCTAACTCACCCCTAACAGCCTCCACGATCTCAGCCGCGGGATTCAAACTTCTTATTTTTTCTATCAGGGCATCATCCTTGGGTTTTATATCCACCTTGGTCAAGACTATTAGGTCGGCCAACATCAACTGCTTCTGTGATTCAATCGATCTTTCAAGATTGTTAAATGCATCAATTGTGCTTAGTGTTGCCACTATCTTATGGATCCTGTAGTGATGCTGCAGCACTGGGTCAGTTGTTATAGTGAAGCTTATGGGAGCCGGGTCTGAAACTCCAGTTGTCTCAATAACGACATACTCTGGAGTAGGTGTTTCTCCACGCATCTCTAGACTCAGTTCATCCAGTAATGTCTTGACAAGATCTTCCCGGATATTACAGCATGTGCATCCACCTCCCAAGAGCCTAACTTGCTCACTCAGCTGCCTTACAAGGTGGTGGTCTAGACTGGCCTCACCAAGCTCGTTTATTATCACTTTAACTTTTGACCTCTCTGAAAGTCTTGATATGACACCTCTCAGTAATGTGGTCTTGCCGCTTCCGAGAAATCCTGTTAGGACGATTACCTTCCTAACCATCCACCCCAGAACCTTGAAGATATTCTAGAAGCCTTTCATCCAGCGGGTCCACAGGTTTTCCCAGGAGTTTCTCTATCCAGGGCCATAGTCCTGCCAAGTCATTCACGATGACTGACTGCCCTTTCATATCGCTGATGATATATTTACCGCCCTCCCAATACCTGACGGTAAGCCCATAGGGTGCGAGAATCCGCCCCACTATCAGAGCCCTCCTCACCCTGAGACGACGGGCCACCCTGGCCACTTCACCTCCCGACTCAACCTCCTCATCTTTAACCCATGGTATCCTCTCGGTCCAGTGGGTGTGGAAGCGGAGCTCGCCGCAGATTCCGCACATATACCTAAACCATTGTAATTTCATGCGGTGTTATATTTAAGGGCATGTTGGGCATTGTTTATACGGTTATGGTGAGCTTATTATTAGGCTGTTTTACATGTAACTCAGTTGAAAACTCCAAGTCTGTGAAGGTTGATGTTAACTTCTTTCATCTGTCTTCTAAAGCCGTTTGTCAACCATGCCAAGAACCTCTCCACACCGCTCCTCATACGCTACTAGGTCGAAACCCTAAGCCTAGTCCTACGCCTATGACAGATATGTTAGCGTTTATACCCCTCCTCCTAAGATACGGCCTTCCACCCCTAGTATCATACGCCGAGTCTCCAGAAACTTCGCCAGCTCTAGTTCTAAGCCTATCCATACCATGTCTTGGATTATCTTGTGGATAGGGTGTCTAGGGTTAATAACACTACGTAACAGCAACAGCGATAATTAGAAACCAAACCACACTAATAAAGACCAAAGGAGTGCTTCGTGGCTTAACTAAACTTTTACGTAATTATTGTAAGATATTCGTTAATTATATGCGCTTGCTTTATTAGAACGCATTCCTGAATTTAACGGAGTGCGTATGGTAGATACGAAAACAAAAATTAAGCCACATAGCACAAAAGGAGGCGTATTAATTGGTTGACAGAATCATAATAGAAAATAAATCAAGCTTTATAAGATCATCTCGCTAACCGGTTATCCATGGGCCGAATAATTAAGAGCTGGGAAGGCAGGTTTTATGAAGACTTTGAACCCGGCGACATATATATCCATCCATATGGGAGAACTGTAACGGAGAACGACAACATTTGGTTCAGCCTACTAACCATGAACACCAATGAGATCCACTTCAACAGCGACTATTCGTCTAAAACTACGTGGAAGAGGCCGCTTATCAACAGTGCCCTAACACTAGCCATAGTGATGGGGATGAGTGTGATGGACGTAAGCCAGAATGCCATTAACTTGGGATGGGAAGAGATAAAGCTACCTAACCCCGTGTTCGCAGGCGATACATTATATGCACAGACAGAGGTTTTGGAAAAGCGCGAATCTAAGTCTAGACCCGAAATGGGTATTGTGAAATTAAAGACTCTAGGCTACAACCAGGATAACATTGTGGTAATAGAAATGAAGAGGACTATCATGGTTTGGAAGAGGCAATTTGCACCGAGATTTAAAATTTATGACAAGAGAATGAGGTTTGCGGAGGGAAGGTAGTTCTAGCACCTCACTAACTTTGTTATCCCATGACAAGCATAAAGACTTGGCACCTTTTTAACAAAACGAGTCAATGACTTGTAAGCAGGTGGAAACTTAAAGGTGTGGTACAACGGTTGTTTATGTCTGAACAGATAGGGTTTTCTTTTCTGATGGTTTTTAACATAAAAAATTTTAAAAGTTTTTTAAACTTGACATAGTTCGAAACACGTCTTTACCGTTTAGTTTAGCTAGTTTGTTGCTTATAATAAATTGGGTTTAAGAACGTATTTAACAGGACAATGTTGTGTCTATTTGGGATTCCATGTGGAATTACACATGCTTGGAGATCTTCTCATCAGATAATTTTCCATAAGTTATTGCTATAGCCATTACATCGAGCTCTCTTATACCCATCTGAGCCGTTGCGGTGAAGAGTTCCTTGACTATAGAGCCAAGTGGTGTCGGTACCTCAACATCTCTGGCCACATCCATCGCGAGCTTGAGATCTTTCACGGCTAAATCAACTGTAGCCACAGGACTCCATTCATCATCTATTATCTTCTGGGCTTTGTAACATAGTTCTTGAAAAACGTATTTTTAAAGACCTCAGTTAGGGTCTTTGGACTAACACTCAGTCTTGAGGCTAATACAACACATTCAGAGAAACCAGCCATAACTATCCATAGATGTAAATTGAGTATTAGCTTGATAGCCATACCAGAACTTATATCACCTACATGGATTATCTTCTGACTGGTCTTTTGGAGAATCGGTAAGATCATATCAACTGATTCTTTTCTGCTGGCAGCCAATATTGTAAGTTATGCTTACTCAGCCATGGATGTGCTTTCCACTACGGGGGTCTCAACGAAATCCACACCCTTTGACCTTATCTTATCAACAATTCGCCGAGTGACCAGGGGATGTTGGTGCTAATATCGACTACTATTTTACCATGATCAATTCCATCGAGGACGGATATGCCACTCATATCACCCGTACCTGTTAATACATTCTCGGTTACAACCGGGTCTGTGAGCATGCTAATCACGGTTTGACAGCTTTAGCCAACGCTTTACGCGTCTTAGCTATCACAACACCTAACTAACTCTTCGGCTTTTGAATGAGTTTTATTCAAAACCATCAAGTGGGCTATCGCCTTTTAAAATATTGTTATCTAGCTATTCGGCCGCCCATTAGCCCTAACCCTAATAGCCCCCTTCAAGACTAAATGCCTGGTAGTGCCTCCCAAACCTAGAGTCAAACCCTGTCAAATTCGAGAAATAATCAAGATAGCAGTCAATGGCCCAATATCATAGGTCCTCACATCACGCCCTGCGAAGCATAAAGAAAAGAGAAGCTAAAGCGCTAAGTAATCGTTGGATGCACAAACTTTTCCAAGATTGCTATTTAGCAGCAGCCCTCCTAAGAAGCCACAGCTATCGATTTGGCTTTTTTAGGCAGTGGTGGAAGAGCTGGCTAGTAGTTTTTCCACGTCAAGTATTCGTTGCGCAATCTTTATAGTCGCATCATCGACCATAATTCCATCTACAGAAATAGAGCCTAGACCCTCTCTGATAGCTTTCTCATAAGCATCCACAATCCTTTTAGCCATCTCAATCTCCTCTTTTAATGGTGTATATACTTTCTTGCACAACTCCACCTGATTCGGATGTATAGCCCATTTCCCCTCAAATCCCAAACTTCTCGAGAGTCTAGCCGACTTAAGGAAACCATCGGTGTCTGTATATAGGGCGTAAGGCCCGTCTACAGCCTGCAAGCCGGCAGCGGCTGATGCGTTTCGTATCATGAAGAGCGGATAGTGCCAGATGTGACCGGGATACTCCTCCACATGCCCTCCTATGACTAAAGATGTCATGCCGATACTGGCTGCATAGTCACCGGGCCCGAATATGAGCGACTCAAGCCTTGGACTGCTGAATACAATCTCCCCACAACGAAGCATCCCCTCAGCACTCTCTATTATAGCCTCAATCCCAATAGGAGAAACTATTCCATTCTCCTCCTCTAGCATTTTCAGGGTCTTTTCAACAAGCTGTATGTCTGACGGTTTATTTACCTTTGGTACTATCACACAATCTATTTTGTCTCCGACCCTGCTTAGGACGTAGCTCAGGTCGTCAAACCAAAACACAGTATCCACAGAGTTTATCCTAAAAGCTATAGTCTTACCGCTAGGCTTCTCAACATCCCTAAGAACCTCAACAATATTCCTCCTAGCGACATCCTTATGGGAGTCAGGCACAGAGGCTTCAAGGTCAAAGAAAACCTCATCGACCTCTATCTCAAACAAACCCTTCCTCATCATCTTCAAACCCACGGCTGGAATAGCCAACTCGGCTCTTCTCAATCTTCTAATGGGCATACCTAACGCTGTGTCCTGGAAGGTTTTATTTATGGATTAGCTAAAAACCTTAATCACTCCGCTCAGGTCTTGGAATAGGTGTGAACTACTTACCAACACTGAAGTCTTTTAAAACTACGTTTACACAATTGCAAGCTAGTACGAACTATACTCTTCCACGGGAGTAGAATGTGGCGCCGGCAAGATATAACTCCTTGATGGGTGTCCTATAGCTGGATAGTTTGGGGCGGGGCATGCTCACACCCACCTGGCCTATAGACTCCCATAGGGACACAACTCTGAACTAAGCTAATTCTATGGCATTGAGTATCGAGAGGAGAATACACCGCTTTTCCTAATAACAAGCTATTCAAATAGCAGATAATTAACAGAATGTACAGAGCTTGAATAGGGGGAATTAGTTTACCTAAAGGCAATATGTTGTCCATTATGTGTTTAGGAGGTATAAAGATGGGGCCAAAGATATACACAGATAGCTATTCTCGCAGTTATTTATATGAACATCCCTCCAGCATACTCTCCCAACGAATGGTTTGCGGACTCATGTTGTATGATAGGTAGAGAATGACTACTGAGGCCATGGCCATCAGCACATAGTGGAATATACAAGGTTAGCCTCGACACATAACCTAAGCCTCTTCTATCTACAGAGAAACGAAAACAAACTACCAACCATAAAATCCACAACAAAAAATGGAATAAGGGAGAAGAGTTTTATATTAGGTTAGGTTTAGAATGTTGGTTATGGGAAATGAAGGACATGGAGGTAATAGATATTTTCTGTCATATCTTCCCGCCGGGTTTTCTAAATGAACTCCAGAGAAGGTGTCCTCACCTCTCTTTTAAGCCAGCTGGCACAGGTAGTGCGTTAAATATCATCAATAATCAGTCAGGTTACTGGGTCTCCTATGTTATACCAGACTCGGCCTTTGACACTCCAGAGAAACGGTTGGAAGACATGGATAGACATGGTATTGATATCCAGGTCCTGAGCGTCGCGCTGCCCGGAGCCGAGCCTTCAAGCCTCTCAACTTCACCGGAGGATGTGGTCAAGCTAGCAAGATTTGTCAACGATTCAATATCCGACATCGTCAACAAGTATCCAGAACGTTTCGTAGGAATTGCTGAGATACCCATCACATCGGAGACTGATGCTCTGGAGGAGTTTGATAGGGCTGTCAATGAGCTTGGCATGAGGGGGGTTCAGTTGTATACGCAGATGGGTGGGCTGCCAATAGATAATGAGAAGTTTCATCCTTTGTTTGAAAGGGCCATTAAATATGATATTCCCATACTACTTCACCCATCTAATCCGCCTCCAAGCCAGTCAAGGCTTTACGAACAGGATTATTCCTTGATGCTCATGTTTGGATGGCCGTATGAGACAACTTTAGCCCTTTCAAGGCTTGTCATTTCAGGAGTTATAGAGAAATTTCCCAACATTAAGCTGGTATCACATCATATGGGAGGCATGATAGCATACTATGGTGGACGTCTTCAGATATATGAGAACCTTGCAGCAATGCGTGGAATAAAGTACCAGAAGCCGCTACTGGAATATTTTAAAGTATTTTACGCCGACACGGTACTGGGTGGTCATCTTCCTGCAGCAAAGTGTGGATATGAGGTCTTTGGCCCCGACCACGTTGTCTTCGCAACAGACTACCCTTTTGGACCAGAGGTTGGCAACGCATTCATAAGGCAAGCCATGAGCATTGTTGAGGGATTGAACATATCGGAGCGGGAGAAAGCTAAGATATTGCATGGAAACGCTCGTCGCCTTCTTCGTCTTGGCTAAGGTGAGATACTGTGTAGTTTTTCAAAGCGACCTTTAGCTCAGAAAATTTACATCAGGAAAGTCTTAAATCAGAGTTTCATTCCTGCATAACATGCAGGAAAAGATAGTAACACATAGGGTTATAACCCCACTATCATACGCCACATTGATAGTACCTATCGCTGGTCTGATAATTGCTTTAGTAACGACGGATCTTAGGCTACTCATATACACCCATGTTATAACCGGTGGCACGTGGACCGGGATTGATCTCTTCATGGGTCTTGTCATGACACGTGTGATGAGGGGGCTGAACCCTGAGGCTAGGACCGAGGTGGTTAAGAGGCTGGTCCCGCTGCTCCTATTCTTCATGCCCGTGCTTGCAGGTGTTGCGATAACGTCAGGGATAATTCTAGCCCAAATATATAGAATACTTGATGTCAGGTATCCAATGATCGTTATAACAGTAATCGTTGTGGCTATACTGACTATCCAAGGATATGGCATCATAATGCCGAATGAGATAAGAATATACCGTGAGCTGAGGAAAGATGTGCCCGACAGGGAGAAGATAGTAAGGCTAGGGCTCCGCAACTTTAGAGTTGCTGGCAGTCAGGCAATCTTTCAACTGGCCATCATATATGTAATGGTCAATATCCGTCTGGGTATTCTTATTCCCTTCTAACTAACTATGATTTATCAGCGATGCAATGTCCCACCAGTTTCACCACGTCATCGAGCTTTTCAAGATTCAACGTGGTGGCTATAAGCTCTTCTAGTTTGTAGCTTGTGAGAACGGTTTTGGTGTTACTCCTAAATTTTGTCATTACTTGTTCGCTGCCTATTAGGGGAGCATCGCTCCGCTTGCCATAATATTTGCTTCCATCCTTCATCACAATATTGATAATTACATCATCATTTTCCATTCTCTTAGTGAATCTTATCTTTCTAATTAGTTTAGCAGTTTCCGGTGGAATGCCTCTTGAGATATCGAAATCCAAAACATTGGCCCAACCCTTAGCAAGCACTGTGGCAACACCATAGTGGAGGCTGAAAATTGCATCATATCTTGTTACTGGATTAATCTTCCGCTCAAGAGGTTTGCATATAATTGGTATCGACAGTTTGTCGACAAAACATACCACTTCTTTTATCTGGTCTGGTTCTATACCATGCTTCTCTTTAAGGGCTATGGCAGTATTCATGAAATCATGTATAAGATGGCAGTTGGGGAACAGCTTGAATGAAATATTCATCACCTCCCATGTTTTACCAAGTCCGGCTAAAACATCATTGGCTGACGGTCTAACGCCAGCATAGGACATGTATAACCCCTTATCACCTTCTATGATTCTCTTTGGGCCTACAATGCCTTCCCGCGCTAGGAAGGCGGCCATGATACCTGCATGTGCCGCCCATCCGGTGTGTAGAGGTTTAACCCAAGAACCGTCAGACAGAAACTCCATTAAGCCTGATGCGAAGCTTCCAGCAATTCCTAAAGAGCCCATAAGTCTCTCAGGATCAAGTCCCAGCAATTTTCCAGCAGTTAAGGCTGTCCCAAAGACTCCGCAAAGAGATGTTGCATGAAACCCCCTCTCATGAAACTTACCCCTCACTGCCATCCCAAGCCTAGAGGCTACTTCATAACCCCCAATCATGGCTGTAAGAACCTCCGATCCAGTTGCATGTAAAGCCTCACCCACCGATAATGCAGTGGCAACAATAGGCGAGCTTAGATGCATTATAGAGGGAAGATGTGTATCATCATAGTCAAGAGCATGCGCTAGAGAGCCGTTAACCATCGCAGCCATGGGTGGTGAACATTTCCCCCCATACCATAAGATAGTACTCTCTGGGGTACCTCCAAAATGTTTGACAACAGTAAGTATTGAACGCATGTGCGGCTCAGCTGTACCCGCTGCCATAACACCTAAAGTATCAAGTAAATGGAGTTTGGCTCTATTGAAGACATGTGTAGGGATCTCTGGGAATTTGAGTCCGTATACAAAGGCTGCCAACTCCTCACTCAGGGTACTCAAGGTCCTATCTACTTACTTGTGCTATGATAATATTATTTAAGCTGTATATGCTGCTCTATTGATAAGGTTTGGTTTATATTACTCCTCACCACTAAAGACCCGATGTCGCTTCAAACACAGAAAGATGAGCACCAGCTGATCAGGAAGGCGATTAGAGATCTTTTGGCAAGATTTCCGTCGGAGTACTGGCGTAATAAGGATGAGCGGCGGGAGTACCCGACGGAATTCGTCAACGAATTAATGAAAGCCGGATGGATGGGCGTTAACATCCCGGCTGGGTACGGTGGAGCTGGGTATGGGATTACTGAGGCCAGTATTGTGTTGGAGGAGTTGGCGGCCTCAGGTGGTGGGTTGTCGGCTGCAGGGGCTGCCCATGCATCTTTCTTTAATGTTATAATCTTAACAAAATACGGTAATGATGAATGTAAACAGTATCTCCCTAAGATAGCAAAAGGTGAGCTGAGATTTCAAGCACTTGCTATAACGGAGCCAGCTGCTGGTTTTGATACACCCAAGATCTCAACCTTCGCGAAGAAGAATGGTGGCGAATATGTCATAAATGGTAGGAAGGTTTTTATCTCTAGGGTGAAACACTCAGACCTAATGCTTCTGGTGGCTAGGACAACACCGTATGATGAGGTGAAGAAGAGAACCGATGGGATAACTTTGTTTTTGGTGGATTTAAGGAAGGCCGCTGACTCTATAACTGTGAGGGAAATACCTAACAATGTCCGGAGAATGGTGGATACAAATGAGCTGATCATAGAGGGCCTTGTGGTACCTGAATCCCATGTTATAGGGGAGGTTGGGAAGGGTTTCTACCATCTTCTCGAGGTCATAAATGCGGAAAGGATTGAGATAGCAGCGGAATGCATTGGCTTGGGCCGTTATGTCCTAAGCAAAGCCGTTGAATATGCTAAAACCCGCATTGTCTTTGATAGGCCTATTGGGAAAAATCAAGCCATAGCCCATCCTTTAGCCGAGGCGTATATGAGGTTAGAGGCCGCGGATCTGATGAGGTATAAGGCCGCTCATCTTTATGATAGTGGGCTGCCATGTGGTGCTGAGGCTAACATGGCAAAGTATCTGGCAGCTGAGGCATGCTATCATGCCTGTGATAGGGCTGTCCAGACATTTGGTGGCTACGGTTTATCGGTTGAGACTGATATAGAAAGGTTCTGGAGAGAGTCGCGCCTCTACATCCTAGCACCCATATCCCAGGAGATGATTCTAAACTACCTCGCCCACAACATTCTCGGACTGCCGAAATCCTACTAAACCACGCCGGCGGAAAATTTGAGTGGATAATTATGGAAACACCAACTGCATAAAAACTTCTGTATGAAGAAGCTTTGTATATGTGAAAATTAGGGAAAAGATAGAGGCAAGATAATGCCTTCTTACATATTTTGAGAGCACATAATAAAAAGGCATAAACAAGCTGATTGCGATGTGCTTATATTCGACTTGGCTGGGAATACTCGTATTACATGAAAGGATTTAAGGAAGATAAAATGTTTTTGCGACATGGTCGAAAAAGCTGTAGAAAAGGCTGAGGAGGTTCAGCGATACACTATGTTTATAAATGGAGAATGGGTGGAGCCGCGTTCGAGAAAGTATTTTAAAGTGATATACCCCTTTAACCAGCAGGTTGTGGCTGAGGTAGCTGAGGCCTCCCATGACGATGTAGAGAGAGCTGTAAGAGCTGCACGTCAAGCATTCGACGATGGTGGTTGGTCTAGAATGGCCGCATCTGAGAGGGGTCGGATGCTATGGCGGCTGGCTGACCTTATAGAGGGAGAGGCTGAGAGGCTTGCTCGACTCGAGACACTGTGTAATGGAAAGCTCTATAGGGAGATGCTGGGCCAGTTAAAGGTTATTCCAAATTACTTCAGATTTTTCGCTGGACTAGCTGACAAGATACTTGGTGATGCGAAATATCTGCCAGACAAGCCGAATGTCCTTAATTACACCATACGCGAACCTTATGGAGTTGTTTCCATAATAGTACCGTGGAATTCACCAATATTGTTGACAACCTTCTCATTGGCCCCTGCACTAGCTTGTGGAAACACGGTTGTGGTCAAACCTTCCAAGAACGCGCCACTAGGTGTGCTAGCCTTAGCCGAGCTCTTTCAGAGGGCGGGATTCCCACCTGGCGTTTTTAACATTGTCACGGGCCCAGGACAGATTGGTGAGATGCTGGCTGGCCACCCAGGAGTTGATAAGGTATGCTTTACAGGTGGAACCGATACTGGGAAAGAAGTTGCCAAGAAAACAGCCGATAATCTTACGAGGTATGTTCTTGAGCTGGGTGGTAAGTCACCCCAGATAATCTTCGATGATTGTGATGTGGAGGCGGCTATCAGCGGTGTAGTCTCAGGCATTATTGCTGCTACAGGACAAACATGTGTGGCTGGCTCAAGACTACTGGTCCAGAAGGGATTGTATGAGGAATTTCTGGAAAGGCTTCGTAATGTATTTGAGAAAATCAGGCTGGGGGACCCTATGGACCCACAAACCCAGATGGGCCCTGTAGCAACGAGAGAACAGTTAGAGAAGATAATATACTATATAGAGACCGCAAAGAAGGAGGGGGCGAGACTGCTCTATGGGGGCGAGAGGCCGCGGGATCCAGTCCTCTCTGAGGGATTATTCATACTTCCAACGATATTCGCGGATGTTAGACCCGACATGACGATTTGGCGTGAGGAGATATTTGGCCCTGTTCTGGCTGCAACAAGTTTTGAGACTGAGGAGCAGGCTGTTAAGCTGGCTAACTCGGTTGAATACGGGCTTGCTGCTGGAATATGGACTAGGGACATTTATAAAGCGCATCGTGTGGCTAGAAACGTTCAAGCCGGGACTGTATGGATTAACATGTACAGAAGCCTCTCATATGCTTCACCATTCGGCGGTTTCAAGAAGAGCGGTGTGGGGAGGGAGCTCGGACTTGAGGCAATAAACGAGTTTACACAACTGAAGAGTATATGGGTGGAGCTCACAGGGCAGAAGAGAGATCCGTTCATACTCGGTTAGACTTTTAAGAACGTTAACAAACATTATAATTCATGACTCAAGTATACAGGCTAATTCTCCCACGAATTGACGTAGCGATGGAATCAGGTAAGATAGTTGAATGGGTGAAGAAGGAAGGGGACCGCGTATCTAAGGGAGAGGTGGTCGCAATCGTAGAAACAGAAAAAGCAGCTATGGAAATTACGTCGGATGTCAACGGAGTGATAATTAAAATATTGCATAGTAGCGGCGAGGAAGTAAAGGTGGGTGAACCGATAGCTGAGATAAGAATAGATTAGCAAAGACTTATAGACCATTAATCTTCATAACATACTATGACTACATCATTTAGTTACGGGGTTGGGCTTCAGACCTATACAGGCGGTGCATGGGATGGTATACAGCCTACACTAGGGGATCTGGGTGAGTATGTTAAACGAGCTGAAGAGCTGGGCTATAGCTGCATCTGGCATACTGATAGACTGCTGCCAAAAGCCCCACCGGGATACAGCACGGCATGGTACGAGCCTTTGGTAACATTAGCTACCCTACTCCCCTATCTAAAGAGAGCTGCTGTTGGAACGTCAGCCGTTGTCTTACCTATGAGAAACCCAGTAATTTTAGCCAAACAGCTTTCAACATTGGACGTACTCTCAGGTGGTCGGCTGCGTATAGGTGTGGTCATGGGCTGGTCTCAACATGAGTATGCCGCAACCAATACAGACTTTAAACGTAGAGCAGCGATCTACGATGAATACCTCAAGGTTCTAAGTAAGTTACTCACTGGTGAGAAGGTCAGTTACCATGGAAGATATCTTACACTATCTGATGTGGAAATAAGGCCGCTTACAATCCAGCGACCACGTCCACCTATATATATGGGCGGCGGAGGCCCTTGGATCGGTATGGATAATTCTACACGACAGAAATTTGAGTTGAAAGTCTTTGGAAGAATAGCCGAAAACGCTGATGGTTGGATAGCGGGGGCTAGGACAGATCCCGAAACGGCTCAAAGATATATAGCACTTGTTAGGAAGATACTAGCTGAAAAGGGCAGGGATCCCGAGAAATTTACTATATTGAATCAAAACTTCGTCTACATCTTCGGCATCAGCGGCACACCTGATATGTTGAAAGCGATGATCAATAAAATTGTTCCAATACCGTATGATGCAGCGACCAAAGTTTGGATAATCGGCGATAGATCCGCTGTCGAAGCTAGGATTGACAGAATTGTGAAAGCTGGTGTGCAGCATTTCATAGTCTGGCCTGTTGGAAACCATCTTCCGACAATCGAGTATCTTGCACAAGAAGTATTTCCAAAATATATTAGGAGATGATTGTAATTGGTTAAGTTACGAAGATGTTCGGAATTTTCACTCCACCAACCGAATAGCGGCTGACACTATCTTATCAGCCGTCACCAAATACTTTCTCTCAAGCTCTACTGACTGAGGTGCCGGCATAGGGGGCGAGTTTAACCTAATGATAGGAGCCTCCAGATATTCGAAAGCATACTCACATATATAGCTAGCCACCTCTGCCGAGATTCCGCCCGTTTTCACACTATCCTCAGCTACTATCAACCTATTGGTCTTTTTCACAGAGGCAATTATACTTTCATAATCCATTGGCATGATAGTCCTTAGATCCACCACTTCAGCGTTGATTCCTTTGTCAGCCAACTGTTCAGCGGCAGCCATAGCCTCTGAGACTGTTCTCGAGACCGCTACAATAGTTACGTCATCCCCCTTACGCTTTACATCCGCTCTACCAATTGGTATAAGGTACTCTTCTTCAGACACAGGCCCCTTATATCCATAGTAAGTCTTATTCACGTAAAGTGATCCACATTCTACGAAGAGAACAGGGTCGTCATCCCTTATCGAAGATTTGATCAAACCCTTCGCATCCCACGGAGTAGCTGGTGCAACTATCTTCAGACCAGGTGCCTGAAGAAATGATGCGGCCAAAAACTGGGTATGTTGGCTACCATAGGCTCTCCCGAGGCTATATTGAGTCCTCACAACCATAGGTAGTTTAACCTGCCCCCCACTCATAAAACGCATCTTGGCAGCATGGTTCACCAGCTGGTCAAAAGCTATCCCAGCGAAATCGAAAAACATCAACTCTGCCACGGGCCTTAACCCACCCAAAGCAGCCCCTATGGCTGCACCCAAAATAGCTATCTCCGATATTGGTGTATCCAACACCCTTTTCGGGCCGAATTCCTTGAGCAGGTCTTTTGTCACCTTATAGACACCGCCTGATGCAGCCACCTCCTCCCCGAAGACTATAACCCTGTCATCGCGTCGCATCTCTTCCCGAAGACCTTCATTTATGGCTTCAACGTAGGTCAGCTCCCGAACAGGCATGATGCATCACCTAGACAGGAGACGCGTAAATCAGCGAGGACAGCTTCTCATAATCATAGACTGGAGATTTGAGCACTTCTTCAACAATGCTATCCAACTGTCTTGCGATATCATCTTCTATTTTCTTCTTTTCCTCATCCGTAAGCATACCACTACTCTTCATCCTCTCGACAAGCATGTCTATAGGATCTCTTCTAAGCCACTCCTCGACCTCCTCCTTAGGCCTATACCAAGTGGATACGTCATAGCCTCCATGCCCCCTGTACCTGTATGTACAGCATTCGATGAAAGCTGGCCCATTCCCGGCCCTTATTCTCTCCAACGCCCTGGATGTGGTCTCGTAGACCTCGAGTACATCATTACCTAGAACAGTGAAGGTTGTTATGCGATAGCTGGCAGCCCTAGCAGATATACTCTCACTGGCTAAGACAGACTTGATAGGGGTTGACATAGCATATAGATTATTTTCACATACGAAAAGGACGGGGAGCTTCCAAACGGCTGCTAGGTTAAGGGCTTCATGGAATGCACCGGTGTTTACTGCGCCGTCACCGAAAAACACTACAGCAACGTTTTGACGCTCCCGATATTTAAAAGCTAGCCCGACGCCCACGGCTATTGGTATGCCGCTGCCTACTATCGCTGTGGCCAGTGGTATGTTCCTCTCGGCTGAGATAGGTGCATGCATTGAGCCGCCCAATCCCTTACATGTTCCAATAGATTTTCCAAGTATCTCACCTAGGATAGCTTTCATGGGTACGCCCCTAGCTATACCATGACCATGGCCTCTGTATGTCGAGATTACAACATCGTCTTCCTCCAAGGCTTCTATGACCCCGACAGCTACACCCTCCTGGCCGATATAGAGGTGGGTTGGACCTTGTATATGGCCTTCACGATATAACCTCTCAACGCGCTCCTCAAACATTCTAATCTCGATCATTTTACGTAACATAGTAAGTAACTTGTCACGGGATAGCAGAAGTTGTTGCCGTGAACTCATTTGCAAGTTTTATACTCACTGGTGTATTTAAAAATTATGGAGTTAGCCCGAGTTGCTGGGTCTATCCAATCCCATGGTTTGGTAGAATTCTAAAGCGTCTTTCCAGCTTATGGGTTCATGTCCACCAATCTTACAAGCCTTTACAAAATATGTGGTCAGCGCATTCTTAAAAAGGTCAGCAGCACACTTCTCTATTATAATTTTGGCCCTTTCACGCGGTGATAATCCTCTCAGGTCAGCCCAGCCATTTTCGGTCACCAGAAAATCAACGTCATGTTCTGGAACATCTACGTGGGAGCAGACGGGCACTATTCTTGAGATTTTCTGGTCCGAGGTTGTGGATGGTAGGGCTAGTATAGTTAAAAACGCGTTTCGCGTGAAGTCACCTGAACCGCCTACACCATTGTAGAGGTTTCCGCCTATATGGGTGATGTTTGCATTACCATAGATATCAACCTCTATTGCCTGTTGGATTGAGATAAGGTTCATACGCGCTATTAGCTCAGCCCTGTTAGTGATCTCATAAGGTCTTAGCACAAGGCCCTCCTTAAAACTGTCGATCTCATCATATACCTCTCGGAGTATCTTCTCCTGACCCTTGAGGGAATATACACATGATGATGAGATAGCCCTAACCTTATCACCAATGCTCCTCACCCAGTCAATAGTTATCGCCTCACACCATACTCTCAAACCCGTGACCTCAAGCCCATCTAATAAAGCGCTAGCTAGTGGGCCTGCACCAGGCTGGATAGCGTATTTCTGGGATAGAGATTTCCTACCTAGCTTGCAGCTAAATAAATCATCGATGTGCCCCGCTATAGCAAGCTCGCTTTTGCTCACACCTCCATAACCCCCCGCCCCGCTTTCAGGCTTGTCAGTAACTATTATTGCAGCAATCTTTTCTGGGGGACATTCCACCACAGGACGGCCTACTCGATCTAAGATATCATTTATCAAGACTAACCCATTTCCACGTGGTGGCAAAATATCATGCAATCCATAAAGCACTGGTTTGGAAAGGTTTATCTCGACAATAACCTTCTTAGCTGTCTCTACCATCGCAGGCATGACGTCAACGGAGGTTGAAGGTATTATTCCATCCTCTACTATTCCAGAGGATTCTATGACTGCTACATCTATATGCTGAGCTTGCGGTATACCACCACTACGTATCAGCCTACTATATTCTGAGAGCCAGTAGTCGAATACATGCAGTAAGCCGCTGTTAGTCCTATTACGTAAGGGACCTCCGGAAATAACAGGATATCGACGGTTTATCTGTAGGACTGAAAGCTCCTCCTCAAATTGGACAGTTGTAGTTCCGCCTGTCAACACCGTAAGATTGTAACTGCCATCTAGCTGTGAAATAACGGATGGGACCTCTTTAGCCAAAGCCGTACCAGCCATCCCACTAAAAGCCACTACACCAGCTTTCGGGATATATTGGATTATATCGTTAGGATTAACAACTTTGTCCCTGAACGATGATGGGATACGCATTTCATCCATTCACTGCGGGTTTAGCTCAAACTTATTTTAACTTAATGCTAGAATCTAATCATATTGGGGCATTATCTCATTGGCAACATATTCTAGAACGTCCAGATCCCTCGTCAACGGTATTAGGTTGAAATGGTTAATGCCTGCAGCAATCTGCTCGTCTATTCGTCTAGCCAGCTCAGCCTTGTCGCCTATGAAATATTGTTTCTTTGCTTCATCCAAGGGCATGGCTAAAACCTGAGATACCACCTCACTAGCCTTGCTTTCATCCCCATCAAGTAGATAGACATATTTGTGGGACATTATGTGAAAATCCCTGTCATCCTTCTTCAACTCCTTTAAATCTCTGCGAAGTATTTCTACAGCCTTTCTGATGTACTCGGTGGGAACGTAGGTTGCGGCATACCACCCATCGCCTAGCTCCGCAGCCCTCCTAAGAAGTCGTTCAAAACGGTTTGGATCGCTCAAGGACCGGCCTCCGGCTCCAATTATTATGGGTGGATGTGGTTTCTGCAATGGTTTGGGCTCGAGCCTAATGTCTTTGAACCGCCAGAATCTCCCCTCCCAACTGGCTGACTCAGTGGTCCAAAGTAGCTTCATCACCTTAATAGCCTCCTCAAATCTTCTACCCCTCTCCCTCATACTTACGCCAACCAGTTCATACTCTTTATCTAACCAACCAATAGCTACGCCAAGCATGAATCGCCCATTAGAAAGAACATCCAAAGTAGCCACCTCTTTAGCTAGCACACCTGGATTTCTTAAAGGAAGTATAACTACGGATGTGCCTATCTTAACTTTCTTGACTAAGGAAGCTACGGCAGCCATTGTAACCAGTGGCTCATACCAGCTTGTTGAAAGGAGAGGGGGGGCCACCACATAATGTTCCGTATGCCAGATCGATGTATAGCCTAGTTTTTCAACTTCACTACAATATCTGGCCAGCTCATCTCCAGACATATATCCTCTTTTCCAGCTTCCACCACAATAGTCGGGCAGTACAACCCCGAAAGTTGCTCTCTTCTGCATACACTTGTACCTAATAATAAAATAATATTTAAGCAGTAGCTTTAATCAGCCTTCTCCCTGTCCTATATTTTCTTACATCATTAGAACCAATAACGTGTTCTGCCCTACTCCATGCAACAACTCTACATGGGGCCGCTTCACATCCTATAATAGGTATTGGGAAAGCTGTTATCCAGATCTTGCTGATTCCATTTAACTGCGTGAGGTTGAGATTCTCAATAATTA
>Ga0079992_118682_pt1 | contig 20038 bp, 20 predicted proteins | sample FaiFalFF_MnMetaG_3_FD_69197 | JGI IMG/M metagenome (GOLD analysis project Ga0079992, IMG submission 69197) | Freshwater microbial communities from Yellowstone National Park, Wyoming, USA - Fairy Falls B (FF_Mn_B) MetaG (SPADES assembly) (version 2) | ecosystem: Environmental > Aquatic >... | reverse complement strand
TAGTAGCAGACAAGACAGTAGACGAATACTACTTCAGAGAAGGATACAGAAGAGCAAGAAGAATGGACAAAATACTACAGCAAGCATCAAAGAAGACAGTAAAGATAGAGAGGAAAGCATCAGGACCACCACCGGGAAAACCATGGCCGTGGACAAAGACAGAAACAATTGAAGAATCAGAACCAGTAATAGAGATTGATGTTACGCCTAAACAGGTTTCAGAGAGGGAGTTAGTGTCTGTTAAGCCTAGGGAGAAGGTTGTGTCTGTTGAGGGGCCTTCAAGCAGGGAGCTATACTCCTGCCGCAAGAACATATACGACATATTACTGAAAGCAGGTGATAAAGGAGTAACACTGCATGAGATTATGGAGAGCATCTCTTATAGTCCTGAAGCTGTTAGGAAGAGTCTAATCAGGCTTGAGAGGGAAGGACTGATAAAGAAGGTAGGAGATAAATACGTCACAACAGCAATAATAAGGTCAAAACCACTAACAGTAAGACCACAAGGAAGAATACACACAATAGCTGTCGAGAAGATATATCCCGGCTTTGCTGTGGTGATGGTTGACGACAGCTTCAGGGCTAGGCTTGAGCCATCAGCGTACAACGGCCCAAGAGACCTGATAAAGAAGGGGAGAAGATTCAAGGCGAGGGCTACGATAACGAAGATAGAGGGGACAACAAATGTATTGATACACGACATTGTTGAGGCATAATTACAGCCATATTCCCTTAGACGCCACACATCTATACACAACCACATCCTCTACCTTTGCAGGGCCTTCACCCTGCCCCCTCAGACCCACGAGATAGAATAGCTCCTCACCGATCTGCGGCGGCACTTCTGATACGTCGGCGTTTCCAATCCTCTCCCATAGAATCCTAGCCAGCTCATCATTATCGGCGTAGATTATTGCTTCGTCAGCTTTGGCTACGTCCTCAAACAGCTCTCCCAGTTATGAGGCCCTGACCTGTATAGCGAAGTCCGACATATCAAACACCGATGTATCTATGCGTGAGAGTATCTTGAGAACCTTCTTGTTGCCACGTTTTCAGGTCTTCCAGTACATCACTATGCCGGTGCCAGCCTCCTCATCCTTGTCCTTCTGGCTGTTTTCGTTTAGGTATTGTGGCTGGCGTGTACTGTATGCGGCGCCTTCTATATCTACAAAGCTGCGAATATCGAGAGATTGGGCAGTCTCACGATCTCCCCGCCTTCAGACAGACTCCACCTACATCCCACGCCAAGTCTAGGAGCATTATTGACAGGTACTCGGGTGAGGGCGGCCGGTATCTATAAACCTGAATAAGGGTTTAAAAGGAGAGAGTTTAAAGTCATCATAGAGATAAAGCAGTAGGAGGTTACACGGCCTAAATGCCCTAAACGCATTATTAACATGCTTGGAATACCAGAGAGAGGCTATCTAACGGTGCATATAAAGGGCTATCACAGGGAGAGGGTAAGATACGGGGTTACAGGGTCAAGTCTGAGAATTAGGTTAGGTGCAGGGTTTAAGGACTTTACGGACGAGGTAACAGGATTATAGCTACTTTTAAGCTATCTGAAGACGGTTTATTGGAGCTTTTCTATAAAGAGGATGAGCAATCCCGTTACTGTTTACGTAAGTCAGCTAAATACGTAGAGGGATATGGATACTGCTCTAAATGCCAAGCCTTCTACCCTGTTGAGGAGAATAATTACAGGTGTCACTACGACCATAAACCTTTCAGGACTTCACCAAGAAAGAAAAGGAATAATGGTAAATAACGATAATTCACCTCGTGAATTCATAACTACGAACCATCTCGTAAAGCTCTCTGGCCCTTGAGTCTTTCTCAAACCATGTTCTTATGGGTGCCAGCAGCTCGTCAAGCGCGGCCGCTACGGCGTTTTTCAGGTCCAGCGGATGCAGCGCGCCCGCCATGAAGTCTTTTTCAACCTCGGCGTAGCTGCCGTACTCTACTGCGCCGCCGTATTTCGCGGGCCGTTCGATGTAGAGGCTTTTCCTCAGGGGGAATATCACGAACTTGCAGTATTCGAGCACAGGGTTTCCGTTAACCTGCTTGGGCGGACAGTATGCGTTGTGTATTTTTCTCCTTATTGTTTCGGTGTCGTCGTGGACGAATATGCTGGACTCGGGGATGCTTTTGCTCATCTTCGAGCTTATCTGGACATCCATGCTCTCCTCCTCCTCAAGCCCTGTGGGGCCGGTTGGTCCGGCTAGCCCCATCAACATGTGGTGGTGGACCGCTACGGGTTTCCAGTACCCCAGCCTCGGCCCCAGCTCTCTCGCCAAGATGTTTGCACGGCGCTGGTCAAGGCCCAGCTGACATATCTTGGCCCCCAGGGTGAAGATGTCAGCAACCTGCATCCCGGGGTAGAGGAGCTGTGCGGCCTCCTGCAGCTCACCCTCCTTTCTCCCCATTATCGGCAGGCATCTCAACACACGTCTCAGCGTAGTATTTCTTAAAACATCTATAACCAGCTTCCAGTAATCCCTATCCGCTGCAAGGTCGCTGGCCCACACGATCTCCACACGCCCCACGTCGATACCGGACGCCTTCCAAACCTCTATGAAATATTCTCCAACACGCCTTATCTTCTCAAGGTCTCCCCCCATCTTCCTGTTTATCGCGGCATGCCAGTCGGCCAGCAGCAGCTTAAACCTGCAGCCCGCCTCAAGCATCTGCCTCAGCTTAATCGCCCTCAGCAACGCAAAGGGGATGTGTGCGAGGCCGCTGGGTTCAAAGCCGTCATATGCTATAGGATGGTCTTCAACCTCAAGCAGCTGTCTCAGCTCCTCATAGGTTATGACCTCCTCGGTTGGGGGCTGTGTGATAAGCTTAAGCCTTGTTTCAACGTCCATGCTGGCTCACTGTTGTTGTGTGACGGTTCTTATGAATATTCCCTTCGGGGGTTGCTGGGATATGCTCTTAAGGTGCATGGCTTGGAGAGGTTGCATGCAGAGGCCGAACAGGCTGGCCGGGGAGAAGAGCCCCTACCTCCTTCAACATGCATACAACCCGGTTGACTGGTATCCTTGGGGGGAGGAGGCCTTCAGGAAGGCTAGAGAGGAGAACAAGCCCATCTTCCTAAGTATAGGATACTCCTCATGCCACTGGTGCCATGTTATGGAGCGTGAGTCTTTCAACGACAAGCAGATAGCTCAGCTTCTCAACACATTTTTTGTCCCCGTTAAAGTCGACCGGGAGGAAAGACCTGATGTCGACGAGGTTTACATGAAGGCGGTAATGGTGATGACGGGCCACGGCGGGTGGCCTCTCACCGTCATACTAACCCCCGACCTAAAACCCTTCTTCGGCGGAACCTATTTCCCCCCCAGAAGAAGAGGCGGCATAAGAGGACTTGACGAGATCTTAAAAGCCGTTGCGGAGATATGGCGGAAAGACCCCGAAGGTGTCAGGAATGCCGCCGAGCAGACAGTCTCCATCCTCAAGTCCTTATACACACCGGCCCCCACGGATGGTGAAGTTGGCTACAGCGCGGTAACTCTCGCATATGATACGCTGGTCACCTCCTACGACGAACTGCACGGAGGATTTGGAACCGCCCCGAAGTTTCCCATGCCGACATACATCGAGTTTCTACACACATACTACGTCCTGGAAGGTGAGAGGGCGGCGTTGAAGATGGCTGTGCACACATTGGAGAAGATGGCGATGGGTGGTTTGCGGGACCAGGTTGGCGGAGGGTTTTTCAGGTACTCAACGGACAGAGTCTGGCTTGTCCCTCACTTCGAGAAGATGCTGTACGACAACGCACTCCTATCGCGCGTCTACCTCCAAGCATATCTCCTAACCGATAACGAGTTTTTCAAAGATGTCGCAGTCTCCACGCTTGACTGGATGCTGAGAGAGATATATCACTCCGGCGGTGGGTTCTACTCCGCGGTCGACGCAGACAGCCCCGAAGGCGAGGGGGCTTTCTATGTGTGGAGAAAGAAAGAGGTCTATGAGGCCCTCGGCGGGGAGTTGGCCGAGCTAGCCTGCAAGGCCTACGGAATAACGGATGCAGGGAACTTCGAACACGGGAGGTCCATACCCACCATGGCGAAAACAGTTGAGGCCCTTGCGGCTGAGACAGGTCTAGAGCCTGCTACGGTTAAGTCAAGGCTTGAGGAGGCACGGAGAAGGCTTTACGAAGCACGGTCAAAAAGACCCGCGCCAGCCGTTGACGATAAAATAATAACGGGATGGAATGGTTTAGCCATCTCGGCTCTCTGCCAAGCATACCAGGTCGTTGGAGACCCCGGGTATCTGGTGGCCGCTGAAGAAACAACACATATGTTGCTGAGCGGTGGAGGGCTGAGGAGGTACTTCAGGGACGGGTGGCATGGTGAGGCATTCCTCGACGATTACGCCTACCTGGTTAACGGACTGCTCGACATCTTCCAGACCACGTTTAAACCACTCTACTTGGAGAAAGCTGTGGAGCTTGCCGAAGAAATGATAGAGCTTTTCTGGGACGGTGTTGCGGGCGGGTTCTTCTACAGCCGCGGCGATGTTGCAGGAATTTCAAGGATAAAGGAAGCCTACGACGGAGTCACCCCCTCGGGCAACTCGTCGGCGGCTTGGGCCCTGCTCAGGCTGTATGAGCTGACGGCGAAACAGGACTACCTGGATAAGGTCCACTCACTGCTGAAAGCGTTTGCGGCAAACATCTCCAACCACCCAGCTGAATACACGGGGTTGTTGCAGACTCTCGCATACACCGTCAAGCCGAGAATGGAGATAGTCATAGCCTGCAGGACGTTTGAGGAATCCAAGCCCTTCCTCCAGTTGATAAACAAACGCTACATGCCGTTGAAGACTGTCCTGGTGGTGACAGATGAAAACCGGCAGGAACTGGAGAAGATTACAGAGCTTGTCAAGGACAAAACACCTGTAAACGGTTCGGCCGCCGTCTACGTATGCGAAAACTACACATGCAGGATGCCGGCCACATCGGTTGAGGAGCTTGAGAGAATTCTTAGGTGAGCTTATTGCGCAGGGGCTGGGTCCTCAGCTTGACATGGGTCTCATGGTTCTGGAGCCACGGGACCCGTGTGGGAGTGCCAGCCCTAACACCCTTTATCAGACAGCATTTCTCGGCATCGACGGCTGAGACAGCTGCTGTACCTGGGCTCCTCAACACGGGTTTCTACGTCTCCACCTTCTTCTCCGGCCTCCTACCGGCTAGAGCCGGTTTCAGAAATGTGGTGGTGCTGGCGGCTGTGGGCAGCGGGCTGGCGTTAATGCTGGCGAGCTTCTCCGACAACATCTGGCTTCTCTACATCTCCATGGCGTTAACTGGTCTGTTTCTGTCTCTTCACCTGCCCTCAGCAATTCCATGGCTCGGCCAGCTCTACAAGGGCGCTAGGCAGGGGTTCTACATAGGTGTCCACGAGTCAGCCGCGCCGTCGGGACAGACGCTTGGCCCCGTAATCCTTTCATTGCTCTACGTAGCCCTTTCACACACCTACTCGCTTGCCGTATGGGCTGTAATACCGCTGATAGCCGGCATAGCCCTAGTTCTGGTATCGCGGGAGACGGCCACACTAAAAGTTGAGAGAGGCGACGGAGGCACGGCAGTTGCCAGGAGAGCACCGGTCGCTCTCCTGACGGCGGTGACGGTGGCGAACCTAGTAGGCAACCTGGGTGTTGTAGCCATCATACCGCTGCACCTGGTCGATTCCTTCGGGCTTGACAAAGCCTACGTAGCCTTCCTAGTTGGTTTAAGCAGGGCCCTGGGTATCGTGGGTCAGCCTGTCGGAGGCATCTTACACGACAAATACGGCTTCACAAAAGTAGCCATCGCAGTCACCGCATTAAATTTCGCGTCGAACGCCTACCTCGCCTTCGCGCCATACACCTTAGCCTACCCTCTAGCGATGACGCTTCAGGCAACCGCCACAGCCATGTACTTCCCCACACTGTATAGCTACATCGTCAGACTGCAGGGTCCGGCAGCGTCAAAGTCACTTGGGAGAATTATGTCCGTAGCGGGCATCGTGGGGCCCACGACAACACCGATTCTGGCGGGCTTCCTAGCCGAGAACCTAGGATACACGGCCGCCCTCTCTTACCCCTTGGTTTTGGCTGGGGTGGGGTTGGCTACGCTTTTGCTAAACGTTAGAAGGCTGTAAAAATATATCTTGTGGTTGTCTGCTTCCACTAATGGTGTATTTCTTTGGTTGTTGTTAAACTGCCGGACATAGGTGAGGGGATTGCGGAAGGGGAGATTATCCGTTTTCTAGTGAAAGTCGGTGATTTCGTGGAGAAGTACCAGCCCCTAGCCGAGGTTATGACGGTGAAGGTTAACGTCGAGATACCCTCCCCTGTTAGTGGCCGTGTTGTCAAGCTTCTCGCCGAGCCGGGCCAGGTCTTGAAGGTTGGTGAACCATTCATCGAAATAGAGACGCAGGAAGCTGTCGAAGAGAAACCTGCAGAGGCCGTTCAGGTAGCCGCAACCCCCTCAAAGCCAGAGAGCATGCCGCATGCTGGAGAGGTTCTGGCTACGCCCGCTGTAAGGAAGCTCGCCAAGGAGTTGGGGGTTGACTTGTCTAAGGTTGTCGGAACAGGGCCAGGCGGCAGGATTCTAGAAGAGGATGTCAGGAGGGCTGCCGCGTCTGCGGAGACACGCATCCCGATGAAGGGGTTGCGAAGGATGATAGCCGAGAGGCTTGTCCAAGCTAAAAGCAGGGCGGCCCTAGTCACTGTCTTCGAGGAGGTTGACGCAGGCCAGATTGTGGAGGTTCGGAACGAGTTGCGGCAACAGCGGCAGGACCTTAAAATTACATACATGCCTCTAATCATGAAAGCCATCGTTGCAGCGGTGGGTGAGGTGCCTTCGGTTAACGGCTGGGTAGACGACGACCGTGAAGAAATTGTCTTATCGAAGGAGGTTAACATAGGTTTCGCAGTTGACACCCCCTCAGGACTGCTTGTCCCAATTTTGAAGAACGTGGAGAAAAAGGATGTTTGGACGCTGGCCCGGGAGGTTGAGGAGCTGGCTGAAAAAGCGCGTCAGGGTAAGCTCGGCCTCGAAGATGTTCGGGGCGGAACCATAAGCATATCAAACTACGGCGCACTCAACTCCCTCTCAGGCACACCGATAGTGAACTACCCCGAGATAGCAATCGTGGGTGTTGGCCGTGTTGAGAAAAAACCTGTCGTCAGGGACGGCCAGATAGTTGTCGGTAACGTGATGCAGATAGCTGTGACATTTGACCACAGGGCTGTAGATGGAGGAACAATGGCCGCATTCGTCAACGCCCTTAAGAAACACCTCGAAAACATAAGGCAGACGTTGGCTGGGGCTTGAGCGGTCTACAGAGGCTAGGGCTTCAGCCTGACATTGTTTACGAGGCTATAGTGACGACCTATACGGCGGATAGAGAGCCGCACGCCGCCGCCATGGGTGTGCAGCTGGACTCGTCGTCTAGACTGGTTCTGCGCCCATTTAAGACATCCCAGACATACCATAACATAGCACTTCATAGGCAGGCGGTTGTAAACCTCACGTCGGACCCGGAGCACTTCTACAACGCCGTCTTCTCTTTGGGGCTGTTGTACAGGGAGGCGGTGGTTGTCGATGCACCTGCACTGGCCGATGCATGGGGGTGGATTGAGGTGAGGGCTGAGGAGTTCCAACCAATCGGACATGTGAGAGAAGCGGTTTATTGTAAGGTGTTGCATGTGGAGGAGGGTAGAACTAACCCCGCCCCCTACACGAGAGCCGCACATGCATTGATAGAGTCGCTGATACACTATACGCGGATTAAAGTATTCGCAAACACAGAAAACCATCAAGAAGCGGTCCGCCTGGCCGAGCTCGTGTCTCACTACTCGAAGTTGGTTGAGAGGGTTGCCCCCCGCACCCGCTACGCAGAAATGATGGACCACGTTGTCAAAGAGGTCGGTAGGCTTGTTGGGAAACATGAGGGTTGAGGTTGAGACGCCGGCACGGCTTCACATGGGTATAATCGAGCTTGGAGGCCACCTCGGCACGCTCTATGGCGGAATTGGTGTCGCAGTAAAGCCGCCCGCGCTAAAAATATCTGTGGAAAAGTCTGAGAAGCTGGAGATCGTAGGCCCTTATGCCGATGTTGTTAGAGAAGTCGTAATGAAGATGTCTCTGCTTTTCAACCTAGACGTGAGGGCCTGCATTAAAGTATGGGAGGCGATTCCAGCCCATAGGGGGTTCGGCTCCACAACTCAGCTGACGCTCGCGGTTGCGACGGCCCTCTCGAAGCTATACGGTCTGGAGACCCCGGTAGAGAAGCTGGCGAGCCTTCTGGGGAGACGTAGAATATCTAACGTAGGGACAGCCGTCTTCAAGGCCGGGGGCTTTGTCCTCGATCTGCCGAGGAAAACCGGGACGGACACCTACACGGTTTTCCAACAGAGACCCTTTCCCGAAAACTGGGCCTTCGCAGTAGCATATCCCGAGAAAGCCATGGGACCGGATGAAAGGTCTGAGGAAGCCCTCTTCGCCAAGTTGAAACCCATGGAGCTAGAGTTTTCCCAAAGGCTCAGCCACCTTGTTCTGTGCAAACTCCTCCCAAGCCTGGTTTGCGAAGACGTGGTCGGGTTCGGAGAGGCATTGACAGAGATTCAGAGAATATTGGGTAATTACTTCTCCGAGGTTCAGGGGGGCGTGTTTTATTCGAATGAGGCTGTTGAGCTCTTGGAGAAGCTAGGTGCAAAGGGTGTGGGCCAGAGCTCGTGGGGGCCTGCAGCCTACGGGCTTTACCCAACCCACAGGGAGGCTGAGGTTGCTGCACGCCAGCTCGCCGAAAGACTCGGTGAGGGATGGAAGGCCTTCGTCGCACTGCCTCAAAACAGGGGCGCAACAGTATCAGTCACATCTCGGTAAGTTTACCCCGCGGCCCAACCATCCGCAGTTAGCTTTGATTCCGTCTCTAATGCGGCAAAGTTTTCCTGTGGAAAGGTCAATTCCATGCAAATAAAAAAGTATGTGGAGGTTGTTTCATTGTTTAGCCCTGAGTATCAGTGGTAGCTTTGTTATCGTCTGTCGTGCTGATGCGTCTACTAGAAAGCCGTAGGCTATGAGGGCGGAGGCGAATGTTAGAGGTAGGAGGTATGCCAGCGAGGGGTTTATGGCGTAGAGGCTGAACGAGGGAAGCACCTTAGGTATTGATGCCAGCCACCATTCGTAGTGAAGTGCTAGGGCGGGCATCCCGAGGAAGATGGTTGACGCTAGAACTATCATGGAGTATATGCTGCCACCTCCGGCTCTCCACTCCGTGCTGAATATGCATGAGCCCGCCAGAGAGATGCCGAGGCCGAAGATAATGCCTCCCAAGGCTATCTGGAGCTGGCTTATGGGCGGTATCACGTTGTTGAAGCTGAAGGGTATGCCCAGCTGCTGTAGCAGCATTACTCCTGTTGCGAACGTTAGCAGGACGAGTCCCACGGCTCTCACCATCAAACCGCTGGCGTAAGTCCTTGAGATAAGGTCTCTGTAGCATGTCCCGAAGCATATCCCTGAAACGCCGCCCAAAACGCCGAAGGCGATACCGGCGGCCCAGAACAACGCGACTATCGGCGGTAGCAGCGGTATTGCTATGACTGTTAATGCGGCAAGCACTAGCCCGGCAACACGTTGTAGCTTTGGAGGCGGTAGGAAAGACCGCTTCTTCGGCAGAGCCCTGTAGATAAAGAACCTCTCAGTGGCCTTAAGCCCAATGAAAACACCTACCAGTAGAGCTGCGGTGAATGTTATGGCGTTTATGCCTGCCGCCGTCCATGCGGAGAGAAAGTTTCCGATGTTGCAGCCTAAGGCAAGACGTGAGCCATATCCGAGGAGGAAACCACCTAACACCGCCTGTAGGGCCAACCATTTGTTGGGTATGTGACGCACCAGAAAACGCCCGGACAGTAGCGATGATATGGCGCCTCCAGCTAATATTGCTATGACAATAGCCTGCGCGGGGTCATTGAATGGGTTGACCAGCTTAAACTGCTGATAGTAAGCGGTCTGCTCAACCGGTAGTCCAAGCAGCCGGTAAAGATGTCCTCCAAGCTTTGACTCACCGCCAGTTATGCCCCAGAGACTTCCTTTCCCCGTTAGAGCGTAGACTCCGTATCCCAGCAGTGTCGAGACGACGCCTATCAGGATGGATGAGATGTATACCTTTTTCGACATACTGGCTCGCATTTGTGGTTTATTGGTCTAATATATGTTTAAACTAATATGGACATTATAATAGGGAAATGTCTAAATAGATCGACGACCAGCAAAACCCATGGCACAGGAGATGCAGAACCTGTTGAAAAAAGTCGCCGACGATAGGTACGTCTTGGACGTGAGGGGCTATACATGCCCGTATCCCCAGCTTTTCCTCGCGAAAGCCTTGAAGAGTGTTGAGAAAAACTCGGTCGTCGAAGTGCTGACCGACAACCCGCCCTCGCTCGACACACTTCCCCGCTCGATAAGGAACAACAAACAAGAATACCTAGGCACTGAAGTCCATTCACCGGGTGTCTGGAAAATACTTGCGCGGAAAATTACCTAGTATGGGATAAGCAGGCTCCGGATGAATGCGATGTCAGTAACCCCCTCCTCTATGTTTTTTCCTATAGTCGAGAGGTTGCGGACCTCGGCCTCCTTAAGAACTAAAAACGCCTGGATGTTGACCTGCCTGAAAGGTGTTTTGTAGAAGCTGCGGGCCGCATACCTGATTTTCTGCAGGGACGCTCTCTCCTCTATTTCCGCCGCCATCTTTGAAGGGTCCTCTACAACCTCGATTTTCTCCAAGAAAGATGTTTTGGGAATTTCTTCAAACACCTTTCTCCAGTCGTCTGAGGTGGCGAGGGAAACAAGCATCTCTAGAGGTATGTCAATTGTCTCCGTGGGCAGGAAGCTGCTAACCTGTGGGGAAGTAAGCCCCCAAAGCCTCGACCTCAAGGCTGCCGCCAAAGCATAGGAATCCACGTCGATGGCGACGAACTGCCTGTGCAGCTTTCTCTCAGAGCGCGGAAGTTTACGATATGCTTTCAGCAATCCATCAACGTAGAGTTTGTCGATGACCGCCTCAACGGCGGAAAAATCCCCTGTCGCCGACCATGCAGAGACGGCGGCGGAAGCGGTTGCTGCCAGAGGGGTTTTGGCAAGCTCTTTTAAAGCCTCAGATAAGTCTTTTGCAGCGGCAGCTCTCAAGGTCTGGTCCCTCACCTTCAACAGTGTTTCAGGATAAAGGTCAACCGTCTTCATTATCTCGTCGACGGTTTTGCCCATTGCCTTGGCCTTGAGGACGGTTTTTATGTTGAAGTAGATGTACCGCATGAACAATGCTTCGAGGAGGCCGGGCCTTAACGCGGTTGTGACGAAGCTGTAGTGTGTTGAGACTAGCCCTCTCCAAAACGCTTTTTCTACCTCTGATGCTCTGTACGGTTTCTGGAGCTGGGCTAGAAACGTGCCGTAGGGTGAGGCTCTAAGCCTTTCGACGAAATCCGCCAAATCTCTCGAGTACGCGAGTTCCTCTAACATGCTAAAGGGCATAAGGAGAGATTTCAACGCGTAGGCCTTTGTGAGAGCGTAGACAGGGTCTCCCCTCAGCGTGACCATTTTTCACCCTCCAAGCACTGCTTTAACGACAAGCTCAACGGCCTGCTCTCTCAACCCCTGAGCCCGTTTACGGACCTGGTCCGCCTCCCATACTCCACGGGAAAGTATCTCCTTAGCCGCCTCCTCAGCCCTTGCCGTCTCCTCGGCCAAGAGCCTAGTCTGAAGAGCCCTTACCTGTTCTATGAGCTCCGCCTTGAGCCGGCCAGCCTCCCTCTCCGCAAACTCCAGAAGCTCCCTCTTGTACCGGGCGGCGTCGTTGTAAAGCCCATCCAGCCTCTCCTCCACCCTCCTAAGATGCTCGACAACTTCGTCCAGGCCTGATGGCACAATGTTCTGGGGTAGGTCCTTTTTATAACCTTATTTCAGGCCCTGGCCAATTCTATACGATGCAGGACGTAGAAGAAAGGGTGCTGCTGGAGCTGAAGAAGCTTAAAGAACCTGTTTCAGGGGCGCCCCTGCTCTTCCTAGAGGCAAGCATAGATGTAAGGAATTTGGGTGAAGGCGTCATACATATGGTGATCGTCTCCAGAAACCCTTACTCGGCCAGCATGGTTTCGTTGGCCGAGGCGGCCAAGTCTATTGCTTTGAAGTGTGAAGGTGTTAAACGGGTTTTGGTTGAGGTCAGAAACCATGTGATGGCAGACTACATAAACATGAGGCTTAACCTGTAGGGGCGTCGCCGGGGCCAAGCCTCTCTAAAAGCTTCCTGATCTGCAGGTCGTAGGGGGGATGCTTTCTCCTAGCTCTTCGGACGGCGGCTGGGTATGGGCCGACCGTTTGAAAAGCTTTCCTGACGGCGTCGTCTGCCTCGCCCTCAACATAGCTATCCCATCCCGTGAAGTGTTTGAACCTACCCGGCAAAGCGTCGTCGGGTGTGAAGTCGTAAAGCCTGTCCGGGTCTATGCAGACGCAGACCATGTCCCTTTCCCTGTGGAGTGAAAGCGGTGCCGTAAATACTCTCGCCGGGTCAACCTTATTCTCAACCACCACGCCGTCCACATTCCTGACACGCCTCACAACATATTCGGTGAGGGAGTATGCAGCGTCAAGCGGGGATACCGCATTGTAGATTTCGCCGCTTACAGCTCGGTCGTGTACATGTACATGGAAGCCGTTACCGCTCCACTTCACGATAAGGGATTTAACAACCCCGAGCTTCTCAAGCTGCGACACAATATCCCCAGCAACTCCCAATGCCTGCTCCCACTTCCCCCCAGTGAGGTCGATGTCCCACGAAGGCATAGATGATACTGCCTTGACTGGTTTGCCGTTTTCCCAGCGGTATCTGTGAATAGTTGCGTAGAACGAGCGTGGTCGGAGCTTTGCGTAGATTTTTTCAAAATCCTCAACCGAGTCGATTTGGAGAAACCCGTGGTTGTCGTACCGCTTCATTCTCCCTTCTACATATACGGCGGCCCACCTGCCCTGAGAAAACCGTGCTATCTCCCCGGCAACATCCGCGCTACCATAGTGTTCGTCAACGATGTCACCCATGTCTAGGGTATCTCCTGCTCGGACTTTATCCTTGACCGTAAGACCCTCCTAGTCACTTTGGTGGGAAGCGCAAAGTCCTCCCTTGAGACAGCGGCCGGCTTCTCAATCACCAAACCTTTTCCGGGAAGTATCTTGATAGTGTGCATCACTGTGCTGTGGTTCGTCTGCCTCATCTTCTCCACTAGAACATACCGCTGTAGAACCCCATCCCTTATCGCGCGTCTAAACCTGATTATTCCATCGGCCACGTGTTCAATACCCCAGCCGAACGCCTCCGAGGTTGTTATGGCGTACTGGCTGACGGCGAGGGTTGTAAAGTCCCACTTTGACAACACCTTCTTAACTGTGTAGCTGTGCCTACGGGCCATCACAGGCTTGTCAAGCCAAAACGCGGACATAGAGTCTATCACAAGCCTGGCCCTACCGTAGCCTAATTCCTTCTTCGCCTCAATCACCTTTTCAAGGAGGTGCTCCACATCGAGGCTGCTAAGAGACCAGCGGTCCTCAAGCCCCATCAAAGCATCTATAATGACGAGTTTCCTTTGTTCAACAGCTCCTTTGAGGTCCATGCCCAGCATATCTGCCTGTGTTAAAATGGAGTTGCGGGACTCTTCTGTCGTAACGTATACGCATCGGTCGCCTTCTTCAACGCCTTTAGCTGTGAAGTGTATTGAGAGGATTGTTTTGCCGCATCCGGGCTCACCCGTCACCGCCACGAAGAATCCGCGGGGTATGCCGCCCTCGATCAGGGCATCAAGCCCATCAACACCCGTAGAAAGCCTTTCAAGAACCATGGCCCCCACAACATAACTGGCCACAGTGGGTAAAAACATTTTTCAAAGCACAGAACTAAAAGGCCCAGATGGAAAAGGAGAGACACACTTACCCGCTTCCTGTATTGGCGTTTAACTTTTTTACGCAGAGCTTAGCTGTAAACCTATGCCAGGTAATACAAACTTTTTCGGCGAGAGAACTGTGCTGATGATCCCGGGGCCGACTGAGCTCCACCCAGCCGTCCAGAGCGTTTTGTCCAAGCCGATCGTGGCGCATTACGGCCCTGAATGGCTTCCTGTTTACGAGGAGACGTTGAAGCTTGCCGCCGCCATATTCAAGACAAAGTCGGAGGTATTTATGATGCCCACGCCGGGTACGGTAGCCCTTGAGACCGGTGTGATAAGCCTTGTAGAGCCGGGGGAGAAGGTTGTCGCTCTTGTAAACGGGTTCTTCAGCGAGAGGCTCGCCGACATCGCTGAGTATGTCGGGGCCGAGGTCGTACGGGTGGAGGCGGAGCTTGGAACGGCAGTAGATCCTGCAAGGCTTGACGACGCCCTGAAACACAACTCTAACACAAAAGCCGTTTTGGCGGTCCAGAACGAGACCTCCACAGGCGTCCTGAACCCGGTCAAGGAGTATGCGAAGGTCTCGAAGGAGAGGGGTGCTTTATTCATCCTTGACGCAATATCATCCTATGGTGCTGTGGAGCTGGATTTCGACGGCTGGGGCGTTGATTTCTGCGTCGGCTACGCAAACAAAGGCCTTGGAAGCATCCCTGGAACAGTCCCTGTAGCTGTAAGCGAGGCGGCATGGGATGCCTTCAGAAAAAGGAGGACTAAGCCGAAGTCTTTCTTCACAAACCTCGGTGTGTGGAGGCATTACATCGACGAGTGGAGGGGTATTGGCCACCCATACCCGACAACAATAAGCCCGCACGCCGTCCTCTGTTTCAAGGCCGCGGCGGAAGCCGCTCTGGAGGAGGGGCTGGAGAACAGGTACAGAAGACACATATTGGTCTCGGCGGCTTTCAGGCAGAGCATTAGGGCTATGGGGCTGGAAACACTGCCGGGAGAAAACCTGGCGTCGCCTACTGTAACAGCTGTATCAATACCCAGCGCCCTCTGGAAGGATGCGGGGAAAATAAACCAAATCATGCTGAAAAAGCATAGAATAATGATAGGCGGTGGATTGGGCCAGCTGCATGGGAAAATAATCCGGATAGGGCACATGTGTGTTACCGCCAGCACCCGCTACATCGTTCCAACCCTCGCAGCCCTACAAGACACCTTCAAAGAGTTGGGGGTGCAGCTAAACGAGGGCGTCAGCACATTTATCGCAAGGGTTTCTGGGCAGGCATAGTCTGGTGGCCCCTCTCAAGACAGGAGCATACCGCTATCGCTAGCTGGGCTGCGAGAAGACCATCGTACGCCCACAAGCCGAACAGATAAGATGCAAACTCATAGTAGGTTGTGCCAAACTCAGGGGCCGTAAGAATGTCACCCAGGTATAATGCAAACTTTCCAAGACCGTAAAGGAAGCCGTAGGTTACCACAAATCTTTTACCGTAAACAGCCGCCGACAACAGAGCGAGATCCACCACTGTTAAGCCTAGCAACACGTAGGCATGTGAGGGCGCCACAGTCCAAAGCTCGGCATCAGTCAGCAGCAGCACAGCTGAGAAGAGAATAGACGCAGAAAACGCGGCGGCAGTTAACCGGTATCTCATGACCTTCTCAGTATCTCTATGGTGCCCTCCTGGCCCCTTTCTCTGTGGCTTGGTCCCGCAAAACCTTTAACGCTGCAGTAGTACTTGTAAACACCTTCGAAGTTTGCCACAAACTCAATAATCTGCTCCTGCCCCCTCCTGAGCCTCTCTGACTTTACTGAGTATGGTGAGGGGCTGTCCTGGTCGAGGACGAAGTCGTGGACGACGGGCCCTGACCCGTTTCCCACCAGCCTTATTCTAACAAGGTCTCCGACATATGCCACTATGTGTGGTCCGCCTTTTGAAGCGTTGTAGCCGTAGTCGTTAAGGTAGAGTGTTAACGCAACAATCCTCTGAGCGGAGGTGGTTGGTTGTGTGGCTGCTGTGTTCGTCTGTGTAGTTTGTTGAATGTTCTGGAGAGGCTCCGACTGCCTAGGCTGGGGGCTGAGCATTGTGACCACAGCCAACCCTGCCGCTACTATAACTACCAAAACAACTGCGAGAACCTTCAAATTCATGCATGCGAGCACATGTCTGCAGGATTTATGCGTTATGTATGATTTGTCAGGACGCCTAAAACTTATATCCCGTGCTCTAGCACATGTTCACATGCCGTTACTTCATGAGCGTGACAGAAAGGTTGTCAGGGATAAGCTGTTGGCGGGGCTTGTAAACCCCGTTAAAATGGTTGTTTTCACGCAGGAGTTTGAGTGCCAGTATTGTGCCGATGTGAGGATGTTGGCGGAGGAGCTTGCGGAGCTTGCTGACGGCAGGCTGAAGCTGACGGTTTACGACTTTGAGAAGGACAGCGAGGCAGCTGACCGTTACCGCGTCGACAAGATACCCGCTCTCCTACTTCACGGGGAAAAAGAGTATGGTGTAAGGTTCTTCGGCATACCGTCGGGATACGAGTTCGCAACACTCCTCGAAGACATTATCGACGTCAGCAGAGGGGTCACGCGTTTATCGGAGAGCACCAAGGCAAAGCTTAGGGCGATAAAAGAACCCGTTCACATACAGGTCTTCGTAACCCCGACATGCCCCTACTGCCCACGAGCCGTTAGACTAGCACACCAGATGGCGATAGAGAACCCAGTTATCACAGCCGACATGGTTGAGGCAATAGAGTTCCCCCATCTAGCCAACAAATACGACGTCATGGCAGTGCCCAAGGTAGTGATAAACGACAGGATATCCTTCGAGGGCGCCTTACCGGAGGCCCATTTTCTGGAACACGTGTTGCTGGCCGTCGAAAATCGTTAAAAGCAGGCTGATACACGACAGGTCGGATTGAACATCGTCTGGATGGATGGAGAGCTAGTACCGTACGAACAGGCCAAAATACCTGTGGCGACAAATGCTTTACACTACGGCTCCGCCGTCTTCGAGGGCATAAGGGGCTACTTCCATGACAACGAGCTTTACATCTTCAGGCTGCGGGAACATGTGCGGAGGCTTGTCGATTCCGCGCGGATAATCATGCTCAACAACAAGTATACTGTGGAGGAGCTTGAGCAGGCGATTTTAAGAACCGTGAGGGAAAATAACTACAGGTCAAACGTCTACATAAGACCGTTGATATACGGCGGCGAAAACATAATGAGCCTCAACGCAGCGGACCTGCCGGTACGTGCATTAGTCCTCGTCTTCCCGTTCGACAAATTCTTTACGTCAAAAGGGCTCAGGGTGTGTGTTTCGTCGTGGCGTAGGGTACCGGACACATCTATGCCTCCGAGGGCTAAGGCGACAGCCAACTACCTAAACTCCATACTTGCCTCGACCGAGGCGAAGAAGGCGGGCTACGACGAGGCCATCCTCCTAGACCAGGCAGGCTACGTAAGCGAGGGCCCCGGAGAGAACATTTTCATCGTCAGGAACGGCGTCATCAACACGCCGCCAGCCTCCTCAGCCATACTGGAGGGGATTACCCGAGACACGATAATGACTTTGGCGTCGGACATGGGCTACCGAGTTGTCGAGAGGCTGATATCTAGGACCGAGCTATACACCGCTGACGAAATTTTCTTCACCGGGACCGCTGTGGAGGTTATGCCTGTTGTGGAGGTCGATGGGAGAACAGTTGGAAACGGCGCGGCCGGGCCTGTGACAACCGCGTTGTCTGAGAAATACCACAGAGTAGTCCGTGGGCTTGAGCCACGCTACATGGGCTGGCTTACACCTACTTACAACCCTTAACTTGAAGGTCTGGTATTTATTAAAGGAAACCATTATGTACGTTATTCTTCTTCTTCCTCGGTGATGTTCTTAAAAGTATTCCATGATTTGGGCATCTATCGCGTTCTTTAAAGAATGTTTGGAAAGTGGTGCAGAAACGCCACCAATCCTCATATCTTGCTGAATTACATACCGGGAAAAGGGATTGTCCGTCCTCTTTATAGAATAGCTTTAATTTGCCGTTATAAAGCTTAAAGGTAACCGTAATCCTGTTATCCTCCCCGTTGAATAGGTAGGCAAAACCCTCTCCAAGATTGACCCTCATACTTGAACCAGTAACATTATAGCTAACGGTATCACTGTTGCCTTTTATATGAACTGTTATAAGCCCTTTCTCTGGTATGCCTAACGTGTTTATAATGCGTAATGGCATTTGAGGTGTATAGAGCGACCCCCTCCTTCCCTTATTGACGCATGAGTTTTCATCAATAATCTACTTTCCCGTTAAGTCGTCCAAAACTATGTTGGTGTCAGGGCCATGGCCCCAGGGTTGACAGAACCCAGCAAAAGGTCTCTTAACAACTCACATGACATCGCATCATTCCCTATGTCATACTCCCTCATGGCTCTATAACTAGGGTCTGAAGGCTTTGCTCCAATGCCTGCCCCGCAAACAAAGCCGCCAAATTCGACTTACCGCCACCACTACGTGCAAAAATAGCCACTCTCAAGTCCTCATCTATGAAATCCGAGTAGTCTAGGGAAAGGTTATCCGCAGGCCTAAACTTGATGATGGGGAACCTGTGAGGAAAATACATATAACCCATTAAGGCCATACAGGGACTCTAGAAGAAGGTACAGTAGGTGGCCGACGTCGGCCGGTGATACTCCACTGCATGGTGCGTTGGCACATATCCAGCTCTTAAGCATGATGGCCTTCATTCAATTATGCAATTAGACAACTTCTCATCATGGAGTGTAAAAATCAACAGTAAACATGAAAAAGGATAGAAAGAGGGGAGAGGGGGTTTGGCTGGACGCCGTCAGCGGACTCGGAACCCCAGACACACCGGACGATGTAAGCCGGGCCTCTTTTAAGAGGACACCCGTATATGGGCCGGGTCCGGGGTTTTTCCGCCGCCCAGGCCCAGCCCCTTACGTGTCCAGGGTTTGTTTGGTGTTTTTTGCGAGGCTGTGTAGGTCTCTTAGTATTCTTTCTGCAACTCGTAGTATAGTCTTCCAGTATGCTCTTTTCGAGCTGTTTCTGCCCTCGGCCTTGAACCTCTCAAAGTGTTTCTGGTAAAGTTGGTAGTATCGAGGGTGCTTATTGAGAACCGTTGACATCGCCAGCATTATCAGCAGTTTACTCTTAGTTTTTCTCCTCCTATGTTTACGTCTGCCAGTTATCTGAAATCTGAAGATTAGTTTTTCGCGCGGTAGTGTTCTTAGAGCCCATCCATCGTGGCTTAACAGGTATGCGAGCGCGGGTCCCTTGAGTCCGAGTCTTTCAAAGGTTAGTCTGTATAGCGGTAGTTTCATAGCCTCTCTGTGTATCTCCTCCGCAAGCTTTTCGACGAGCCTTCTATGTGTCTTTTGTATCTCTGTTGCTACTGGATGCCTTGTAGTTGTCCTAGCCTGCTTGGAAACCTTCTTCAGAAAAGCCTCCTGAACCCATAGCTCAGTCAGAGCCCTGACGGTAAGCTCCTCAGATGTTTCATTTAACGGCTGGAAGTCGCCTATATTCCGGCGGAATAATATCTTTAACGCAACGACATCGTTTTCATCAGACTTTTGCACTCCGTTATTTTTCAGCTCCTCAGAGAGCTTCTTCAGGTCCTTCAGCCTCAGGACAGTAACCCCTGTTTTCGCGAGCTCCGCCGCAGTCTCCTGAAACTTTCCCGGCAGGCTGTCAACGACAATGACCGCGGGCCTCAGCCTCTCAGCCAGCTCCACTAGGTTGTTGAAGACCAGTACTTCGTTGCTCTCGTCGGTTATGGCGTAGACTTTGTTCCTCCCGAAGTCCACGTAGACGACCTCTCCCCCAGCCTGTCTAGAGACTGAAGTAAGCCCAACCATCAAAACCATCACCACAAAAACCCACAACACAAATTTAACAATTGAAGCAGATCTCTGACAGGGGGGGAGGGGATAGCTACATACAACCCTCCGCGGGAATACCCCCACCCCACCATGGTTCACTGTGAAATTGAATAAAATCGTAGCGACATTTAAGCTATCTAAAGATGGCGGGTTAGAGCTATTCCATAAAGAGGATGAGGACTCCCTATACGCTGTAT
>Ga0079992_120651_pt1 | contig 20053 bp, 24 predicted proteins | sample FaiFalFF_MnMetaG_3_FD_69197 | JGI IMG/M metagenome (GOLD analysis project Ga0079992, IMG submission 69197) | Freshwater microbial communities from Yellowstone National Park, Wyoming, USA - Fairy Falls B (FF_Mn_B) MetaG (SPADES assembly) (version 2) | ecosystem: Environmental > Aquatic >... | reverse complement strand
ATAAAAAAGGCTTTTATTGAAGCAGTTGAAGGTGGAGCTAAGGAAATTTATATTACTTCCCAAGATAATGCTTGCTATGGATTAGATATCCAAACTGATTTATGCGAACTAATAGAAGGGTTACTAGAATATAAAACAAATAAAGAATTTAAAATAAGAATAGGAATGTTTACTCCATGGTTTGCATTTAGGCTGGTCAATAAACTCAAGAAAATATATCATAATAAAAGAGTCTACAAGTTCTGCCATGTTCCAGTTCAAAGTGGAGATGATAGAGTATTAAAAGATATGCAAAGACCTCATACCGTGAGCGAATTTATAGAATTCATTAATGAGTTGAGAAGTGAGCATCCAGATCTTTTCATTGCTACAGATATAATTGTTGGATTTCCTATAGAAGATGAAGAAGCTTTTGAAAATACGGTAAAACTGGTAGAGAAATTAGAATTTGATAAAGTACATATTGCACAATATTCGCCGAGACCATTTACAAAAGCCGCATTTTATGTACAGCTTCCAGATTCTGTTAAAAAGCAAAGAAGTAGAATTTTAACTAAAATTGTTGATGAGATTTCCTATAAAAGGAATTTAAAATTTTTGGGTAAAAAATTAAATGTGCTAATAATAGGAGAAGGAGAAAAAGGATATTTAGAAGGTAGAGCTTACGATTACAGATGCGTAATTGTTAAATCAGAAGAAAAAAGTTTAATAGGCAAATTTATTGATGTAGAAGTTAAAGATGTAACGCCTCACTATTTGATTGCTTCGCCACTAAATTAGCTTTTTACCAATTCATTTATTTTTGTTTTCAAAATTTTCCATGATAGAGACATTGTTCTAGGATGAGAAGCCTTTACATCATCCAATCTTTCTATAGTAGCATTATAAGGAGCATTTTTTACCAAAGGTGGATTCTCGTAAGCTTCTTTAATTATATTTTTTAACGCATTAGCAAAAAATTCAATATTTTCCTTTGTTTCATCTTCCGTAAATTCTATTAGTAATGCTTCATCTACTATCAAAGGAAAGTATATCATACTAGGATGTACTCCGTAATCGAGAAGTCTTTTAGCAACATCCTTTGCATCTACACCTGTTTTGTCCTTAAGAACTTTAGCTGAAAGCAAGCATTCGTGGAAACGCATAGCGTTTTTATCATGAGTCAAACTAACTTCAGAAATATCTTTCATAAGTTCTATGAAATATCTTGTATTTTCTACAGCCTTTTCTCTAGCTTCCTTTAAACCTTCGTATCCTTTTAATAAAATATAAGCAAGTGCCTTTATTAATACTAAAGTATTTCCGAAATTTTCCTTAACTCTTCCTATAGATTTAGGCAAATTATAATTTAAGTAATATTTTTTCCCATCAAACTCTATTACAGGCACAGGTAAAAATTCCTTTAAAAATTCTTTAACACCAAGAGGCCCAGCTCCAGGCCCTCCGCCTCCATGCGGAGTGCCAAAGGTTTTATGCAAATTTAAATGAACAATATCAAAACCCATGTCGCCTGGTCTAACATAAGTTATTATCCCATTTAAGTTAGCCCCATCGTAATATAATAATCCTCCTACTTCATGAACCATTTTAGAAATTTCTAAAATATCTTTTTCAAATAATCCAAGCGTGTTTGGATTTGTAAGCATCAAGCCTGCTGTTCTCTTAGATAAGAGCGACTTTAATTCATCAAGATCTACTGTACCTTCTTTATTTGATTTAACAGTTACAACTTTAAATCCAGCCATAGCTGCACTTGCAGGATTTGTTCCATGTGCAGAATCAGGTACAATGATTTCATTTCTAAATTCCAATTCCTTATTCAATTCGTGATACTTTCTAATTATCAAAACCCCTGCAAATTCTGCATGAGCACCTGCAGAAGGCTGAAAAGAAAATTTGTCCATACCTGTAATCTCACAAAGAAATCTTTCAAAAGTATAAAGTAATGAAAGTAAGCCTTGAATATTTTCTTCAGGCAATTCTTCATGTAAATAAGCAAGCTCTTTAATTGTTGCGAGTTTGTCCATAATTTTGAAATTATATTTCATTGTACAAGAACCCAAAGGATATGTACCAATATCTATTGCATAATTCATCCTTGATAGTCTGGTAAAATGTCTTACAACAACAGATTCGGGAAGATTAGGAATATTGGGTTCTTTATCTCTTAAAATTTCACTTGGCAATAATTCATAGATACTTTTCAATTCTTCTTCATTAACCCAATAGGTATGGTCAGACTTAATGTTTTTATATTCGAAAATTAATTTTTCAGGATAGCGTGGTTGCCTAAACATGTTTACCAATCAAATTATTAATTTCCTTACAAACATTATCATAAACAGATTCATCTTGCATTTCATTTATTCCTAATAGCAAACAGTTTTCATAGCCTTTAAATTCCTTTAATGATTTTCCAAACAGAATTCCTTTATTAATTAATTCTTTTCTTAATAAATCTGGTTCAATAGTATTCAATTTAATTACAAAATTCCGAAAGTAAGAAGAATTAAACAACGGAGAAACAATTCCGTTGATCTTGGATAATTTTTCAATAAATGTTTTTGTATTTAATAAAATACGCGCAGCTAATCTTTTTAATCCTTCTTTTCCAAGTAAACATAAATTAATAGCTACTCTAACAGCTAACCAACTTTCATTAGTACATATATTTGATGTTGCTTTTTCTCTTTTTACATGTTGCTCTCTTGTTTGTATAGCTAAAACAAATCCAAGTTTTTTACTATCAATAGTTGTAGTAGCTCCTACCAATCTTCCTGGTAATAATCTAAGCAATTTTTGATCATTTTTTATTGCTAATATTCCTAGAGAAGGACCTCCGAAAAAGGGATTTATAGCTAGATGCTGTGCTTCTCCTACAGCTATGTCTGCTCCATACGAAGCTGGTTCTTTTATAATGCCTAAGGATACTGGTTCTATTCCAGCGATAAACAATGAATCTTCTTTATGTATTATTTCTGAGATTTTTAATATATTTGTATCTATCACTCCAAAATAATTGGGATTTTCAACATATACAGCTGCAGAATTTTTAATGTTTAATTCAATATCAGCAATATCTATTTTTCCTTCATTAAAATTATATTCATAAATTTCTATTCCATGAGGTCTAAGATAAGTATAAACAACTTCTTTCCTTTTTTTACGCATAAAGTGAGGAATTAAAACCTTTTTTTTACCAGTATATTTTATAGCCATAAGTAAAGCTTCAGCCAATGCTGTAGAATGATCATACATTGAAGCATTTGCTATATCCAATCCTGTCAATTCACAAATTAAACTTTGAAATTCAAATAATATTTGCAAATTTCCTTGAGAAGCTTCTGCTTGGTAAGGAGTATAAGAAGTCACAAGTTCAGATGATAACGAAACATAATCTACAGCTGCAGGAATATAACTAAAATAAGGATATTCAGGAGAGAAACAATATTTTATGTCAATGATCCTATTTTTGCTTAATTCTTCCAATATAAAATTTAAAGCTCCTACTTCTCCCAACGATGGAGGGATATTTAATCTGCGATTAAGTTTTATTGTTTCAGGAACTGGGTCAACAAGTTCTTGTTTTTGCATAATATGAAAACATTTTTCCAATAATTAAATATTTATTAATGAAAAAATAACGTTAATAATTCATATGAGGAGAAATTGGTTAAGCATAGCAATAATTTTGATCTTTTTTTCATTTATCTTAATCAATTTGTATAATGTAAATGCGAGTAGCGAAGTATTTTTGGATGTTAAACGAGAAATAACAGTAAATCCTGCTCACTTAATAGTTAAGGATGAAATAACTGTATTAAATAAAACAGACAGAATACCAGTTTATCTTTCTGAATATGAATATGTTAGTTTATACACTATCTGGGTAAAACCTCAAAAACCAATTCAATGGGGCTTATTTCATGAAAGAAAATTTGGTTTTTATATAATAGGAAATTTTGAAGCGAAAAGCAATATTACATTATATAGAATATATGATGACAAAATATTTTTAGAAGAAGACGATACCCTTAAAATACAAATTCCAGCATATTTTTTAACCGAATATAATATTTTAAATGGTTCAACTAAAGTATTTTCCCCATTAAAGGTATCTTCCGTTGATGTTAAATCTCCAGAAGGAGCCAACAGAACACAATTAGCTGATCAAACTTTTTCAATAACTTATAGCTTTAAAAATATAAATGGAAGAGAGCAATTAGCGAATACAACAGATTTGATTTTCTCCTTTAAGCTAAGAGATCCTACAGCAGTGGCTTGGATAAAAATAGAAAAAATGGTTAGAAAATTATTTGTCGAAGGAGCTAAGTTGCGTATAGAAGATGAATTAATATTAAAGTACGCAGGTAGGGGAGAAAAAATTGAAAAATGGATACCTAATATTTTGCCAAAAGCTAAACTTATCTCAGCTAGGGATCAACTAGGAGATTTGGAAATAGATCATACGAAAGAAGAAATTAAATTAAGAAATCCGTTATTGCCTATTTTCCAGTTAGGAACTTTAAAAGCAACATTAATTATTACTAGTGAAATTAACCTGAATGATTTAGGTTATTATGATTCTAACAGTGGTAATTTTAATTTTAAAATAGATGTTCTTGAAGCCAATCCGTTTTTAATAGATTATTTTGAATTGATCATTACAAATAATTTTATATCAAGGTTAGCTTTAGATCCTCAGCCAGATGAAATTATACAAAAAGATAATTTCATTCAATTTAAATATATAAGAACCAGAGTATTTTCGGAAATAAGTCTAATAATTAAACTTGAAGGAAAACAAGAAGTTTATCTTACTAGCTTAACATTATTCGTACAAGTTTTAGTTATTGTATTTTTAATATCAGCAGTTTCATTAATTTACTTTAGATATTTCTATTTAGGTAAGCCTTTAACTTTTGAAAGAAAAATTCCTTTACTTGATGATTATTTAACTGCAATAGAAAGCATTTTACTAGATTATGAGGAAATCGATAAACTGGAAAATAATCTTAAGAAAGGTTTAATAAGCAAAAAAGAATTTAATCTAAGAATGAATAACTTGAAAAAAGATATAAATAGCAAAGAGAGAGAAACTAGAAGTTTATCAAAAATAATAAAGCAAAAACATCCAGAAATTGTTAAAAGTATAAACGAAATAGAAAATTACTATAATGCATTGGTTAAAGAAATAAAAGCTTTGGAGGAAGAAAATAAATTATTCGAATTAAGAAAAATACCTGCTGATAAATTCAAGAAAATTCATGAAGAAAGGAATAAAGTTATTAGAAATTATAAAGGAAAAATTGATTCATTAATTACAGAATTAAGAGAAAAATACAAGTGAGCTACTTCGCCCTAAAGAGCGAAGCTTCCAGCGTTTAGAGTAGGGTTTACCCCTATCTCCTCATTTGCTGGTTTGGGAGGCTCACAGCTTCCCCATCCCATACCTCTCATTAAGGCATGGGCTATTTCTTCCTCTATTTCTTTCTTAGGCAACATGCCCGCATTTATTAAAAATATTTTTTATTCAATATTTAAATCTTTCCATCCCCGCCCTAAAGGACGAGATTTTTATTCTTTTCATATAATACGGGACTTTTTTAAAGAGAAATGAATGAAAATTCAAGCTGGAAAAATATAAAAATTATTTGTCCAAAATGCTCTTTTAGCAATATAAAATTCCTTTAAAATAAACTAAAAGTTATTAAATAGCGCCGCCAGGATTCGAACCTGGGTCTCAGGGTCCAAAGCCCTGCATGCTTGGCCAGCTACACCACGGCGCTAACTATTAATTAAAATATTTTTCTCTGTTTTTTAAATTTTTTCCTTCAATGATTCTAACGAATTTAAAGATTATTTGATTAAACATTTATTCATATATAAATTATAGTTATTTGATGTTTACTACACCACTTAAGCAAGTTCATATCGAATTAGGAGCAAATATAGGAGAATTTGCAGGATGGGAAGTAGCAATGAATTATACTAGCAATATAGAAGAGCATATGTCCGTAAGAAATGCAATAGGTTTATTTGATGTTTCTCATATGGGAAGAATTATTATTAAAGGTAAAGATTCAACTGAATTCTTAGATTACGTTACAACAAAAAATGTTTTAAAGCTATCACCAGGTAAAATATCTATACCTACCGCTATGCTTAATTATAAAGCTGGGTTTGTTGATGATATATCTTTGTTCATGCTTGATGATAAAGAATATTTAATTGTATGTAATGCTATAAATCGAGATAAAAATCTTAATTGGTTAAATAAAATAGCTAAGGAAAAAAATTATTCGATAGAAATTTTAGATATAACTTTTAAAACATGCATGCTTGCTATACAAGGAAGAAAAATTAAAGATTTCGAAGAAAATGAATTGAATTTAAACATTGAAAGAGAAAGTTTTTTAAGAAATATAAAAGTTCTTGAGTGCAAAGTAGAAATTATAAGTAAAAGCGGCTGGACTGGTGAAAGTGGTTATGAGTTAATTTTAGAAATTAATGAAGGAAAAAAATTATGGAAAAAACTAATTGAAAAAGGAATAAAGCCATGCGGTATAATTACTAGAGATTCATTAAGACTTGAAGCAGGATTTTTATTATACGGTAATGAAATAAGCGAAGAAATAAATCCGTTAGAAGCAAGATATTGGATATTTAGCTTAAATAAAGGAGATTATATAGGAAGAAAAGAATTGGAAAGTTTATTAGAAAAAGGAGTTGAAAAAATAAGAGTTGGTTTAATAATGAAAGATAAAGGACCTTTGCCAAGAAAAGGTAATGAAATATATTCTGGCAACAAAAAAATAGGATATATTACAAGCGGTGGATATTCACCTATTTTAGAAAAAGGAATAGCAATGGGATATATAAATTCAGGATTCTTTTTCTTAGGGGGAACAGTTAAAATAAAAATAAGAGATAAAATGTACGATTCAAAAATAGCTGAACCTCCATTTTACAAAAAATAATGTTTTTAGAAGGAGGGGCAATAGAAGATAAAAATAAAAATATCTTTTATATAATTTTTTATAATGAAAAAAATGATGAAATATATGTAAAACCTAAATATATATATAAAAATAATAAATATTATAAAATTACAGAAAATAAAAATTTAAATTTATTACAAAGATATTTTAATTATAATATTTATAATTATTCAGATTATTTAAAAAAATATACATATATTTTTTATATAGAAAATATTAACAAATACTTTAATCCTATTGCAAGACTTTTGCAAATTTTAGAAAACCCTCTCAACGTTCATGAAAAAGCAGCTAAAGAAATTGTATTAAATATAGTTAAAGAATGTGGTGAAAAGGTTCAGAATTTTGGAATTTCAGGATCCCTTTTATTGAATTTACAAAATGAAAGGTCAGATATAGATATTTTTTATTATGGAAATAACTACGAACAAATCTATGAAGCATTGAGTAAGTTATTTAAAAAAAGGAAATTTTTACCCATAAGAGGCAATATCCTAAGAAACCTATATAATGAAAGAGGATTTAGAAATGTTATAGATTATGAGATCTTTAAGAAAATTGAAAAATTAAAAAGAACAGAGGGAATATACGCTAAGAAGTTCTTATTTTCAATAAAATTGGTAAAAAGAAGATATTTTGAAATAATTGAAAGAAAAGATACAATTGAAGATGAAATAAAAACGATCGATGCTAAAGAAGCTTACTTATGGCCTTCTAAGTATATCGTCAAATCTTTGATAAATAACGAGACATACTCTATAATTACATACAGACAACGCTATACAGAAATTCTTAAAGAAGGCGATATAGCTAAAATAAAAGGCGAAATTGAGATAACTAACGAAGGAAAAATTGCAAATGTTGATGAAAAAGGCTATATTATACCTTTGTGATACTCTCTTAACTTTAAAATGAACATACTTAAAGAAAAATATATTTGTCTTTAATTAAAAATATAAATTCTTTTCAAACAACATTTGATTCAAAATAGGCTGGTCTAAATTTTATTCCATAATAGATTAAACCTTTATCGTCTTCCTCGAACATTTTTCTAAATACTGCTTCGACCCTTAATCCTTCACGTAATTCTTCATAATCTACGTCTGTTAATTGTGCAAAAATAATCGTGCCGTCATCTAGCTTTATTAATCCTATAGCATAAGGTGCATTATCAGCAAATTCTTTAGGAGGTTGCGTGACCCAAGTATAAGTTATTAAAGTACCCTTTTTAGGAAGTTCAACATCTTCTAATTCATTATTACCACAACTTAAGCACACCAACCTAGGCGGATAATATTTTTTGTCACATTTTTTACAATACTTGGCAATTAATCTATATCTGTATTTCTTTTCTCTCCAATATGAAGGTGCACTCATATTTATGCCCTCTTTAATAGTATAAGGAATGATTGATCTCCTATGTTATTCATTGAATGTACTAATCCTATATTAGCATTTGGAACTTGGTTATATGCCTTGTCTCTTAATTGTAAAACACTTTCACATACTTGATACAATGTAGTTGCTCCTAAAGGATGTCCTCTTGCTTTTAATCCTCCGTGGGTATTTAAAGGAAGTTCACCATCTTTTTCATGTTGGCCTTCAATTAATAACTTATATCCTTCACCTTTATTTAAAATTCCCAAACTTTCCAATATTATCGGCGCGGCAATAGTATAAGGATCATAAATTTCAAGAAAATCTATATCCTTTAATTCTATTTTAGCATGTTTTCTAATTTTATAAAATGCTTCTCTTAAAGAAGAAAATAATAACATATCTTCTCGATACAGAATATTTAGATCTGTTACAGCACTAATCATTTCTACTTTAACACTATAATCTTTGTTTTCAATTTGATCTTTACTTGATAACATAATACTTGCAGCTCCATCAGATATAGGATAGCTTTCAAATAGTCTTATAGGATCAACAAGAATGGGAGAAGCTAATATTCTTTCAACAGGTAAATTAAATCTATATTGTGCATGTTCTGAAGCTATAGCCATTTTATGATCATGTGAGGCAAATTGTGCTATGTTTTCTTGTTTTGCATTATATTTTTTTAAATATAATTTATATAAAATTGCAAATATTGAGGCAGGAGTTATTCCATTATAAGTAAAATATTCATAGTCTAGGAATGAAGAAGCATATGATGTAAATTGATAAGGTAAAGCATCTGAAAGTTTTTCTACTCCAACAATTAAAACATTTTTAAACATTCCTGAAGCTATAGCCATGTAACCTACCATTAATGCTGAAGCACCAGAAGCTTCTCCTGTTTCAATTCTTAAATTAGGTATTTTGTTAAAAGATAAATTTTCTGCTATTAAATTACTTAAAGATTCTTGATGCTGTATAAAGCTACCTAATGAATTAGATACAATTATTAAGTCAGGCTTTTTATAATTACATTCTTTTAAACAATTTTGTATTGCTTCATATGCCAGAACTTTTAAAGATTTATTCCAATGTTCTGCTACCTTAACAATCCCTATACCAGTTATATATACTTCACTCATGTTTTATTTATTATACTTATTTCTATGTTTAGCATAAACAGCATAGTCAACATATTTTCTCTTTCCTATGTAGTCCATAATTAATGGTGCTAAATTTCTTTTAGATTCAATTCCATCTTCTACAATAAACGAAAAAGCATCACTACCAGCTCCTGAACCAAATGAAGCTAACAAAATTCTATCTCCTGGTTTAGCTATATCCAATACTGCTGCAAAACCTAACATAGATGATGCAGCATACGAATTTCCTATAACAGGTACCAAAAGTCCTGGTTTATATTGCTCAGGTTTAAATCCTAATGCAGTTGCAACTTCTTGAGGAAATTTAGAATTTGGTTGATGAAATACTGCATACTTAAAATCTGAAGGCTTAAGACCCAATTCTTTCATAAGATTTAAAGCTGCTTCTTTTATATGATGAAAATATGCAGGTTCCCCTGTAAATCTGTAATAATGCATAGGATATATTTGACCTTCCCTTCTCCAAAAATCAGGTGTATCTGTTACATATGAAAAACTTCCTTCAAGAATTGCAATATCTTGGAATTCTTTAGATCTAGCTAAAATAAAAGCAGCAGCTGCAGCTCCAGCTGTATATTCAAGTTCATCACCAGGTCTTCCTCTAGCTATATCTGCTCCAATAGCTAAAGCAGCTTTCACCATACCTGAAGAAACCAAACCTATACAAGTTTGCATTGCTTCTGTTCCTGCTTTACATGCAAATTCATAATCTGAAGCAAGTACATTAGGTATTATACCTAATGCTTCTGCTACTACAGTCGAAGTTGGTTTAACAGTATAAATTTTAGATTCTGTCCCAACATAAACTGCTCCAATAATATTAGGAGGAATATTTGCCCTTTTTAATGCATTATATGCAGCTTCAACAGACATTGTAGCAGTATCTTCATCATAAGCAGCAACAGATTTTTCTTCTAAAGGTAAAGCTTTATCACTTTTCCCCCATATTCTAGCTATTTCTTTAGCTTTAATTCTCCTAATAGGAACATAACCTCCATAACCTATTATTGAAACTTCATGTTGAGGTTTCATTTGAAGTATTAAATAGTTTAAAAGTTTAAAAAGTTTTCTTCGTAATTACCTAACTTATAATTGAAAATCTTCCAGCTAAATTCAAAAGCTTCCAGTTAAATTTTAAAAAAGAAAAAGGGGAAAATAAAATTTATAAAAATTAAGAAAAAAATAAAAAGGAAAAAGAAAAATAGAAAAATAAAATCTAATTTATTAAATTTAATATCATAAAATGAAGTAGGTCTTTTTACAGCACCAAAGCATCTAGATTCCATAGCTTCTGCTACATTCATAGCTCTATTAATAGAAATTACGAGAAGTGGAATAAAAACAGGTATATAATTCTTAATTCTTTTTATTAAATTACCTTTTTGTGTTTCTAAGCCTCTTGACCTTTGGGCATCTATAATATTAGTAGCATCACGCATGAGTGTAGGGATAAATCTTATAGATAAAGAAAGAGAAAAAACCAAAGAAAAAGGGAATCTTAATTTGTATAACATTAAAACTATTTCATCAGGAGAAGTGGTTAAAGAAAAAACTAAAAATGAAAAAACTATTACTAACAATCGAAAAACCATTGCAAACGATAAATATAAATTAAATGTAAAAATGTAGTTAAAAAAGAATACAAGAAATGCGAATAAAGAAATAAATTTTAGAATTGATAACAGTTCTTTAGATAATCTAGCTAAGAATAAAGGAATTATCGTAACAATAAATAAAAGAAATAAATATGTTAAGGATGTGCTTAGCAAAGCTAAAATTAACATTGATACAGAAAAAATTAATTTCGTTCTCGGGTCTAAATTATGAATAAGAGATTTTTTCTTTATTATAAAAAATAATTCAGGTCTTATCATTTTATAGGTTAATCGATCGAATAAATTCTTCAACTGTTGTAATGTTTCTACCAAGTTTAATTCCGCTCTTTTCAAGTTCTATTATTAATTTGGCTAATGTAGGTTGAACCAAATTGGCTTCATTTAACAATTCTTCTTCATATATTATATTAATTAGTAAATCGTCTTTGATTATTTTGCCATCTTTTAATATTATTCCTCTTTCAGCTACCTCTAAAGCAAAATCTATATCATGAGTTATTGTTATAATTGTTTTACCTTCCTTTTTCAATTTCTTTATAATATTAATTAAAGCTGTTCTTTGGAAATAATCCAATCCTACAGTAGGTTCATCTAATACAATTATCTTAGGATCATAACATAAAATAGAAGCAAGGGCCACTCTTTTTTTCTCTCCCCCACTAAGAAGTAATGGTGAAGATTGTTCATATTTTTCTAAATTAAAGTACTTTAACATTTCTTTTACTCTTCGATCAATTTCTTCTTTATTAAAACCAAAGTTAATTAATGCAAAAGAAATTTCTTCAAAAACAGTATTGGAAAAAAGCTGATGATCTGGATTTTGAAAAACAATTCCAACTATTCGTGAAAGTTCTGCTACACTTTTTTCTTTGGTATTTTTTCCTTCAATAAAAACTTCACCTTTTGTAGGTTTTAAAATGCCGTTTAAATGTTTTATTAAAGTAGTTTTACCTGAACCGTTTGGACCTAATATAGCTATTGATTCATTAGAATCTATACATAAATTTATATTTGTTAAAACATATTTTTCTTCAAATGGATATTTAAAATAAAGATCTTTAATTTCTATTAATTTCATATATTTTTTTAAAATTATTTATAAATTCTTCTAAACTTAAACATAATTCAAATTTATACTTTTTACTTAGAATTTTACTTATTTTGCTTATTTTAGGTTCCATTATACCAAAGCTTTCTAAATCATTTAATAAAACTTCTTTTTTTGAACCATCAAAAATGATACTTCCTTCATTCATCACAATTATTCTGTTAACTAAGTTTGCAAGAATTTCTAGTCTATGTTCAGCAATTACTATCGTATACTTAAAATTTTTGTTTAAATAATTTAACAGTTCAGCGACCATATAAGAAGACTTAAGATCTAGATTGCTAAATGGTTCATCTAAAGCTAGAATCTTTGGCTTAATAGCTAAAACTGAACCTATTGCTACTTTTTGTTGTTCTCCACCACTAAGCAAATAAGGTGATTTAAATCTAATATGTTCAATGTTTAATAATTTGATCGTTTCATTAACTATCTTGAACATTTCCTCCCTTTTATAACCTAAATTTTCTAAACCAAAGGCTATTTCTTTTTCCACAGTCATAGATAAAAGTTGGTCTTCAGGATCTTGAAAAACAATTCCTACATGTTTAGCCATTTCATAAGTTTTTCTATCTTTAACGATCAAACCATAAACTGACACTTCTCCTGTGTAGTCACCCTTGTAAAAATGAGGAATCAAACCATTTAATAGTCTAATCAATGTTGTTTTACCACATCCACTAGGACCAGCTAATAATACAAAATCTCCTTCATAAATTTTTAAATTAATATTTTTTAATGAAAAAAAATTTGTTCCTTGGTAACGAAAACTAAGATCTTTAATTACTATTACTTCTTTCATTAATTTTATTTTTATGATACGGTACCAGTTCCTCCTAATTGATATCTTTTGATCATTTCTTCAAGTTCCTTTGAAGTTGCTTCATATTGTTTTCTTAATATATTTTCTTGTTTATCCAAAGTCATGTCTTGTAATTGCAAAGTTTCTTTTTTCTCGTTTATTTCTTCTAAAGCTGTTTTTTTGGAAATTTTAATTAATATATTTCCTACCATTTTATGAACAAATGTATCATCTGATATTTTCTCTAGCTCTTCTTTAACCAATTCTATTTCCATCAATTCAGCTTTAATTTGTTGCCTTCTAGTAATAACTAGCCTTAATTGTTCTTCTAATTGTTTTAATTTTAATGCTAAATTCTGTATCTCAGGAGGAAGCTGTTGTGCCAATTTTTTCAACCTCTGTATATTTAATTACATCCGTCATACTTATTAACCATCTATTAATAGAATTTAATATAGCTCTTAGCCTTGATATACTTAAAGAACGAAATTCCATAATTATTTTATTGTCCATTAATTTTATATTAGCTTCATTTATTCCTGGAAAACCTTTCTTAAACTCAGGTAAAATTGATTGATAATATAATAAAGCTTCTTTTTCATCTTTAAATGTATGTTCCATATGAGCAATTATTTCATAGATAACCATATTCATATTTTTGATAAATCATGAATAAATCTTTTTAAAAAAATTTTGTAATTACTCAACAATTTTTCTTATAGTAAAGAATTTACCGAACATCTTTTTATTTTCTGGATCAATAATATACAAAGAAAAAAGATTTTGTTCATTTACAAATTTTATAACATAACAATCTGAATTTGCATCTTCAATATTTTTGACTAATTTTAAACCTAAAATTTTCGAAATTCTTTCAGAAAATTCATTTTCATTTAAAATCATTGGAATATTATTTTTAAACACAGGTTTTTCCTTCATTTCTCTAATTAGTTTCACGCCCATCAATAATATTTGGAATACCTTTCCTTTCTTATCTATTACTCTTATTCTACTAGGATTTCCTTTTTTACAATCTATAATTAATAGTCTATCATCGTTGTTTAACTTTTTAATCAAGTCTTTTAAAGAAAATTTACCTCTTGTTAAAGGTTTAGTTGCAAAAATAAAAGCGATATCTTTAGCAAAACTTCTTACTTTATTTGGCGGCTTTCTTGAGGTTGTAATTATAAATTTCACTCACTAGATTTTTGTTGTGGTTGTTGAATTATAGCTTGGTATTTAATCATTTTGCCTACAGGACTTGAAGTTGTGTAAGCTGCCCCAGTAAATTTAACTCCGCATTTAGGACATTGCCATATTCCAATTCTTATTCTTTTTATTTTCCCTACTTTACCGCAATTTGGACATTCCTTTGGTTTTTTGTATTCTTTCATTATTTCTGCATATCTTTTTCTTAACGTTGAACCATATCTAGCTCCAAAAGACGTTCTTAGTTTTTTCATTTTATTTATTTACATTTTTTAATATTAAATCCTTTATGCTTTGATACATAGACAAAGATTTCTTTATTGCAAATTCTAGTTCATTTAATTCAAAATAACCTATACCACTTTTTTGTAAACCGCAAATTTTACCTTCTCCTGAGATTATAACAGTTAATCTGCCTTGAGACATTATTTCTTCTTCTAAATTCATATCTAATAATATATAGTTTAGAATCTTTCCAAATGTTAAATAAACAGGATAATTTATTATCTTTAAGTTAACCAATTCATCTTTTAAAACAACTTCTCCTTGCTGATTTACTTCAGCTTTTCTATATTTTGTATTTAATAATGCAGCTAAAGTGGAAATTCCTGCAGCATCTACCAAATTTCCATTATGATTTAAAACATAGATATCAATCCAAACTCCATAAACTTTTTTTGAAGGTATGATACATAATGAAGAAAAGTCTATTGCTTCTGGCTTCCTTAAACCTCTATCTATTATTCGAGCTAATTCTATAGCATTTTCATCAGGGGGTCCTGGTTCAAAATCAGGAGAAGCAACTGGAGGAAATTCTGAGTTTACAATCAAAGTTCCTTTATCTGGCTGATCAGGATACGGATTAGTAATGCTCATTTTAACTCCTGTTAAAACTATCGTATCTCCTAAATGTACTTCGGCAGAACCTTCAGCATTGGGTATTATGCCTGTTTTAATTTTAATTGGCCTCATTTCATCAAAATTTCTATTATCTAATCTTTTCCCTTTTTTTAACAAGTTTAAAATATATTGCTGCTTAATTTTAGGAACAACCAAACTAAATCTTTCTTCGCTCATATTTGTCCATAAGCTTTTAAATATTCCTCTAGCTTACTTTTTAAACATGTTTTTTGGAATTCGTATATTTTGTTGATAGCTTCGATGCCCATATTCAATAAGGTATTAAATTCTTCATAGGTAAGTTCTCCATCAAGTTGAAGAAGTAGAACCCTTTTCTTAGAAGGCATCATTGCAATTGGCATATCAGCTTCGCCTGTTTGATCCTCTTCCCCTGTCAAATCAACCACTAATTGCCCATTTACCTTTCCTACGGAAACAGCAGTAACTAAATCATATAAAAATATTCCTGCATCTACCAAAGCTAACGTCACAGCATTGATGCTTGCTACTCTTGTACTTCCATCTGCATTTAAAACTTCTATATAAACATCTATAGCTGTTCTAGGAAAGAGATCACGTTTTATACATGCATTAAATACTTCTTTAATTAACTTTGAAATTTCTATTTCTCTTCTACTTAAAGTTGGAGATTTTCTTTCTTTAACAGAAAAAGGTGTCATATGGTATCGAGCTCTTACAATTCCCTCTTGAAGAGAAGCTTCATGTTTAGGATGATATTCGCGAGGACCAAAAACCGCTGCTAAGACTTTTGTATTTCCCATTTCAAAATAAGCTGAACCATCTGCATTTTTTAAAATTCCGATTTCAGCTTTTAATGGTCTAATTTCATTATTTGCCCTACCGTCTTTTCTTTTAAATTCAGACATTTTTGCTCTCCTCTAAAAACATTTTTATTCTATCTGTTAATCCTGAGGTATGCGATTCAAGTTCAATTTTTTCTATTATTTTTTTAAGAATTTCTATTTTATTTAAATCATCAGTAAAAGCTATAACTCTACCATTTCTTCCTACAATAATTTTTATTCCTAACTTTTCTCTAATCATATTAATCATAGAGCTTTTTTTGCCTATTAATCTAGGTATTTTGGCTGGACTCATCGTTATAAGATATCCACTTGTTACTTTTCCTAATCCTTTTTTCTCTTTTAAAGAAAGAACAGGAGGAGAATTTCTATCAAAACTTACTATTTTTGCATATATAACATCTCCAACTGATAAATAATTTGCTAAATTTAATTCAAACTTTCTTTTCTTTTTTCTTTTTTCCTTTACTGCATTAGAAAAGGGTAAAGTTGCATATACAAAGGAATTAATATCTACCAACCATGAAAATAAATATGTTCTAACAACTATTCCTATTACATTATCACCTTCTCTAGGATAATATTTTCCTTTAAGAGGAATAATGTTAATTACTTCTCCATTTTTTACCGTATCTTTTTCAAATAATCCCAATAAACCTGCATATATTGAAATATCTTCCTTAAAAGTATATAATCCAGGCTTTAAATTTTCTCCTGTAGCTAATAAAGTACCAGGCAAAACTATTTCTCTCTTCATATAATTTTAATATTTTTAATTATAGCTTTTCGATTTGAAATTTCATTAATTTTCTGAATAAAGGTTTCTTGTATGCCTGCTGGTATTTCTACTTCACCTTCCCAAGAACCATCGTTTTTCCAGTTTGAATTAACTACTGTACTCATTTTAGCAATGACTTGATTATAGGTTTTGCTAGCATATTCTACAGGAATTTGTATTTGTATAATAGCCTTAGCTATTTTTATTGGAATAACTTTTTTAATTTCTTTGATTATTTCAGTTGCTTGTTCTTCAGCACTTGCAAAAGGATCTATTCTAACTTTTAATTCTTTTAATATATTTTCTACTCTTGAAGGAGGTAAAGGTGCATTTGTTCTCGTATCTATACAATTCCTAGTTATTATGTTAATTATTTTTTTCCTATTTTCTTCTATTAATCTATTTCTTCTTTCAGCAGTTATAGGCAGATCTCCTTTTTTTATTATTATATCAGCTATTTTCATTACGTCTGTTGTTCCAAAGACTTTTTGTAAAGAAGCTACTGTAGCTCTTTCTCCTTTATTTGCATCTTTATAAACAGTATCTGAAATAAGAACATTTTCCAAACTAATCCTTTTACCTAATTTATACTCCCATGCAAGTTCAGAATCTACGATCATCTCAAATTTTTCACCTTTAGAAACATATCTTACTATAACATTTGTCACCTTAAACACCTATTTATAAAAATATTAAGCTTTTATGTTTATAACGTTTTAAAATATTTTTCTATTTCTTCTTGAGATAACTTTCTAAATTTCTTAGTTTTTACTTCAACTATACCTATCTCTACTTGCTCTGGTGTAATTTCTTTTTCTGAAATTTTTTTCAGAACTTTTATAGCCAATCGTATTCCTTCTTCTAGTTTTATTTCTTTTCCTGCAAGCTCTTTTTCAAGTAATTCTTGCGCAGCCTGTGCACCTATACCAACTGCATGAGCTTTATATCCAGCATATGAACCGCCAGGTTCAGTACCGTACAGATATACCTTATCGCCATCTACACCTAAGAAAATAAAAGATACGCCAAAGGGTCTTGCACCAGCATATAAAGTATAGCTTTGCTTTATATCACAAATCCTTTTAACCAGAGTTTCTACTGGTATATCTTCATCATATAATAGTCTATGAATTTGGCAGGTAGTTCTTGCTGCATCCATTAAAACTCTTGCATCAGGACCTAATCCTGCATAAGCTGTTCCTATATGATCATCTATTTTTAGAATTTTTTCTAAAGTTTTTTCATCTATTAAAGCAGAAAATTTCCTTCTTTCAGCAATTAAAACCCCTCCATCTTCACAAGCTATGCCAATTGCAGTTAATCCTCTTTTTACAGCTTCTTGTGCATATTCTACTTGGTATAATCTACCATCTGGAGAAAAAATTGTTATTGCCCTATCATAACCCATACTTGGCGGTGAAAACATTTTTTATCTTATCATTATTTATTACAAAATCTTATATTTATTTATGAAAAAATTTGAGGTAAGAATTGAGACTTTTTCTCATGTTACAGAAGATTTGGATAAAGTAATCCGAGCTATGAATTGTTTGATAGGATTTGAAATAAAAAATTATCGATTCAAAAAACTTTATGGTCACTGGGGCAATGCGATAATTCATGTTTTTACAGAAATTTATGAAAAAGAAGCAAACGATTTTTTAATTAGGTTAGCTAACGTATTAAGTGAAGAAGATAAAAAATACTTAAGTTATAATATTGATTTACATTTAGATGAAAGATATAAATTACATTTAAGATTTAATAAACAAAAAGCCTTTAAAAATGTTTTTAAAATTAGTAAAGGTGATGATGTAATTAAAGTTACCATTTCTATACCACAACTAAGTAAAACTGCTATTGTAGATTTTTATAAAAAAATTGGTCTTCTATTATAGATGAATAAATATTGTGATTTATTTATTAAAACTAATGATGAAGAAGAGTTTAGGAAAATTATAAACATTATAAAAAAATTTGGTTATGAATATATAGGTTTTGAAAAAAATGAAAATAAAAAGAAAATTTGCGATGAGTTGAATATAAAATATATTGTTCGTAGTCAAGAATATAAAATAAAAGAAAAAAATGTTCTGAAATTTATTTATTTTACTAATAAACATGAAGTAATAAATATTATAAAAAGATATAAAATAAATTTATTAACAATTAATAGCAATAATATATTAAATATTGATGAAAAATTAATAAATTTTATTTCACAAAGAGATGTATATTTAGAGATATTATATTCTGATTATCTTAATATAAATATTATAAACGAGAAAAAACTGATAAAAAAATTGAGTGAAATAATTAAATATTGTATAAGAAAAGAAAAGCCAATAATAATTTCTTCAGGTGCTGAGAATAGTAAACAAATTAAAGCTCCTAAAGATGTATTAGGCTTTTTTAGTTGCTTAAATCTAGAGAAATATATAAATAAAAATTTAATAACGTTGCCTGAAACTTTTCTAAATTTATAAAACATTCTTTAATTATTTCAATTTAATTGAATTTTATTACCATGCGAATGATCATTCGAGGGTTATGTCAAAATTTTATTATCCGACGCGGAAAAATTTATAAGCCTAGAACCGGATTAAAATTAAATAAAAAGTCCCGCATGGATATCCGAAAACAAAGCGGAAAATCACGCAGGCGGTATCCCATAAAGGGAATTGAAAGAAATTTGTAAAATGAGAATTAAACGTAGATATCTATTAATTGAATTTTTAGAAAAACAAGATAAAGAAAGTTTTGAGAGAGAATTTCTAGAAATATTTACAACTTTATTCGGAAAATTAGACCTATGCTTTTCAGGAATAAAAATTATAGAAATTAATGAAAATTATTGCATTTTAAGATGCAACTTAGAATATTTAAATAAAGTAAGGGCTTGCGTATTTTATTTTGGCAATTACGGTAAAATAAGTCATGGCTATGTAAAAAAAGTTAGCGGAAGTTTAAGTAAAATAAGGTCTTTTATTGCCAGTCAATACATTTAAACATTTCTAAACAAAACTTTTAAAGGAATATTTCATTATTATACTAGAAATGAATGTAATTGGCGGAATCTTGGCAGGAGGATATGGTAAGAGATTGTTACCTTTAACTAAAGATTATCCAAAACAGTTAATTGAATTAAAGGAAAATTATACAATTTTAGATAAACAATTAAATGATTTAAGATTTGCAGATATAAAGGAAGTCTATTTAATGGTTGGATATTTACATGAAAAAATTATTGAGCGTTTTGGAAATAAATGGAA
>Ga0079992_130379_pt1 | contig 20063 bp, 15 predicted proteins | sample FaiFalFF_MnMetaG_3_FD_69197 | JGI IMG/M metagenome (GOLD analysis project Ga0079992, IMG submission 69197) | Freshwater microbial communities from Yellowstone National Park, Wyoming, USA - Fairy Falls B (FF_Mn_B) MetaG (SPADES assembly) (version 2) | ecosystem: Environmental > Aquatic >... | reverse complement strand
ATCCCAGTCACTGCCGATCCATCAGGCAACGCCGTCATCCGCATCGGTCCTCAGTGGCAAACGCTCTGGTATGAAGTGGCGGTGCAGTAAAAACTGGTATGGGAATAAGGGTGAGTTGTGATGGTGAAACAAATGAGATGGTTGTTGCTATTAGAAATTGTTTTGTTAGCAGGAATTTTCAATTGGCGATTTGTCCAATCTTGTGATCTCAAAAAGGTCTTAGATATGAATGATGTCCGCGCCATTTTAAGTGGTTTCCAAAAAACTCCCAACTTGCTCGTTGACGGTTTAAGATGGTGGCATGGGGCATGGATACAAGAAGGCATTAATGCATTCCGCCCTCTCACTTCGTATTTGTATTGGTTGGAGTGCTGGATAGGTCTGCACTATGGCTTTTTCTGGGTAGGGATTTTAGGCTTTATCCTTTTCGTGGTTTGCTGTTGGTTATCAGTGGAATTAGCATGGCGCATTACAAATTCAGCCATTGGGGCGTCTCTTTGTGCCATCTTTGCGACTACCATAATCTACCACAATCTAAACCCCAAAGATTGGTTAATTTGGTTTCCCTGCCACCAAGAGTTAATGTTGAGTGTTTTTCTTATAGGCGCTCTTTTGTGCTTTGACCGATGGTTAGTGGGAAGGTCAAAAAAGCATCTGGCGTATGCGTGGGTTTTGTTCATTGCTGGCTGTTTGACCAAAGAATACGCTTATGTTTTCCCGCTTCTCGTAGCATCGTTGGTTTTATTGAATTACAAGGGCGAAAAAGAAGCTTTACGAATTGGTCTCATCCAAACTTTTGCGATGCTAGCCTTCGTAGTGATGTTGTGGTTTTACAGAAACGCAGTTTTGGAGAATCCATACAATCCCACATTGAAGCCGTCTCAATTTGTTAGAAAGCCGCTTCTGTTCATGTTCAATGTTTTTGGCCGTTACTTGCTCACAGGAGATTACTGGTTTGTTGGATGGGCAATTTTGATTTTCGTCATGGTTGGCATTTATTTCCGATGGGTTCGGGTTAATCCCTCAACTATTTTGATGAGGTCTCTCGTTTGGACAATGCTTTTCCTCACTCTGAATTGGGTTTATCTTTGGCGCTTTGCCCCTTCATCTGTTAGCGATGCCATTTTGTTCCTCTTGGATCAGCCCTTCTTTAACCCTCACCTCGAAAGCATGGCTTCCATGCTTTTTCAACTTTATGCACTTTACCTGTTGTGGCGTTACCGAGACAGGGAACCAACGGCATTAAGTTTCACTTGGGTTTTCCTGGCTCATTTACCTGTGCTGGACTATATTGGTTGGCATTACACCATCCCGGCATGGTTTTTCTGGAGCGTTTATTGGTCGTTAGTGGCAAAACTCATATGGCTTAACATCGGTCAACCGATAGTCGGTCTAAACCGTTAGGTGAATGTCATGGCGAAGGCACTGTTGAGGAAGGTTTGGAATAATGTCGCCCAAGACTTGACAAGAACTTATCGTCCGACAAAGGATTGGTCTGTGCCCCTTGAGCAGATTTTGGAACAACTCCCGCCAGAAGCCCTTGAACCTCCGGGCACATCGCCACAGCAGCCACCAAGCAACAAGCCATCAGAACCTAAGAACGATTCTGGGAGTGATGAGGGTAGGAGATGACAACTGTTCTGGTTTTTGGTGAGGTGTTAAGACTTGGCAAGGTTCAAAGGTCAAACCCATTTGAATGGCAAGACTTGGCTTCGTTACTCCATCAGCGTTTGGGACGACATTGAAAAGAGCGCTGAAGAAAAATTGTTGCGCCATCCTGCCATGTATCCTTCCGCCCTTGTGGAACGATTGATGGACTGTTATCTTTGGCACACGGGCGTTGTGTTAGACCCCTTCCTCGGTTCTGGCTCTACTTTGGTGGCGGCATTGAAAAAGGGGCACAGCGGTGTTGGGATAGAAATCGTGCCCGATTTTGCTCGCATGGCGGTGGAGCGCTTACAGGCAAATTGTCCACCCTCACTTTTTAGCGATGGTCAGCAACCTGCCATCCGCTTGGTGACGAAGGCAGAGCGACTCAGTTTCCCCGCTGACCGCCAAACCCTTATCGTCGTCCAAGACGATGCCCGCAACCTAACGGCTTACTTGAAAGACGAGACGATTGACTTCCTTGTGACCTCGCCTCCTTACTGGGTCATCCATCGGCGTCCCCGCACTGCCGATGCCAAAGAACCTCGCCCTTACTCCGACATCCCGCAGGATTTGGGCAACATAGAGCGCTATGTGGACTTCCTTGAGGAGTTGGGCAAGGTTTTTGCTGCAGCCTTTCGTGTCCTAAAACCGGGCGCTTACTGCATCGTGAATGTGATGGACTTGCGCTACGGCTCGTGGTTCATCCCTTACCATGTGGACATCTTGAGTTTGCTGACAAGGCAAGGTTTTCGGCTGGAGGACATCATCATCTGGAATCGGGCGCGAGAATACAACAACCTGCGCCCGCTCGGCTATCCTCACAAGTTCATCGTCAACAAAATCCACGAATACTTGCTGGTGTTCCAGAAACCCGAACGGCGGTGAGGAGCGCGGTGCGGGACTATTTGGACGAAGATGTGGCTTACTTTGTCGGGTTGCTGGTAGGTAGGGGCGAAATCGCAGAAACCCAAGACCGTTGGATTGCCGTCATAGATTTCCCTTTCGTTCGCCCCAACTTGGAAGGGTTTGATCGGTTCGCCGATTTTTTGTCCAGCATCGTTACGACTGTCCTTCCCCGCCTTAAAGCCCTCTTGGGCGAGCGGATTGACCTTTCTTGCATCCCCGAAAAACAGGTTGCCATCACCGTTGAGTTGCCCGCACGGCACCTGGCAGTGCGTAACTTGCGCCTGATTTTGGAAGGGCGGCAAAGCCACCGCGAGTTTACCGTCCCAGAGGTGATTGCCCAGTCTGACGACGAAATCATCCGAGAGTTCCTTCGGGGTTTTGCCGATGTCTCAGGCAACATTCGGCGAAGTAACTACGACCGCAACGGCTTCCATCGGGTCTATCTGGATGTTCTGAACGCCAACTGGACGCTGCCTGTCCAACTTTGCCAATTGCTTCAGCAACGGTTGAAAGTGCCCGTTCACGAAATCCTTTGGGGTCATCCCAACCTTCGTGACCCACAAGCCAAGCATCTTGAGCAGTCGCCCTTCCGTGAGCACCAATTGCGCATTTACGCCCACGACTTTTTGCAGGTGGGCTTCTACATCCGCCACAAGCACGAGGTCTTGGAGAAACTTGCCGACGAAAATAGGAAGCGAATTTATCAGGGCATGTCTGATCCGTCCAGCCCTTGCGAGGGCATCCGACGCTTTCGCTTCAAAGAGAGCCACCCGCTGGAAAGCGATGAGCGGTTGCCTGAACACCTTCGTGGGCGACACTTTGACGCTTACTGGCAAATTTGCGCTGCCTGCGGTTGCCCTCTCGCCCGACAGGCGATGCGAAATTTGCAATGGCAGAGGCGGTTGCAATGAACACCGCTGCGACAGTGGTGAGGAAAGATGCAGGAGCGTGACCTTTATCGCCCCGTTTGCGATTGGCTTTCTGCCTTTTTGCGTCAAAAACATCGTTCCGCCCAAATTTGGGTGGAAGACACATCTCGTTCCAGCGTCGCCGAATTCCTCCGTCGCCATCGCCTCACGGCTTATGTGCCTTGGTGGGTGACGCTGGAAATCCCCGTTGATGTGACAGGGGCAGCGTTGATTGTCAACCGTCGGCATCGCCCCACCCTTCGGTTAGCCATCGTGGAAGTCAAGGTGCGTCCCATCAACTTGCGGGATTTGTCGCAGGCAATCGGTTACGCAAAAGTCGTGCAACCCGATTACGCCTTCCTCGTGTCGCCCAACGGATGGACGGAAAACCTGCAACGGCTCGTGCGAGATTATCAGCGGATGGATGTGCTGGAATATGCCCCGAAGCGACGCCTCGTTATCGCCCGATGGGACATCGTTAGCGGTTCGGTGCGGGAAGGGGAAGTTTTGCTCGCTGGCAACTTTTGAGCGAACCGTTCCCCGATGAGCCATCCTTTCCCCGACGATGGGTGAATGGAGGTGGGAAGCGTGCTCGTTCGGCAAGTCGTTTTTCCGCAGGCGAATGTCGTGCGGTTGGAAGAAGCGGAAGTGGACTTGACGCCCGCTGCGGGTGAAATCGTCATCCGCACCCTCGCTTCCCTCATCAGTGCGGGCACGGAATTGGCGTGCTTGGCGGGGTTGGCTGACTGGGCGCCGTTCCCGTTCCGCCCAGGCTACGGCGCCATCGGGGAAGTGATCGCCGTCGGCGAAGGCGTCACGGATGTCAAGGTCGGCGATGTCATCCTCACCCACAGCCATCACGCCAGTCACGCCAAAGCCCGCGTCATCGCCGTCAAAGTGCCCGATGGGCTAAATCCCTTCAAGGCTGTCTTCGCCCGCATGGCGAATGTCTCCATCACGGCGCTGCGGGTCAGCGGTGCCGAGTTGGGCGACACGGTGGCGGTCATCGGGTTGGGCGTCGTCGGCAATTTGGCGGCGCAACTTTTCCAGTTGGCGGGTTGTCGCGTCATCGGCATTGACCGCCTCCCCAAACGCTTGGAAGTTGCCCGCGCTTGCGGCATTGAGCAACTCATCAACGCCTCCGTTGCCGATCCCGTTCAAACCGTCCGCGATTGGACGGATGGGAAAGGGTGTGAAGTCGTCGTGGAGGCGACGGGCAACCCGCAAGCGGCGTTGTTGGCGCCCCAGTTGGCGGCGAAGTATGGCGAAGTCATCCTGCTCGGTTCGCCCTTCGGTCGGCGCTTGGAGACGAATGTCACGGAGTTGCTGGAACGCATCCACCTTTCGGGGCACGGTTGCATCACTTTCAAGGGCGCTCATGAATGGCGCTATCCTGTCCGCGAAACCCGCACCGACATCTTGCCCATTGAGCGCAACGCCTTTTTCTACAAGCACAGCGTGGAACGCAACGCAAAGATCAACCTTCGGCTCATCGCTGAGGGCAAGTTGAAAGTGGAGCCATTGCTAACCCATCGGATGCGCCCCGAACAATGCGCCGATGCCTATGCGGGTTTGCGTGACCGACCCGATGAGTTCGTCGGCGTCGTGTTTGATTGGACGGCGTGATGCGTCACGGCATTAGCCAGCGGACGGGGCGAACCGATGGCAACAAACCCAACGCAAAAGCCATCTGCGCGAACAAGTCAACGGCTTGGTGGTGTCGCTCGGTCAAATCGTGGCGGATGTGCTCGGTCAAGTAGCGCTGCACCAAATCGGCAGGCAAGTTGCGCCGCTCACTTTCTTCGGCGATGATGGCGGACAAATGGCGTCTCCCTTCAGCGCGGGCGGCGACAAGCCACGAGGCTGCTTGCCGCGCAATTTGTTCGTCTCGTGCGACCCAAGCGGCGAAGACGAAGGGCAAACCCGTCAACTCCTTCCACGCCGCCCCCAAATCCCAAACGAGCAAACTTGCGTTCAACGACGCCCGCAAAGCGGCGTCGCCGATGAGTAACGCCGCATCGGCGTGCGAAAGCATTTGCTCCAAATCGGGCGCCATCGGCGACAAGGGAGGCAAAATGCCGAAGCGTTTCGCCCACAGCACTTGCAGCAACAAGACCGAACTGCGCGACCCTGAGTCAACGGCGATGTTGTGAACTTCGCCGATGGGCTTGTGCGAAAAGACGGCGACACTTCGGACCGCCCCGTCAGAAGCGATGCCCAAGCCGTCCACGATCACTTCGCCGATGCCTCGCAAGTATTCGGCGATGGGGATGAGTCCGATGTCAATGCGACCTTGCTTTAGCCATTGCGCAAGTTCCGCAGGCGTTCCGCAAACGACCTCGCCGTCAAAACCCAAGCGGGGCAACGCCCAAGTCAAGGGCACGGCGTTCAGGAAAGAGACGGTGCCGATGACCATCGCTTTTTTCGCCTCCGCGCAAAGTTTGGCATTAGGGCAAAGATAGCCGTTCATCCGTCATTGCGTCACAATTGGGCGTGGCAGGTGAAAGGGCATGAGTGGGTTGGGTTTTTGGCTTTTGGGGCTGGCGATGGGGCTGCGCCATGCGTTAGACCCTGACCACCTCGTCGCCGTCTCTGTGATGGTGGCGGAAAGCGGAAGTTTTCGTCCTGCCGCCCGCATCGGCGCCATTTGGGGCATCGGGCACACCCTCACCATCCTTCTTTTCGGCGTGCCGTTGTTGCTGTTGCGCATGGAGTTGCCTGAAAGGGTGCAGGCGAGTTTTGAAGGGTTGGTCGGCGTCGTGCTCATTGCGTTGGGTGGGACGACCCTTTGGCGGCTATGGCGTCGGCGCGTCCACTTGCATTGGCACGAGCACGATGGCGAACGCCACCTGCATTTCCACGAACACGATGCGACGCCCCACGAGCACCCTCACGCCCATCACCACGAACACCCTCGTTGGTCAACGGGTTGGCGTCCGTTGCTCATCGGGATGGTGCATGGGCTCGCTGGCAGCGGGGCAGCCGCCGTCATGGTGATGAGCACCGCTGATTCTTTGCTCGCAGGGCTTATCTACCTCGCCATCTTCGGCATCGGTTCCATCTTGGGCATGACGGCGACGGCGTTCGTGCTCAGCCTTCCCGTTTGGATCGCCCAGCAACGCTTTGAGCGCGCCTACAGCGCTTTGCTAACGCTGACAGGCATCGTCAGTGTCGCTTTCGGCATTTCCTTGCTCTGGGAATTGGGACACGCTTTGAGGGCGTAAAGGAGGCGGATGGTCGTGTCGCGGGAGAAACTTTTTGTGCCCGCTCCCGAAGGGACGGGACGGCTGCTTATCGTTTCGCCGCAATTGGGGCAAACGCAATGGCTCTCCTTTTCGCTGTTGCGTTTGGAAGTGGGCAGCGAGTATGACGGCGAGACAGGTGGCGACGAAATGGTCGTCGTCTTGCTGACGGGCATCGTGGAAGTGGAGGCGGATGGCAAGCGATGGACGGGGCGGCGCCGCGATGTCTTCAGCGACAAAGCCTTCGGGGTTTATTTGCCAGCGGCGACCAAATTTCGGGTGCAAGCCCGCACCTTTGCCGAAATCGCCCTGATCGGCGCTCCCGCCCAACGGGGTGGCGAAGTGATTGCCATCACGCCCGACCGCATCCCAACCCGCAGCGTCGGTCAGTTCAACTGGCGGCGCGACATTGACGACCTTGTGGACGCCCACTTTCCCGCCAAACGGTTGCTCATCGGCGAAACCCGCAACCCGCCCGGCAACTGGTCATCCTACCCGCCCCACAAGCACGAAGTCAGCGACCCGCCTTTTGAAGCGCGTTTGGAAGAGGTCTACCACTTTCGCATCTCTCCGCCCAACGGTTTCGCCGTCCAATTGCTTTACAGCGACGACGGCGAATTGAATGACGCTTTCATCGTCCGCGATGGCGACACCATCGTCATCCCAAAGGGTTACCACCCTGTTGCCGCTCCGCCCGGCTACAGCGTTTACTACCTTTGGGCGCTGGCGGGGGAAGGGCGCAACCTCTTTTTCCGCTACGACCCACAGCACGAATGGATTATCGGTGCGGAACGCATCCTCAAGGAAGCCAAGCAATGAAGGCGTCCCTTTTGCAGATTTGAGGCGATAGCCTCAGGGCTGACGGTTGTTAGCGCTTTCCTTTCTGCCTTGACTGTGACCGATCAAACGCATCGCCGTTGCTGACAAGATTTCGGGTCGGGGGCAGCCGAGAAAGCCGAGGCGGATGAAACCGTTGGCGTCTATCAGCAACAGGGTCGGGACTTTGGTGATGCCGTAGCGTTTACGGACACGACCGCCCCTGTCCAGCAAAACGGGGAAAGAGAACGCCCCTTTTCGCTGCGCCTTCAAGCCCATCTCTTTCCAAGTGGGGTCAACGGCGATGCCGAGGATTTGCACCGACGATGACGGCAAGTTTCTCCTGACCGCTTTAAGCCTGACCGCCGTTCCCTTCCAAGTGTCACACCAAAAGGCAAAGAAGACCAGGACGACGACTTTGCCCCGAAATTGGGACAGCCGAACCGTTTCGCCCTTCAGGTCAGCCAGCACAAAGTCGGGCGCTTTCTGCCCGATCATCTTTTCCGCCTCCTGCGCCGAGACGCCCCAAAGCAAGGCAACAGCCAAAAGCCCGACAAGCCAACGCACCTTTCGCATCTTCGCCCGTCCTTTTGCCTTTGAACTCTGCGTCATGGTCGCACCATCAACCGCGCTTCGGCGCTCCGTCCCCGCACCTGAGGGCGATACATGATTTGCGCCATCGTCGGCAACGCCGTCTGCGTGCCTTCCACTTCGGGACGCAAGAGGTAACTGAAGCGATGGACACCTTTCGGCATCTCCGTCATGAAGAGCGCTATGCGGTCATCACGAATTTCCACCTTTGTCCACCAACCGCTGGGCAACCCTTCCACCTCGGCGGGGACACCGACGCGCCGCTGGACGACTTCCCATCCCGACGGCAGCGGGTCTTCCACCATGACATACGCCAAGTTGCGTTTCGCCGTCACGGTCAAAAGGACGGCGACTTCCGTCCCAGGGCGGACGCTCCCCACCAGCGGCACCCATTTGCCTTTCGCATCCCTGACCAAGTAGCGGCGCTGAACGGTCAATTCGTTGCCTTCCGCTCTCGTCAAGCCCTTCGTGACGAAACTGCGAAGGAGGGCGGTATAGTGAAGCCGTCCCGTCCCCACTTTCTCCAACTGCACCCTGTTCTCACCGACGCTGGCAGGGGCTGTCAGGATGGTCTCCATCTTTGTGGCGTGCTCTGCCGTGATGGGTTGCTCCCGCAAAAGGTCACCGTTGACGAACACTTTCAGGGTGTAATCGGCTTGCAGTTCGCGGAAGTGGCTCAGGTAATCGGTCAGGGCAAAGAGGGCTGCTGCCGTGCTCTTGGTGGCATACCAGAAGTTGCCCGTCCGCTGTTGGGTCAGCCAAAGGACAGCCCTTTGCACTTTCGGGTCATCGGGCTGAAGAGCGAGGAAGGCTTTCAAGGCGTAAGCCGTCGCTTCCACCTCGCTTTCGCCCAACACGCCCCAACTCCCTTCCCACCAGCACAAACCGTCAACAAGCCGTGCCTGTTTCGCCAAAGCCATCAGGCTTCGTTGCGCCCCTTCCTTTTCGCCCAACCGATGCAAAGCCATCGTGAGGGCGGCTTGTGCCATCGGTGGCAAGGGTTGTCGGCTCGCTTTGAGGAGGCGTTGGGCGACCTTGCGCATCTCGGCATCAGAACCTGCCAACTTGCCCCACGCCTTTTTCGCCTCTGTGAGGGCAAAAAGCATGTAAGCCTGCAATGCTCGGTCTTCCTCGGCACGGAGCAATTGCCACAAAGCCCGAAGGGCGCGCTCCATCCGCTCCTGCTCCACTTCAAAGCCTGCCTGCTTGGCTAAAGCGAGCCCATAGACGACATATGCCGTCATGAACCGATGGGTCTCTTCGCCCTTGAACCAACCCCAACCGCCATCATCGTTTTGCTCGTCGTAGATGCGCTGTAACCCATCCCGCACCATCTTGGGGACTTCTCGCTCCAACGACTCATCGCGCCATCCGAGCCGCTTCAAAGTATCCAAGACGACGACATCAGGGACGAACCGTCCCATGATTTGCTCAATTCAGCCGTAGGGATAGCCGACCAAGTAGCGCAAACTGCCCAGCATCGGACCGACCAACGAGGGGGCAAGGCGGATTTCTATGTAACTGGCGGAAGGGATGGCGTCGTCGGGCAAGTGGAAAGTCATCGTCGCCGTCGTTTCGGTGACGCCCGCCTTCGCCTGAACGACTTCTACGCCGTGCGCCTTGACAGGCACGGACAACGACACCGCATCGGTCAAGCCACTTTCGGATGCGACCGCCGCTGTGAACACCGCCCTGCCTCCCTGCGGGACTTCAGGGACGGAAACCCACCAAGCAAAGGTTTGGCTGCTGCGGGGCGGGATGGTGGCGGTCTGTTCAGGCACTGGCGGCATCGGGGCGATGCCGACAGGGATGAACCCAGCCATCCTCCCATCACGATAAGGGGCGGGATTAGCGACGACCCGCGTCAGCGAGACGATAGCCCCTTTCGCTTTCAGCCCGACACTCACGCTTTGTGGTTCGTCGGTGTTGTTGTGCACGACGGTCAGGATTTTGACGACATCGTGTTGGGTGAAGAAGCGAGGGAGTTGGAGCCGAATTAGCAATGGCTTGGTCGCACGAATCCTGTGGATGGTGCTGCCGACTTGTGTCTGCAAAGTTACCGCCCGCACCGTCGCCCGCCAAGTCGTCAAGTTGTCAGGCAACTGGACTTCCACCATCGCCTCGCCCTTTTCGTCGGTGACGACGAAGGGATACCAGAACGCCGTGTCCTCAAAACGGCGCCGCACTTCCGCCTCGCTCACCTTTTGGAAAGCGCCCGCATAAAGGAAGCGTCCTGATCTTGCCTTCTCTTTCGCCCACAGCCTCCTCGCTATCGCCACCTCTTCCCAATGGGTCGCTACGCGGTTTTTTCGCAACCTGAAGAAGAAGCGGCGGATGTCGGGGGTGTCATCGGCTTTCAAGGCGAAAATGGCTTCGTCCACCAAAGCGAACGACAGTTCGGCGCTGACGGGTTTGCCGTCGGCATCTTTCGTGACGACGCGATAGCGGACGGTCTCACGGGGCTGATAAGTCGGCTTGTCGGAGGTGATTTCCACTCGCAGGAACTTTTCGGGAGACAGGATGGGGATGAGTTTTTCGGCATCAAAGAAGTTGCCGTCCCGCACATAGCCGACCCGCAAATAAGCGTTGGGGCGCATCCTTTGGGTGATGGGCAATTCCATGACAGACGAGTGATGGGTAATGGGGCGGACGAAAGCGTCCAGCAAATCATCGCCTTCCACCGTCACCAGCGCCCAGATGTTTTTGCGGTCGGTGTTGAAAAGCACCCGCGCCGTCTCGCCGACCCGATAGGTCTTTTTGTCGGCGATGAGTTCCAAGTTGGGGTAGGCGTAATCAAAATCGCCTTCGGCAGCGACCCAAAGCCATGCCACCTCTGAGGTCAAGTTGCCCCTCTCATCCCGACCCCAACAAGCGATGCGGTAGTAACCCTCTTTGGGCAGGCGAAAAGTCGCTGTCGCCGAACCGTTGGCATCCGTCGTCACCTGTCGGCGCTCTAAAGCCGTCCGCTGATAACCCTGCGCTTTTTCGTCCCATCGCTCCCGCTCCAACGCCAGATGCAAATTCACCGAGACAGGTTTGCGGTCGGCATCCACCGTTTTGATGTGGACTGTTGCCCTTTCGCCGACGCGATAGGCATATCGGTCGGTCGTCAAAGCAATTTGGAAAGTCGCCCGCAGGACGACGCAGGACGCCGAACCCGAAACGGTTCGGTTGCTCTGGTCGGTGACTTCGCAGCGGATGAAGTAGCGAAGGTCATCGCGTGGGGGGCGTTTCGGGTCGGTGACGGTCGGGACGGTGAAAGTTGCCGTCCCGTCTTTGCCCAGCGGGATGACTTTGCGGGTGATGAAACTGCCCCCATAGGATTCGGGTGGCTCATACCAGGCTTCCAACTCGTCACCAAAGGGAAACCAACGAAGGAGCGAAGCGCTGACGGTGTAGCGGACTTGCCCTTCGGCGACAGGCGCCCCAAAAAAGTAGGTCGCCTTGATGCTCACCTTCATCCTTTCGCCGACGAGGTAGTAAGGCTTATCGGTCGTGACCTTGACCTCAAATTCGGGTTTGCGGTATTCCGCGACTTCAAAGCCGGCGAAATGCTCCTCGCCGTCTATGATGGCGACGATGCCGTAGCGACCCAATGGCACTTTTTCGGGGAGGTCAATTGCCCCCGCAAAACTGCCAAAACGGTTGGTCGTCAGCGTCAATTGGGCGACTTCAGTGTCTTCGGGGTTGCGGACGATGACTTGCACTGGCTGGTTGACGACAGGCACATAATCGTCCCCCTCAAACTGGCGGACGATGCCCTTGAAATACACCCGCTGATTGGGGCGATAAAGCGGACGGTCGGTGTAAAGGTAAACGGTGTAGCGCTCATGCGTTTCCGAAGGGAAGTCCTTCCAAGCGATGCTGCCATCGGGCGCCGTGACAAAGATGCCGACTTGATGGCGATCCCAATCCGCCAACATCAAGCCCTTTTCGTCGGTTCGCCCTTGCGTGACCAATTTGCCTTTCTCGTCCAGCAACTTGACGGTGCAACCGCTGATGGGTTTGCCCGTTTGGGCGTCGGCGGTGAAAAGCAAAAGGCGCTTGGGCGATTTTTTGGTGACCAAAAACAGGCGGGTGACATTGATGGTGCGGGTTTGTTTTCGCTTCCCTGCCGTCACCTCCAGCCTGTAAACGCCGACCTTTGGCAAGGGCACGCCCACGACGGTTTCGTAAGTTCTCGGTGACCGCGACACCCTTTTGCCCCAGACCCATTCAAGGAGTGCCCCTTGCACGCCCCTTTGCGGTTGGAAAGTCAGCCCTGTGAGCCGATACAAGTTGAGCCTGGCAAAGCGAAGGTCAGGGCTCTCCCACCATAGACGAATGGGGACGGAAACGGAGGGCGTGACTTGTTGGGGGACATCCAAGTAAATGCCTTGCGCCACCGACATGGAAGAAAGCCCAATCACACCTAACAGCAACGCCATCCCTTTGCCCCATCGCAGCATCCTGAACACCTCCCATCATGACACCGCTCTCGCGGCTGACGGCGAACGGCGACGCCATCTTTGGGGCTCACTGCGAACCGAGTGACCCGACCTTTATTTTCCAACGCACGCAACTCAAACGCCATATCGCACATGGGGCATCTTCCTGCAACCCTGCTTTCCGCTTGCCCCACGCCAGCCGAACCATCGGGTCTTTCCCTTCATAGGGCAAAACGATGCCGACTTTCTCGCCCCTCCGCACGACCAAACCCTCATCAGGGCGCAAAGTGCGGATGTCGTCTAAGGGAGTTAAGCCTTTGACGACGGTGATGCTGATGGAAAGGTGGGGCAACTCCGCAGGCGTGATGGGCGGGTAGCGTCGGTCATGGCAGGCAGCCATCGCTGCCCGCACGATTTCCTCCACCAAGTTCGGCTGCGTCGGTTGAAGCGTTCCCCGACAACCCCGCACCTTCGCCCCTCGCTCTATCGTGACAAAGCAACCCGCCCGAAGGGAGGACAAGGAAGCCAAGACGCCTTTGGGCAAGGTGAGACGGTAAAAGGTCGGAGAGCAAAACGATTTGGCGTTGGGGCAGACAGTGGCGACGATGACGGCATAGGCAAGTCGGGCGAGATGATGTTGGATGCTCGGCTCCTCCAACAATCGCCAATCCTTTTCGGCGACTTGCCCCCATCCCCCCTTGATGCCGATGACGACCATCGCTGCCACAATCCATCCCCGTTTCCTTCCGCCCTCAAAACAGGGACGGCGCACCATGCTCGCACCCCCAGACGACGACAGCGAGCCAAACAACAATCTTCAGCGTCCAATTATGGCAGGGTTACCTCTCTGACCGTTCCGCGACTCATTTCGCCGTCGGCATCTTGCGCTAAAATGTAGGGCACAAAATGGAAGGCGCGGCGGTTCTCGCTGCGCATGGAGGCGGATGCGCTGATGCGACATTGGTGGCACTGGCAAATCGGCGGCAGTGCGCTCCTCGCTGTCGCGTGGTTGGTCACGCTGGGGCTTTCCCTCGCCCCACCGTCATCCCCGTTGCCCTCCAAGCGCTCCCAACCCTCAACCGCCCCGACGACCGATGCACCTTTGCCCGCCAGCGCTCGCTTGCCCGAACCGCTGGCGACTTTGGAGCGGCAATTTGCCACCGAGTTTTGGGCTCTCTTTCGGCAGACGGGATGCTTAACTTGTCACGGCAAAAAGAACCCTTCGCCGTTGGAGTTGCCGCAAAATCCTTTCGCCGCTTTTCGCACCTTGCTGGAGCACGATTACTTCCGCACCGACACACCCAGCGGTTTGGTGGGACGCATAGCGATGACCGACCCACAAAAGCGGATGCCTCCCGAACCCTTCCCCGCTTGGAGCGAGCAGGACATCCAACGCCTGACGAACTTTTGCGAGCAGGTGAACATCGCCCTGCGACAATTGGGCATCAAACCCGACGAAGTGTTCCCCTTCTCGCTTTTGCTACCCTACGACGGCGAAAAGCCGACGGCAGGCATGGACAACACTTTCCTGTCCTACTACCAGTTGCGCCAAAAGGTCAAGACGATTTTTGGCGACGAGTGGCGGCGCAACGAGCGGGATTTGTTCGCCGAAAACATCGCCCTCTTCGGCGGCGCCGATTTCCACCGCTACTTCAGCGAGACCAACCGACCGACGGCACAATACCTGACGGGCTTGGACATGCTCGCCCGCGATGTGGCTTCCCTCGCTTACCTGAACAACTCAGGACCGTTCCGCGACTTTCCCGAAAACTTGCCCGACCCGACGAAACTCAAAGCGCCCGACGCCGCTTATCGTCGTGCCATCAACTTGCTTTACAACCGCTTGCTTTTCCGCGATGCGACGGAGCAGGAAATCCATCAAGCCTTCCAGTTCCTCCAAACGGTTTACCGCGAAGGGCGAAACCTGACGCCCGACTTTTACGACTTGCAATTTGAGTTGACCGTTGAAGACGAGCAAGGGATGAAGACGACCCGCACCATCGCCCTCACCGTCCTCAACACGCCTTATGCCCTCACTCAAGAGTTCGTGGACGAGACACAAGCCGACAAAGATGGCATCGGACGCCACACCCTCTCCCGCATTTTCACCTTCAAACGGCAGGGCGGGACGGGGGACGCAGGACGAGGGACGGATGACGGTCAATGCGTGCGCATCAGCAATGCTGGCACTTACGGCGTCGTCTCTATCGTCGGCATTGAGTTGCGCGGACCACTCCCGAAGGAAACGGTCAAACGCATCAATGTCACCGACAACGGCGCAGCGGAGTTGCAAGGGGCGTGGCGCAAGTCGGGCGATGCCTACCACGACAACGACGAGAACAAAGGCAGCAGCCACATCATCTTCCCCATCCGCGTGGACGAAGACGGGCAATATCAAGTCACCGTCCTTTACCGCGTCTTTCCCAACCGCTACATGGCGAAGGCAGTGCCAGTGGAAGTGCTTTCGCACGACGGGCAACATCAACTAACGCTGCCGCCTGCCTCGCCGACACCGCCCAAAGGCGAAGCCCACTTCACCGTTGACCAAACCGTTGACACCATCCCCTACTGGGACAGCAAAACGGCTTTCCGCTTCAGCGACCCGACGCAAGGCGTGGAGATTAGCAACAAAGGGACGCTGCGACAAGTCGTCGCTGATGCGGTGCGCTTCGTGCCCATCAACGGAGGCGAACCGTTGTTGGTGCGCGCCAACGAAGCGGAAGGCAACGAGCAATGGCAGGAATTTGAGCACGGTGCTTTCAAAGCCTACAACACCATTGGACCGAAGTTGCTTTCCGACCGCAACCAGCGGAAGGGCGAATTGCGGTTGCTTTACAAGCCATCGGTGCGCAAGGAATGGAAACCCGACGAGTTTTACTTCGTCCACATCACCTATCCCGCCAAAGCGGGCAATGAAACCCAAACGCCCGTGACCATTCGCGCCGCTGCCTCCTCGCCCATCGTTCGGGTGCGTTATCCCGTTCGGGCGCATGTGGGGGCGACAGTCACTTTGGATGCGTCGGGCAGTTACAATGTCCAGCAAACACCGCTGCGGTTCACTTGGCGACAAATCGGCGGACCGAAAGTGCGCCTTGACAATCCCCATCGCCCGACGGTCACCTTCGTCGCCCCTCATTTAACGCCGCATCAGGCGGCATGGGAAGGGTTGTGCCGAGCGCTGATGAAGCATCCCGACTTCCTCTTCACCCGTCCACCTTCTTTGGCAGTCATCAAAGACGAACGGCAGCGACGCCGCTTGCAACTCGTCAAGATTGCCCAAGACCTCGTGGGGCGACCGCCGACGGAGCAGGAACTGATGCGAATAGACAAAGGCGCTTCCCTCGCGCAACTGGTGGACGACTACTTGAACTCGGCGGAGTTTCGGGAGTTTTATTTCCGCCGCATCCGCCTGTTACTGGAAAGTCACGGCACGGAGGAAGATGATGAACCTGTCCGCCTCTGGTGCTATGTCGCCTTCAACGACCGACCCTTCCAAGAAATCCTCACCGCCGACTACACGGTGGACACTAATTGGCAACGCAAGGAGCGTCCCGCCTATCACGGCAAGACGGGCTTGCTGACGATGAAGGGTTTCATCAAGGGCAAGCCAGGTCTTCCCCACTTCAACTACGCTGCCATTGTCGCTGAGAAGTTTCTGGGCTATGTCTTTGAAGTGCCGCCCGAAATCGTGGAGTCGCGCCAGACAGCGACGGCAGCGGCGACGACGCAGCCAGGTTCGGTCTGCTACAGTTGCCACAAACTCCTGACGCCGTTGGCTTACCAACGGCTGCGTTGGACGGACGACGGACAATATCGGGAGAAGGACGAGAAAGGCAATCCCATTGACGACAGCGACCGAAACGAAGTGGCGTGGTATCCCTTCAAAGGGCGTGGGATGGAAGCCTTCGCCACTCAAGCCGTCAAAAAGGAGCGCTTCATCCGCACGATGATTGACACCCACTTCCTCTTCTTCTTCGGTCGGGGGATGCGTTGGGACAAGGACGAACGCACCCTCTACAAGCGCTTGTGGGACGCCGTTCATCGCACCAACTTCACCATCAAAGGCTTGATCAAAGCCATCGTCCTTTCGCCCGAATACCTCAATGGCGGCGTGGATTTGGCGCCAGCCCAACCCAGCCCAGCCGAAATGCGTCGCCGCACCGCCCAATGGCATCAGCGCTGGCAATGGCTCATCGCTTCGCTGCAAAAGGGAGACGGCAGGTGACCGACATGGCGATGCCGACAGAAGTGCGGGAACGATTTGAGCGGGAGAAAGAGGCTTACTGGCAGCAACGGGACGAATTGCTCCGCCAATATCGGGGCAAATGGGTCGCCATCGTCAACGGACAAGTCGTCGCCGTCGGCGACCAGATGAACAAGGTCGCTGCCGAAGCCTTCCGCAAGACAGGGAGCGCCCTCATGTATGTCGCCCTCGTCGGCGGCGAAGATGCTGTGTTGCGAGTGCGTCAAGTCGCCATGGGCTACTATGATGAGCGCTATTCACCTCCCATGCCGATGGTCGCCGCATCCGTCAGCGACCCCTACCAGAGAGCCTTCGTTGAAGTGCCCTTCATCTTGGACACAGGCGCTGACCTCTCTCTTTTGCAATACTCCATTGCTGAGCAGTTGAACTTGTGGGATTATCCCGCTGGGCAAATACTGATTGCGGGCATTGGAGGCATCCCTCAGACGCGTCAACTCTATTGCGCCATCGTGCATCTCGCTAACCGCTCGGTTTTCATCGTCGCCGATTGCCGTGAAGACTTGAGTGAGAACTTGTTAGGGCGTGATGTCCTTAATGAGTTTGCCGTCTTCCTTTGCGCCAAACGCCAACAAGTGCAACTGGAATGGGTAGAAGGGTGAGACGGCAGGTGACCAGCATGGCGATGCCGACAGAAGTGCGGGACACTAAAGGAGGTGTTTGCCGATGAAGTCGTGTCAGGTGGAGCCGATTTTGATTGATGGGCGGCATTTGCTCAAGGAAGAGAAAGCGAACCCGCTGACGAAGCGTTGCCTTCAAACGCGCCGAGAATTTTTGCGGAACGCGCTGGTGACGACGGCGACCCTCACTTGCGCCGACTTCCTCAGTTACTTCCTGCGTTTCGGCTTGCCCCCCGTCTCCAGCAAAGCCAATGCGATGGCAGCGCAAGCGAGCAAACGCGCCGACAACCCCCACTTCCTCATCTACTGGTTTTTGGAAGGCGGCTGGATGAGTTACGACATGTTCAGCCCTGTGGACACGCCCAACAATGTCCTTCACCGCCTCGCCAACATCAGCGAGGAGCGCTACCGCGTCCTCAAGTGGAAGCAAGACCCCGCTTACGGCATCTTCACCTACGGCAACATCCGCTACGGCTTCCTCGCCGAACCGGGCAAACCGCTTTTCAAGGACATGGCGGTGCTTAGTTCCATGAGCACGGGCACTTTCCATTCGGGCGAACGGTTGAAGGCGCATATGGGCGAATATCGGTTGCAAATCACGGCAGACCGAGAAGACGACGAACGCTCCGTCACGCAAGCCTTTTGCGAAGTCTATGGTCAGCCTTACCTTTTGCCCAACATCTCGTGGCATTACTGGCTGGCAGATGGCGAACTGAACGAAGCGCAATTTACGGGACGCAAAGGTTACTATCACGCCCTCGGACCTGTCTGGGCGCACACGATTTATGCGGGCACGCCCCACAACCTCAAACAGTTTTTGCTGCGGTTGCACAGCACGACCAGCGATGTCGTCAACCGAGCCGTCCAAGCCTTCTTGGACGAAGCCCATCGCCTCGTCCTCAAGGACACCCACATTGAAGCCGTCAAAAGTTACCAATCAGCCCTGCAGATTTACCGCAACCTGATGGAGACAGGCTTTCGGTTGGACAAAGGAATGATTTCCCGCCTCTTCACCGACCCAGTTTTGCGGGAGAAGTTCAACATCAAGCCCGAAGACGAACTCCTCACTTACACCAGCGTCAACGGCAACAAGGCGCGGACGAAGTATTCGCCGATGACCAATGTGCAGGCGATGATGACTTGGGAGTTGATGCGCAACGGGTTGTCGTGCGCCTTCTGGATTGAGAACCGCGACATCCGCCTCTTTGACAGCCACCGAACCCGACGCGCCCTTTGGGATAGCGCAGGTCGCCCCGTCGGTCAAACCGACCAAAGCGACATCATCCGCCGCAACCTCTGGGAGCCCCTTCTGGCGTTGGTGGATTTGCTGAAGAACACGGAATATGGCAACACGGGCACGAGTTACTTTGACCACACCGTCATCGTCATCACTTCTGAGTTCGGGCGCACCATTCACGGCGATGTGGATGCCATCCTGAAACTCAACATCCCCGAAGAAGCCAAGAAGCGGATGATTGACGAGCAAGACATCTGCCAACACTGGCCCGTCACTTCGGCGGCGTTTCTGGGCGGGAAGGTGAAAGGCAATTCGCAATTTGGCGGTGTCGGCGAGAAGACGCTGATGCCCATCCCCATCTTGCCCGACGGCAGTTTAGACCCCGCTTACGACCCCATCACGGGCGAACTCAAGCCGGGGATGAAAAAGAACCCGCAATCCTTCGTCCCCAATCACGGGCATGTCTATGCGACGGCGCTGTATCTTTCGGACATTGACCCCAAAGGCAAAGGGCGCAACCAAGCCCCACCCTTGACTTTCATCAAGCGGGATGGGTTGGCGTGAGCCATCTATCAGCGTCGCCCCTTGCGAGCGGCTGTCTCCTTGCGCTATCGTAAGTCACCGAGACAGGGGCTGGCAGGCAACGGAGCGATCCCCGATGCTGGGTCGGTGAATTTGCCATGTTGACCAAACTGCGCATCAGGAACTTCAAGTGCTTTGAGGACACGGGCGAGATGGACATCCGCCCGCTGACTTTGCTTGTCGGTCCTAATTCGTCGGGCAAAAGCAGCATCATGCAATTTCTCTTGGCACTTCGGCAAACCGTTGAAAGCCCCGACATCCAAGTAGCCTTTGCGCCCAACGACAGTTGGGTCAGGCTGGGCTCTTACCCCGACTTCATCTTCCGCCACCAATGGCAGCGGGAACTTGAAGCGATGTTGGAGGTCACCGAACATTTGCCTGCTCCTGTTCGTTCAAGCAGGCAACCAAATAAACTCCGCCTCAAAGTGAGGTGGCGATACAACAAAAAGACGACGCAAATTCGGCTGGAAGAGAGCGAACTCGTCTACAACGACGGTGAGTTCACCAAGCACATTGTGCGGAAGGCGCGTGGATACGAGGCGATTTTGAAAATCGCTTCAGAAGACGGGAAGGAGTGGCGATATGAGGCTTTGCCCGTTCACTTTTACGATTTCGCTGCCCGCATTAAAAAGGGCGAGAAACTGAGTGACTTTCGCCAAAAAGTGCCACGCCATCCAATGGTGTTCGTGGCGAGAGAAATTGTTTCATCGGAATTGCGTCAACTTTTCTATCTTGGACCTTTGCGTGAGTTCCCGCAGCGTTCCTATGTCATCAGCGGGCAAGCGCCATCGGATGTGGGTGTCCGAGGCGAAAGGTCTGCGGA
>Ga0079992_135023_pt1 | contig 20064 bp, 16 predicted proteins | sample FaiFalFF_MnMetaG_3_FD_69197 | JGI IMG/M metagenome (GOLD analysis project Ga0079992, IMG submission 69197) | Freshwater microbial communities from Yellowstone National Park, Wyoming, USA - Fairy Falls B (FF_Mn_B) MetaG (SPADES assembly) (version 2) | ecosystem: Environmental > Aquatic >... | reverse complement strand
CGGATCTATCAGCCGCCCTATTCGCCTGAGCTCAATCCTGCGGAGCGGGTATTTGAGGAGGTTCGGCGGTGGGTAGAGGGGCGTAGGTATGAGAGCATAGAAGCGAAGAAGGCGGCGGTGGAAGAGGTGCTACGACGGTTGGAAGCCGAGGGGAAGGTCTCATCGCTGGTAGGGTGGCGCTACATCCGTCAAGCTTTGAATGCCCTGCCTTCATTAGGGGCCCTTGCGGATAGCAAACTTTGCTTAACTTTGTGTATGCCAAACAGGTGTTTAGCCCTTTTAGGGCTTTTAGTCTCTGCTGGGTTGATAGCTCAAAACGTGGGCATCGGAACGGCCGATCCGCAAGGGAAACTCCATGTGTATGAGGCAAGTACTCGAGCTTGGATTATTTTGGATGGGGATGGTCAAAATGCGGATGTTTCTCCCCGCAGTTATGGGGAGGATGTACGACCAGGGGTAAGCTGTTTCAGGGCCAGAGGGACGAGGGCTGCGCCCGCAGCCGTGCAGACGGGAGACATCTTGGGCTTCATTGGCGGCCGCGGGCATGGAACGACTCAGTTTGGCCCGTACTCTGATGCAGCAGTGGTTTTCCGAGCCGAAGGTAACTTCACTGATGACAGTCATCCCGCAGCAATAACCTTGGAGACCACCCCTCCTAACTCTACCACCCGCGAAGAGCGGGAACGTATCACGGCCGAAGGCAGAGTTGGCATAGGCCTTTCTAACCCTTCCTATCAGCTCCACCTGAGTTTGGATAATGCTGCTAAACCCAGCACCGCCACATGGACCGTCTTCTCGGACCTCCGTCTCAAGACTATCCTGGGCCCTTACACAAAAGGCCTCCCCGAGCTTATGCGTCTGCGTCCTGTGCGCTATCGCTACCTCAATCCCAAAGACGCAGTACTTTTTGCCCCTTCGGTGCTGGAAAAAGAAAATGTCGGCTTTATAGCCCAGGAGGTAGCCATGATTTTCCCAGAGGCGGTTGATACCGCTGCAAACGGCTACCTCAGCCTCAATATCCACGCCATCTTGATTGCTTATCTGAATGCCATCCAACAGCTCAAAGCTGAAAACGACAGTCTGCGGACGACCATAACCGAAATGCAAAAGGCTATCGCCGAAATGCAGGAGAAGCAAGCGGCCTTTGAAAAAGCCCTTGCAGAACTCTCTCAAAATCATAAAACCCCATACACAAAAAGCGCTACGCCCCTCATTTGGAGAAGGGAAACAAGTAGGTTTACGGCCAGTAGGTAAGGCGGGGCTAACACCATTTCGCGGCATAAACTCTCTCTTTTTGGCGGCCACCGACCCTGCGAGCTGGCCGCCGCCCTCTGAGCGCGCCCAAAATCCGCCTTTCCATTCAGGGAGTTTTTGACTGAAAATGGTATAATACCACTTTTTAAGTCAAAGGCCTTCTTAATGTGAGGAGGAGGTGGGCATGCCCGCCTGAGGGGGGAGCGGCAGCCACACCTAACTCTACCTTCCTCCATTCAGAAACCCTTTGCCTGGAATTGGTATTCCTCCAAATATCCCCCCTCATAAGCGCCTCGCTCGCATCATCCTCCTGCCAGACACCTGGAGCATTGAAAATGGCATTCTTACCCCCACCCTCAAAGTGCGTCGCGCCCAGGTCCATCAACGTTACAGCCCCTTTTATGAGGCTTGGCAGGACGATCCCCGCCCTATCATCTGGCATGTTGCCGAACCAAAACCAATAAACGTATGAGCGCAAATCTGGACCGTTACTACTTTACAGAAGAGCATCAGCTCTTCCGAGAAAGCCTACGAAAGTTTTTAGAAAAAGAAGTTTTGCCTTACATTGACGAGTGGGAAGAGCGTCAGCAGGTGCCTAAGTCCCTCTGGCGGAAGTTTGCAGAACAGGGGTTTTTAGGGTTTCATTATCCGCCTGAATATGGGGGGGCGGGGTTGGATTTCTTTTACACGGTGGTTTTTACGGAGGAGATTTCCCGGGTGTTTTCGGGCGGATTTGGGGTTATTCAGCTGGTAACGCAGTACATGGCTACCCCCTATATTTACAAGTATGGCAGCGAAGCCCTAAAGCAAAAGTATTTACCCCCTGTAATCCGGGGTGAAAAGATTGCCGCTATTGGCATTAGCGAGCCGGGAGCGGGTTCTGATGTGGCGAATATTCAGACTCGGGCCATTCGTGAGGGCGATTATTATGTGGTGAGTGGTCAGAAGACCTTCATCTCTAATGGCTACTATGGGGATTTTGTTGTTTTAGTGGTCAAGACGCAGCCAGAGGCGGGCATTAATGGGATTTCTCTGCTGGTAGTGGATTTGGATAGTCCCGGCATTACCCGAAATAAGCTTCGGAAGCTGGGCTGGCATGCGTCGGATACGGCGGAGCTATTCTTTGATCGGGTGCGGGTGCCTGCCGAAAACCTGATTGGGGAGGAGAGTAAAGGATTCTTTTACCTCATGGAAGGTTTACAGTTAGAGAGGCTGGTGGGGGCGATTGGGGCTATTGCGGGGACTGAGCACTTGATGGAATACACTTTGGAGTACATGGCGCAGCGGCAGGCGTTTGGGCGGCCGCTAAACCGCTTTCAAGTTTTACGTCATCGGATGGCCCAGCTTCATGCTGAGACCCAGGCTATTCGGAGTTATGTTTATCATGCTTGTCGGCTTTTTGCCGATGGGGTTTATGCTGTGGAGGAATGTACGATTGCTAAGCTGCTGGCGACCGAGTTAGCCAATAAAGCTGCCTACGAGTGCCTTCAGATGTTTGGCGGGTACGGGTACATAGAAGACTATAGGGTGGCGCGGGCGTATCGGGATGTGCGGATACTCACGATTGGAGGGGGTTCTTCGGAAATCATGCGGGAGATTTTGGCTAAGATTCTCATAGACGACCGTAGGTATGCGGTGCCTGTAGCTCAGGCGGCTTCTGCTAATGGCAAGGCCCTTGAGGAAGTTTTGGAGCTTCTGCGAAAGCGGACGGCAGGGCCGCCCATTGGCGTGCGGATTGGGCTGGATTTTAGGGCCGAGTAAGTGGTGATTGATGACACGGGGGCCTCTAATCAGCTTATAATCGGTTTGGCGGAGGCGCCCTGTGTGGTGCAGGTAAGCCCGGCAGACCTTCAGGCCCTCCTCACGGGCCAGATGAACCCCATGAATGCCTTCCTCAGCGGCAAACTCCGCATCCAAGGCGATATGAACCTGGCACTCCAACTGCAGAAGCTCTTTCAGACTTAGGGCAAAAGATAGACGATACTTTGAGCTAAATCGCATAAATTAAAGGCAAACCAGTACGGTGGTGTAGGCAAAATTCAAAATATAGGGGGTATGATCTTTTGTGGGAAGAGCTGGTGGATGGGGTAAAACTCGTAGCTTTGCGGCTGTATGGCGGTACTTGAGCGTACGCTGGGCCTCATCAAGCCCGATGCGGTGGCGGCTGGCTTAGTGGGACGAATCCTCTCAGACATTGAGTCGGCGGGGTTTCGGATCGTAGCTTTGCGGATGCTACGGCTTTCTCGGTCGCAGGCCGAAGCCTTTTACGCTGTGCATCGCGAGCGGCCCTTTTTTAGCTCCTTGGTAGAGTTTATGACGAGCGGGCCAATCGTGGCGTTTGTTTTAGAGCGTGAGAATGCCGTGGAAGCCTATCGGCAGCTTATGGGAGCCACCGACCCCGCTAAGGCCGAACCCCACACCCTGCGCGCCCGCTACGCCCAGAATATTGAGCGCAACGCCGTCCATGGCTCCGATAGCATAGCCTCGGCCCAGCGGGAAATCGCGTTCTTTTTCCCGGAAATTGAGCTGGTAAGTCTCACTTCCCAAGCCGTGCTCGTATGATGCCCTTGCAAAAGATGGCCGAGTTAGGGCACCAGCAGGTGATGTTCTGTTATGATGAGGGCGTGTCGCTGCGGGCTATTATAGCCATTCATGATACGACGCTGGGGCCTGCTCTGGGGGGGGTTCGGTTTTGGCCCTATCAGTCGGAGGCCGAGGCGCTGGTGGATGTGCTACGGCTTTCGCGAGGAATGACTTACAAGGCCGCTATCAGTGGGCTCAACCTCGGAGGCGGAAAAGCCGTGATCATAGGCGATCCCCTCGTTCTGAAGAGTGAGGCCCTTATGCGTCGCTTTGGGCAGTTCGTGGAAAGTCTGAATGGCCTCTATATCACGGCGGAGGATATGGGGGTTTCCGTGAAGGATATGACCTATATTCGCATGGAGACGCGGCATGTGACGGGATTGCCGGAGGAGATGGGTGGCAGTGGGGATCCTTCGCCGGTGACGGCATACGGGGTATATCTGGCGATGAAGGCCACATGGAAGAAGCTCACCGGCACAGAATCGCTCCATGGGGTTCGCATCCTAATTCAAGGGTTAGGGAAGGTGGGGTGGGCCCTGGCCGAGCTCCTCTATAAGGAAGGAGCGGTACTGCTGGCGACAGATTTAAGTGCTGCGCAGCTGGAAGAAGCCGCCCAGCGATATAAAGTCCAACCCGTGGCCCCCGATGAATGGTACAAGCAAAAAGTGGATATTTTAGCTCCTTGTGCGCGGGGCGCCATCCTCAACGAGCAAACCATCCCCCACCTTGAGTGCGCAGCCATCGCAGGCTCGGCTAATAACCAGTTAGCCGACGAAGAGGCAGATAGCCGACGTTTAGCCGAACGAGGCATCCTGTACGCGCCAGACTTCTTAATCAACGCCGGGGGGCTGATCAATGTCTATACCGAGCTGGAAGGCTATAACCGCCAGCGTGCCCTGGCCCGCACGGAGTATATTTATCAAGCCTTATTGAATGTTTATCAGGCGGCCGAAAAACGGGGAATCACCCCCCACGAAGCCGCCATGCAGTTAGCCCAGGAACGTATTCGCGCGATTGCAGGACTGCGCATCCGACGCCTACATCAACCTTCTGCCTTATCTTTGGCATAACCCAGACTTTATCCCGCCTATGACCAATCAGGAACACCTTAGCAAAGAGGCTGCTCGAGAGGCCACCTCTGCGATCATCTCCCGCCATAAGCTGCGTGTACGGGTCATGCAGGCCCTCTATGCCCACTTAGTGAGCCAAACCCCAGCCGAAGAGGTATTCGCCTACCTCTTAGAAGAGCTCTACGAGGCCGCCAAGGTAGAAGCCCCACACAACGCCAACTTCCTCAAAGAGTTGTACTTCGGCACCGTGCAAAACCTACCCCAACTGCGCAGCCTCATAGAAAAACACTTAGTAGGCTGGACATGGGATAGGCTCTTCATGGTGGATAAATGCATCCTGTTGTGTGGCCTGTATGAGATGCTGACATTTCCGGATATTCCCATACGAGTTACGCTCAACGAGTGGATTGAAATAGCCAAGACCTATGGGACGGTTCGGAGTGCGGGGTTCATCAATGGGCTATTGGATGCCATCCGGCGCAACCTGAGTCAAGACCCCAATAGCCCCATAGCCCAAAAACCCCTCTAAGACCCTTAGCCCAGCTCCTCGCTCAAAACCCGCCCCTACAAGGCAGGGCCGAGGGGGATAGGATAGGGATCAAACCCAGCGAAAAGAAAATCCGTCGGGCCCTGCGTTTTCAGACTTTATGGCCCAGGGCTATTTCTATGGCGAGGGGGGGAGGCCCGCCCTCTCTAAGAGGCTCCGAAAGAGCTGCTTCGCCTTCTTGACATCGCGCACGGCATTCTGAATATCTCCCCAGCAACCTTCCCCCCTCATCCCGCACATGAGCGCTTATACGCCTCTAATACCAATTTTCAGCGAAGGGTTTCTGAATGGGAAGAGGAACATTGGGGGGCGGCCAGCCCCCAGCGGAGGTTGGCCGCCCCCCAAAAAGAAACTCTATACCAGGAAATGGTATTAGTCACGTTGGCTTGGCTTCTGCCATAAGGAAGACGGCGAGGTGCCCCTTAGCCCTCATACCAGCGCCCCCGCCAATCCAAGCGATGCCTTCCCAAAGTCAGCATCAACATCAAGACCCCTTGAAAATACCGATACACGAGCAAAAGAGGCATATATCGTAAAAGCCTACGCACTTGGAGTACAGTGCGCAGCCGCCAAAGGGGTAAGAGCTCCGCTACTACCCATATTCCCAAGCTCACCCATCCAGAAAATAGCACTACCCAAGGTATGAGCAGCTGCACCCCCCAGTAAAACTTGGCCAAAGGGGGTACGCGCTCCACGGCCCGGCGCCAGCGCAGACGCTGATGCCACCAACCCCGAAAAGTCTTTTCGGCGCGCGTCTCGGCATAAGCTTCAGGCGTAAATACCCAGGCAAATCGCCACCCCTTATCCAAGAGCGCTCGCATGAAGTGATAGTCTTCCACCAGGGTGGGAGGTAGGCTCTTCCAGCCATTTATGGTTTTCCAGGCTTCGTAACGTACCCACAGGCTATTGCCGATAGCGGTGGGTGGGGGATTGCCGCGCCCTTGCTCAGCGGCAATGAGATAGAGAGTAGCGGCCCATTCTATCCGCTGAAACCCACTCCACAGGCCCTCTACTCGGGGTAGACTGGGGCCGCTCACCGCTCCCATTCTAGGGTCTGCCTCCAAGGCTCCCACCAAGGTCTGCGCCCACGTGCGGGGCACCCACATGTCCGCATCTACAACGCCAAAGTAGGGCGGCCTCACCCATTGCTCTAAATACGCCAAAGCCGCTTGCTTACCAGGATAAACCCCATGGTAAGAGGGCGGCACTACATGCACCTCATGCAAGGCCCCTCTCAAACCAGCCTCTAAAACCGCCCTCGTCTCATCAGTAGAACCATCATCCCCCGCAACCACCTTGATAGGCAAACTCTGGCTCAGCAACGTGGGAAGCGTCTGAGGAAGAATGGCACTCTCGTTTCGCGCACATAAAAGCACGACGAAGGGCTCCTGAGAGGCGAGAGAACTTAGGGGCTTTATCTTTCGCCAGCGCCGTACATAGTAGGTCAAAAAAACCTGCATAGGTAAATATACCAGCCCCACCAGCAGAAGGCCCAGCTCACTCAAGGATGCCAAGAAACAGGGGATTTAGTGGGCCCGCGATGGGCCTTTACCGTCTCGTAGAGAAGGGTAACCAACTCAGATAGCCCCTCATGCGTAGCCCCCGAAATAAACACCTGCGGATAAGGCACTTCGGGCCGTAGATACGCCGCCCGAGCTTCAGCAGGAATCAGATCCGCCTTGCTAAAAGCGATAAGGAGGGGTTTCTCTAAGAGCCGGGGGTCATAAGCATGAAGCTCCTCGCGCAGCATGTCGTAAGCCTTCCAGGGGTCTTCCCAGTCCAGGGGAAGGAGGAAGAGCAAGATAGCTCCCCGCTCCACATGCCGCAGGAAACGCAGGCCCAGTCCTTTGCCCTGATGGGCGCCCTCAATCAGGCCCGGCAAATCGGCTATCACCAAGCTGTGACCCTTCTCATCTTGGATGACGCCGAGGTGAGGGGTCAGCGTCGTAAAAGGGTAAGGCGCAATACGCGGCCGAGCCCGTGTGAGCGCCGCCAGTAGAGTAGATTTCCCCGCATTGGGGGGGCCTACCAAACACACATCCGCCAAAAGCTTAAGCTCTAAACGAACCCTACGTTTTTCACCGGGGCGCCCCGGCTCCGCAAAATCCGGCGCCTGCAACGTCGGCGACCGAAAAGCATGATTCCCCCGGCCGCCTTTACCACCCCGAGCTATACACACTCGAGCCCCTTTCTCCAAAACTTCGCCTAACTTTTCCCCTGTCTCATCATCATACGCAATAGTCCCCAGCGGCACTTTGAGTATAATATCTTCTCCCCTTGCACCGGTTTGGCACTGACCTCGGCCCCTCTCGCCATCCGGAGCCTTGATAAACTTCCGATACTTGACATCCAAAAGCGTCCACCGGCTCGGATCCCCCTCTATGTAGATACTCCCCCCATCTCCGCCATCCCCTCCATCAGGCCCCCCACGAGGAACATACTTCTCCCGACGCCAATGAACAACCCCATCCCCACCGCGCCCGCCTTCCACATATAATCGCACAAAATCTACGAACGCCCCTTCACCTTGCATGTCTGAAGGTAGGATTGTACTTTTTTCCTAAACTCTGCCTCTAACTCAGCCAAATCGTGAGGAGAAGCCGGATTCTCACTGCTTTCTGACTGTGCCAAAGCCCAAGCCAGCACCTCAAAAATCTCTAAAAATTCCAGTTCGCCCCGCAAGAAGGCTTCTACCGCGATTTCATCTGCGGCATTGAAGAGGGCAGGAGCCGCAATACTTTTATCCAGAGCTTGCCGAGCCAGTCGCAGGGAGGGAAAGGTCTCCTCATCTACTTCCTCAAAAGAAAGCTGAGAAAGCTGAGTGATGCGATAGGGAGCCTTTTCCCACACGGGACGCTCCGGGTAAGCCAATGCATACAAAATCGGTAAGCGCATATCCGGCAAACTCAGCTGAGCTTTGATAGAGCCGTCGGTAAATTCTACCAGAGAATGGACGATGCACTGAGGATGGACCCAGGCTTCAATGCGATGGTGCGAAACGCCAAAGAGCCAGTGTGCCTCTATTAGTTCTAATGCTTTATTGACGAGGGTGGCAGAGTCAATGGTGATGCGGTTGCCCATGCGCCAGACGGGGTGATTGAGGGCTTCGGCGGGGGAGACTCGGGCGAGTTCGGAGGCTTTTCGTCCCCGAAAGGGCCCCCCAGAGGCCGTCAAAATAAGTCGGGCCACCGCTTCCGGTTTCTCTCCCAGCAGGCATTGAGCCAGCGCACTATGCTCGCTATCCACAGGAATAATACGCGCCCGATACGGGGCCAGCCAGCTCCCCCCAAAAACCAGACTCTCCTTATTGGCCAAGGCTAAGAGCGCCGGACCTTGAAGGGTGTACCAACTTGCCCAGAAGCCCACAGCCCCCACAATCGCATTCAAAACCACCTCCCCCGGATCTGTGGAAAGCTTTTCATACAGCTCCTCCAACGAAAGAATAAAAATCTGCCCTCCATAGCCGTTTTCTTTCACGAGGCGTTCGTAGGAGGAGGGATCAGTAACAGCTACCCACTTAGGGCGATAGCGGCTAATGAGCTCCGGCAGCGCTTCAATCTGGCGATGGACAGAGATGCCTTCCAAAGCAAAGCGATCAGGAAACTGCGAAAGTACCTCCAAGGCCTGCTTGCCAATGGACCCCGTCGCTCCTAAAATAGAAACTCGTCGCATTCAGCAGCAATTTATAACAAAAAGCTACACCCCCCTGTAGAGGGGGCCCCGGGGTGGGGCGTGATGGATTCGAACCACCGACCTCCTGCGTGTGAAGCAGGCGCTCTAAACCCCTGAGCTAACGCCCCAGTCGGACAAAGGTAGCACTTTTCTTCATTACGGCTGCCAATTCAGCTCCTCCATACTCAGCCAGTACATAGGCGTGATGGTGCTTGGGCGCCCAGTAGGTTTTTTGGCGGTGAGGGGTACATGGCCCCCAGATATAGTCTATGCGCAAGGGAAAGGGGCGCCAGGTAGGCCCCTCCAGCCACTCTGCCGCTGCGTAACTATCCTTCAGGCCACTTCGTTGTAGCTCTCCCACGGCATAGCTCAGCGGAATAGCATTGAAATCACCGCCTATCCACAACGGTCCCGACCAAGATTGGCTAATCGCGGCCAACAGAGTATCCATTCGCTGCTGCGCTTTCCATACCTGGCGCCAATGCGAGTAAAGCCAACTGCTGAGCTTCCCCAGACGATAAGAGGGATAATGCACATTCACCACCAGAGCCGTGTCTCCACTCGGCAAAACCACTTCTCCTATGAGGATGCCGTTAGTGCTTCCTTTGAGTAGGAAGGGGTGTTCATGCAGGGTGATGGGATAACGAGACAAGATAGCCATACCCATAGCTGGCCCCGCCTTCCCGAAAAGGATATACGGATAGCCCGCCCGCTCCGCAAAACATTCCGCTGAGTAATCGCCTAAATACAGTTCTTGCAAGCACACTATGTCCGCCCCCATCCGGGCTAAAAAGTCTAAATCCTTCTCAATGAGCCTTCGGTCATAGTCAGAAGCGTCTATATTCCAAGTGGCGATACGTAGGACGGGGTCTAAGAGGGGGGTGTTTTTAGGAGTAGGCCATAGGCGGTAGTTCAGCAGCCAACTGGAAACCCACAAGACCCCGTATAAAATCCAATACAGACGCCCTTGCCGGTCCTTCCAGAGAAAGTATCCTATAAGTAGCCACCCCGCATACATGGCCCCTAAGGCCGCCATCAAGGGCAAAGCCCACTTGTAGGGCGGCACCCATAAACTAAGCAGCGATAAAACGGCCCACCCCCCATAAAAAATACGAGCCCAGCGAAACAAAGCCGTAATAGGTTTATAACTTTTCCGTAGCCCTCTGTAAAATACGGAGCTCCCGACGCGTGAGACTCTTCATCCCTTTGGCGTGAATCTTTTCCAGAATGCGGTCTATCTCTTCTTGTGAAATCTCCTCCGGCCCCTCAAGGTATTCCCGAATAGCTTTGAAAATGCTCTCAGGCTTCCATCCCTGCCGGAAAGCATATCCTATGAGCATGCCCGTGACAGAACCAGACAAATGCGCAACGGCTACAGCCTCATTCGTCAGCGCCATCACAAAGTCTAAAAATACCCATATCAGCCCTACCCATCGCAAGGCTATGGGCCCAATGAAGAATAAAAATACCCCGTAGTTCGGCATGAGAGCTACCGTAGCTAAAATAATGCCATTGACCGCAGCAGAAGCCCCCAGCGCATAACCCCCCACCCCTTTGCTAAGCGCATACACCAGATACCCCACCGCCCCAGCCAAGCCAGCAAGGATATAAATCCATCCCAACCGTCGCTCCGGCTGCACCGTAGTAAATAACCGCCCCATCCAGTACAGCCAAAGCATATTGAAGAGGATATGCCAAAAACTACGAACATCATGGACAAACATATGCGTGAAAACCGACCAGGGCTGACGGGCTAATTCGGAAAGATGAGCCGGGAGGGCAAGCTTGTGATAGAGCCACACAAAGAACCCCTCCTGACCACTCATGCGAGAGATAAGCGCCAACACTACCAGCACTCCATAAAGCCCGATATTCAGGCCCAGGAGCCAAGCTAAGGTAGGCGCACGCTGAAATAACGAAAACTGCCCCCTCACCATATGCTCACAAAAATAACAGGAAATCTCCTTTCCCTCGATGGACGGGTGGGAGATCAACATAATAAGTAAGGCGCCCCATTTTTGGTCCATCGCTGGCAGTGAGCTACAAGCTGCCTCTGACCAATAAAAACAGCCGAATGTCAACTTCTCCCTTCGCGCCCCAAGCGTCGTTTCAGGGTACAAATAAGACAGGATAGACCTTTTCCAGCAGAGGAAGGTGCCAGAAATAAAGCCCAGCTCTATCTTCGGGTTCAAATAAGGAAAGCTGGGCGGGAAGTTCGTGGAGCTTACCCTGTCGTATGAGGCGTCCCTGACTATCGTACAAAAGCCAGGGTTGCGGCAAGACCGAGGCAGGCCCTACAACGGTGATAATGCCCGCTGTGGGGTTGGGGAAAAAGCAAATCTCTTGTCGGGCGTCAGGAAAAGCAGGCTCTGGAGGCCCTGAGCTGTAAAAGAGCGGATTGGAGTAAAGGATGCCATTAGACCAGGTGGGCGTACCGATGAGGCCTGCTTGGTTGATGGCGCGCACACCAAAGTAGTAGGTCTGTCCGCTGATTAGGGATAGACCCGTATGGGTAATGTTCGTAGAAAGACCTGCGGAAGTCCAGCTCACTACATCGGTGCTGCCGGGCGCTGTGCCAATCGCGTACTCATATCGCAGAAGCCCCGAATGCGGATCATGAGCGGCATCCCAGTTAGCCGAAAGCTCAGTGCCTATCGTAGTAGTGCTTTCATCGGCACCTAAGCCATCTCGCACCTCGGCTGGAGAGCTAGGCGGCGTCCAATCTACATGAGCATCGGCATGGGTGGGATTAGACCAATTTCCAGCACTATCTTGCACCAGGGTCCATAAGCGGGCGCCCGGGGTGGTGGGATTAGGGTTCTGGGAGGCCAGAGCGCCTGCTGCCCCCACGCTGATAAGCGGCGTATTCGTCCGACCTTGCCATATCTCTACAAAGTCCACCTCTATGGTGGCCTGATTCGTGCGCAAGCTCAAATAGTTTCCGCTGGTAAGCGGCGTAGGATCCGTCCACTCGGCCTTCAAGACCCCATCTACCCAAATGGCTATGTAACCATTGTCGTAGAGTACTTCTACGAGGTAGTCCGTATTGGGGGAAAGGGTTAGGGGGACCGTAAGACGAGTATAGAGGGTATTGCTGATGGTTTCGTACAGCTGAAGGTCTTGGTTGTCGTAGCGGAGCCAGATGAGGTAGGAGTTGCCCCGTTGGGAGAGGGAAGGGTCGTCCGCCAGAATATGGAAGCCCCAGCGGCGATTGCCCGTAGAGTTGGTGAGTCGGGCCTTGACCCGGTAAAAAGCCCGTGTTCCCTGAGCTACGGCCCGATGATAACCGGTATTGGTGCTCGTGGCATCGGATTGTAGAAGGCGAGAGAGGGTGGTGTTTGTTGTCCAGGTGCCGGTGTAGGTAGCCCATCCGGGTTGACTCATGTCAAAGTCATCGTAGAGGAAGCCTAAGTTAGGATTGGCCTGCCAGGGGCCCCCGCCATAAGTGGGTAAGTAGAAGCGTCTTTGGATTCCGCTTAGCGCATCGGCATCGGTGAAGGTTTGTGTGTAGTCGGCGGTTATCCATCCGGAGACGGAGAGGGTGCTGGTAGGAGCTGTCCAGTCGGTGCGCACGTGGGCGGTCGCTGGACTGGACCAGAGCTGGGCACCATCCAGCACTAAACTCAAAATGCGCCCCGCAGGCTGCGCAGAGGAAGGGCTCTCATAACGGATAGCTTTCCCAGCACCCACAGAAACAGAGAGGGAAGTGCCGCGGCTACGATACACGCGCAGCTCATCGTAATCTACTCGGGCATTACCCGTGCGTAAAGACACATGCGTGCCCGAAGTAAGGACATTGGAGACTGTATAAGTAACAACCAGCTGGTCATTGATCCAGATGCGGATGCGGCCAGTGGCAGGCTCATACAGGGCTTTGATATCATACCAGGTATTGGCGGCGAAGGGGTAAGGGACTTGTATGTTAGGGCTGGGGAGGGTATTGCTGAGGATTTCGTAGATTTCAATGCGCTGGTGGTCTAAGCGGAACCACAAGAGGTAGGAGTTGCCCCGTTGGGAGAGGGTGGGGTTGTCGGCGAAAATATGCAGGCCGGCTCGGCGGTTGGTACCGCTGCCGCTTAGGCGCATTTTCCAGTGGTAGAGCCAGCTGGTGGTGTTGTCTTGAGAGAGGGGGAGGTAAAGGTTCGTATTAGATTGGGTTTCGTCGGACTGGGTGAGGATGCCGCTGCCAACGCTCCAGGTGCCTACGGCAGCGGTCCAACCGGGCGGAAGAGTAGAGCCCGGAAAATCCTCATAGGCATAACCGAGAGCAGGATTAGCGCTCCATCGGCTGCCATCGTAATCTGCTACCAGGGCGAAGCGGGCTGCTACGGATTGATTGTCGTTATCGGTGAAGGTCGCTGTAAAGTCGCTATTGTACCAGGGGCGCAGGGGGTCTATGCTGGTAGTAGGGGGGATATTGTCATAAACGCAGCTCCAGGTGGCGCGCCAGCCTCCGTATGTGGTGGTATTATCGGACTTGAAACGGAAGGTAAGAGCCCCCGTGGTGCCTGTAATGGTGCCGGGGCTGTTAGTACCCGTATAATACCCGATGAGAGGCGATGCCGTGGAGGGGCCGTCGTAAATCCAGAGCGTGTCGTAGCCGTTTTCAAGTTGGAAGCTATGGAAGGTAACGGTAACGGTGGAAGCACCTGTGGGGGCTAAGGTCCATGTCCAGTTTTCGCGGTTGAAGTAGTTGCCGCGGGGGCCATTCATGTCAAAGAAGCTATCTTGGCAAGCTACGATAGCGCAGTCGGTGAAATGGTCTCGGAGGGCATTCCAGAGTTCGGGGTTGTTCCCGTCGTAGCTCAGGGCCCACATGCCTACTCCTCCGATGCCTTGCATGAGGACCGTGCGGTATATCCACGAGAGGGAAAGGGAATCATGCCACCAGGTCTGGTACCATTGGCCGCCGCTCTGATACATGAAGTAGCGACTGAAGGAGTGGTCATCCCAGTTCCAGCCGTAGGTGTTGGCTTCGCTTTTAGCATTGGCATACGTGCGCGAGACACCGTTGCCAGTGGTGCTGGAGGGGTAAGTATTGCTGGTGGTAGGATAGCGGAAGCCGTAGTAGGGCACGCCTAAGATGAGCTTATGGCGGGCGGCACCATTGGCTAAGTAGTCTATGATCGTGCGGCTATTACAGCGGCTACCCCAAATGGAGCCCGTATAGAGAAGACCCGTAGGCCCAGCCGTCGGTGCTGTGCTCCAGTAAAAGTCATACCCCATGATAAAGAGCTGATCGCAGATGTTACTGAGAGCGACCACATCATAGGCATTACTCCAGTCCACGGCAGGCAAAGCGACGCTGAGTTTAGTACCGGGGCGGCGACGATTGAGGGTATCGCGCAGCTGCTGCATGAAATTGACAAAGTTTGTCCTCTGACTACCGGGTAGCCCTTCAAAGTCAATATTGATCCCCTCGGCATTGCGAAGGGTAATCAGACTAATGAGGCTATCTATGCATCGCAGACGAGCGGTGGCATTCGTGAGGAAATTTGTCAGATTGGTTCCGCCGAAGAGGGTGGCACAGAGCTGTACTTCGGTGCCGTTGGCATGAGCCGTAGGAACGAGATTCGTGGTGCGCCAAGTGTTAATCACGGTGGGATTAGAGTAGTTGCCTGTTGAAGGGTCTACTTCATAAGAGAAGAAAACGATGGTGGAGAGGAGGTTCCACTGGTAGCTGGTATAGGCCGTGCCTGCCCAGTAGGGGTGATAGCCCATGACTTGTTTTTGGAGTTGGCAGGAGGTGGTTTGGCGAAGGGCCGATATAGGTACAGGCCGGTATCCGTTTACACTATCCCATTCTCTTTCAGTGAAATGTTGATAGGGGCGATGGGCTTCCAGTTCTATCTGGTGGATGCTAAGGGGCTGGGTTTGGGCCCAAACTAAGCACAGCCCGAGAAGCCCGCGCATGGCGGGAAAGGTAAGCAATTTCCGAGAAAGGAGTGAAACTAGTAGGATTACCCGGGCGAAGCTGAAGAATATGGATGCTATACTTGTGAGCCTTTGGGGCGTGATGCCTGGCTAGGTCGCTATAATGCTATACCGTAGAGATACCGAAGACTGAGAAGGCAAAAGCAAAGGAGATGCCGATATCCTAAGGTTTTAGGGGGTGGGGGTATTCCCCATCCCCTATTTTTTTCATAAAAAAAGCGGATCCCATCACCGCTTCGTCTATCGGTTTTCCCAATTTACCCCTCCCCACATCCGCGGTTATAAAAAACCCAAACCTAACTTCTCCCTTATTTCCGCAAGTTTATATATTTTTGGGACTACATTTTCTGTTGACCTTTGACCCGAAAAGCCCGGATAAACGGTCATAACGAGAACCTGATCAATCCTATCTAGAACCTTCAGGATCCTTTCCACGGGCGTATCCGGCGATATTGCTATCCCCGCCCTTTTCCCCAAGGATTTTATAAGGTTTATGGTTGCACTTAAAAAGGCGTGGCTTTCATAATGGAATGTTATCCTGAAAACCCCTTCAAAGGCAAAGTTTCCTATGTACTTATCGGGAAATTCAAGCATAAGGTGTATATCCAAAGGTTTTTCCGAAAGTTCGTATATCGCCCTTGCTATATCGGATCCCAAAGTGATATTTGGAACAAAATACCCGTCCATCACATCTACGTGTATGAAATCCCCACCCTTCGCCCTTTCTATTTCCGAGTAAATATCAGACCACCTTGCCGCGATTATTGATGGCGCTATCTTGATAATCCTTCCAACCATTTATCCAATCCCACTCCTGTAACATCTCAGCCAATTTTACTACGTTAACACCCAGCATTCCGGCATCTTCCAGCGCCTCGCGGATCCTCTCCCTCCTCCACGATCTATGAGCATAAATAATACCCAAGGGGGGTATCACAAAGCCCATCTGGTTCAAAGCGGCTATAATTTGGGACCCCGCAAGCATGGCTCCCTCCTCTTCACCCACTACTATCACACCCGCCACCTTACCTTTAAGCATAAAGGCATCTTGACTCTCAAAGGAGGTCATCCTCTCAAGAAGGGTTTTAATTAAAGCAGAAGGTGAGTACCAATAGACGGGGGAAGCAAAGATTATAGCATCCGCTTCCAATATATTCCAAACTAAGCTACCAAATGCATCCCCAATTTTACCCCTAATGCAATTCTCAAGATTGCAAAGGGCAGGATGCTCACTATAGCTCCCCGTACAGTAATTTATAGGGTAATCCGCCAAATTTACCATCTTGATTTCCGCCCCAGCTTTTTTTGAAAATAATAAAGCCCTCTTTAAGAACTTCGCTGTCCAACCATTTCGTCGCGCGGATCCGTTTATTCCCAAAACTTTCATAAGTTCATATTTTAAAGCAGTTCTTTGAGGAAAAGGAGTCTCAGTCTCCTGTAAGTTTCATCTATCCCTTCCGAGACAACTTTTTTGAGGCCAGGGCTTTCTTATTGTGAAGAAGGGATGGGCGCGCCCGCCCTGTGCGGGCGGCGGCCCTACAAAATACCACCGACCCCCATTCAGAAACTCTTTGCATCCAACTGGTATTAGGGTTTAGGGCTAAGGGGGAGCCATTGGATTTGTTGTCGTTTGGCATCTATGTAGAATAGGTAGGGTTGGCCATTCCAGAGGAGGAGTTGGGCTTCGGTGGGGGATGGGGGGAGGGGATAGGGTTTGAGGGTTTGGCCGGGGGTTCCTTGGTAGAGGACCCAGCCGGTGGGCATGTGGAGGAGGAGCCAGAGGGTTTCCCCGGTGATCAGGGTTTGCCAGCGAGTGCGTTCAGGCAGCGGGCTTAGAAGGGTGCCGGTGGCTTCTCTTTGGCCAGTTTTAGCGTCGTATAGTGCGTAGCCTAATTCCCATGTGCCGGGGCGCGGACTGCCTAAGGCTGTAAGGAGGAGCCGTCCATTTTTCCACCAGGTTATCTGAGGGTAGAGGGCATGTGGATAAGGGAGGGATTTTTCCACAGCCCAAAGGATTTTGCCTTCTTGGGAGATGGAAAGGAGGGGGATAGCCTGTTCGTAGGGGCCCGGGGCCTCTTCGCAGAAAGCGACATAGAGGGTGCCGTCGGGTGCAAAGAGGTGAGCGGGGAAGCGCTGGGGCTTATAAGTCGGACGCAAAGGCTGAGGATTAGCAGGCCTGCCTAAAGGCCCCAACCCGTAAAAAACTTGATATACTTCCGGCGTGGCCTCGCTCCAAAGATGGTGAACCCGCTGGGTATCCAAGACAAAATAAAATGCGTTACTCTGAAAAGTAGACGTAGTGCGCCAGCCCACCTCTGGGAAGAGAGGTGTCAAGCGCCGATAATACAAGTCAAACCCGGTCTCCTCCAGGCTTCGGCTATCGGTCCAAGTAGCATATAAGCCCCCCCGATACCTAAGCCACCGCGCATCACTCTGCACCCGATCAGCAATACAAACCGGAATAGGCCCCTCCCGAAAAACCCTCTCCCCAGAAGCTAAAAAACCCTGCGCAAATAAATCATCCTCCACGTCGGATTCATGAAGCTGCCATAAAATCCAGATCGTATCACCCGTAGCTATCACATCTGAAACCCGCTGCTCTCCCTGAGCTTGAAACCCTAGAGGAAGGCCATCCACTGACCACAAAGGCCGCCCCTCCGCCGAAAGACATTGCAAATAAACCTGCGGCTTCTGAGTAAAGTCCCGATCATCCTGCCAGGCTACGAGCAGTTTTTCCCCCCAAGGCTGAGCCCACAACCGCCCTAAAGTCGCCTGCGCATGATTAGCGCCTTTTAGCTCCAGCTTCTTGTGAATAGTTCCGTCTGTTTTTACGTAGTACAAACAGGGGTGCGTACCTTGCAAAGGAAGGTCTTCTAAAAACGCCACCCAAAAGTACTGAAAGTCTTGGGGATAAGCAATCAAATGTCTCTGAGCGTGCGGATTGGAGACCAAGGGGCGCCCCCCAAACTCCCACAAACGTTCCCCACTGGCCGAAATGCGCTGGTAGTAAATATCTGGCTGCAGGTGGCGAAAGTCTTCCCATATAACCACAGACTCGTTTTGAAAGTAATCTAAGATGAGATGGGGATTATGCTGGGGGCCTGGGAGTACGACCAGGGGGGCTCCTTCGGCCCTGAGAAGACGTTTCCCCGAGCTAATCTCCACTCGCTGATAGTAGATATCCCAGTCCTGATCTCGGTTGTCTTCCCAGACTATGAGTAGTTCGGTACCTCGCTTATAAAGGCGCGGATTTTGCTGGTCGCCCCTTTCTAAGCAGAGGGGAACTTCATAGACTTTTTGGGCATGGCGGTTATAGCGGACGAGGTAAAGGTCTTTGCCAGCGCTTTGGAGGTGCGAACTTTCATACACCCCGAAAAATCCCCCGTAACCGTCATCTGTGAAGGTGGCGTTGTGGATGGTATGGGGGAGGGTAGAGAGGGGGTGTGGGCTGGTAAGCGGTTGGCCTTCCCAGCTGAAGCGCTGGGCCATGAGGGTCCAGTTTTTGCCTGGAAAAGTTTCCCAGATCAGCCAAAAGCCGTCGTTTCCGCTGCTTATCACCCGAAGGTGCCGTTTAGGATGGGCAGTCGTATCTACTCGGAGGGAAAAGCGCCGTTCGCCGCTTGTCGTGTAACCATACAGCATGATTTCTCGCTCTGTAAGAAGGGCCATAATGAAAGTTTGCCCAGGGGTAGCCCACACGCGAAGTTCTCCTGTCTGAGCGGCTATAGAAAGATCATTTTTCCAGATAAAGCGGTTATCTCCAGAAAGGCAGAATAGTGTAAGCCGCCCGGCTCGCATATAGCTTCCATAAAACCGATTATCACTACTGGCAAAGCCATCCCAAGTGAGGACAGGAAGGGTGTCTCCTGCGGAAATATTCCAGCCGCTTAGGGAGGTATGACTTTTTCCACTGCTATCCACATGATGTAGGTACAGATGCACTTGGCCCTGGCGCTGCGCTCGGTAACCCACCCAAGCGTCCTGCGCATAACCGGGAAAAAGTTTGAGCTCCTGAGCTACTTGGGTGCCCGAAGGGAAAATCGGCCCCATCTGCATCCACACTAAAAGAGTGAGCATACCCGCAAAGAAGGGAAGAATCGGCCCGTATCGCTTACCTTTGCGCCGTGCGAGCCCACGTGAAAATAGGCTTGTGGATAGTCCTTGGCTCAGCCTTCCTTACAACCGCTGGCTGCTGCCGGGGCCGAGGTACCAACTGCCTGTACGATAAACCCTGCGGCGGAGTCGTAGGTTTTAGCTGGACTCCAGAGGGCGATTGGGGATATGGCTTTGTCATACAAACCAAAGGCTCACATGCTTCCACCAATAAATCCTTTGTTGTCTTTGATGAGAACGGTGGAGATGGTTTCGTCATCTATGGGGATGGAAGTCTGTACGCCTACAAGCCTGCTTACTTCTATGCCCCCATCCGAGTCAAAGAGATCTATACAGACAGCGGCGCCAAATGGCCCGACTATGTCTTTGAGCCCTCCTACAAACTCCGAAACCTCTCGGAATTAGAAGCCTTCATCCGCCAAAATAAACACCTCCCAGGCCTGCCTTCTCAAGCAGAAATAAGCCATCAAGGCATCCCCCTCGTCTCCACCCAAAAAGCCCTCGTAGAAAAAGTAGAAGAGCTCACCCTCTACATCATCGCCCTCCAAAAGCAGATTGACTCCCTCAAAGCCTGCCTCCAAACCCAAACCGCCCACCCCCCAAAGAAGAACTTGGAATAAATGGAACTTCGCTACCTTTGCATCGTGTTTTCATATCCAAATGAAATCAGCTATGAACTGGCTTAAACCCATCCTTGGAGCAGTGCTGCTGGGCACGCTCTGGGCTCAGGACGGCAAGGCCCTCTTTCAGGCAAACTGTGCCTCCTGCCATGCCGTAAATAAGCGCGTCGTGGGACCCGCCCTCAAAGGCGTCCACGAACGCTGGGGAAATGACGAAGCCGAAATCATCAAGTTTATCCAGAACTCCCAGGCCTACATCAATGGTAACTTC
>Ga0079992_154942_pt1 | contig 20104 bp, 17 predicted proteins | sample FaiFalFF_MnMetaG_3_FD_69197 | JGI IMG/M metagenome (GOLD analysis project Ga0079992, IMG submission 69197) | Freshwater microbial communities from Yellowstone National Park, Wyoming, USA - Fairy Falls B (FF_Mn_B) MetaG (SPADES assembly) (version 2) | ecosystem: Environmental > Aquatic >... | reverse complement strand
GGTAAAGGGGCTACCCTATCAGAGGGGAAATGTGAGGGCACGGGTCTTTTATGAGGGCTATCTTTCTTATGTGGCGGGAAATCCAGAGAGCTCGGGGAAGGGCTACCTTTCGGACCTTTACATATACAACAGGTTTATAGGAAGGTCTGACTTTAACCTTAACCTCAAAGGGCAGGATGTTCTGGTCAGCGGAGAGGGCAAGGGTTTTAAACTGAGCGCCTCTGGAAATATAAAAGACAAAAGCATAAAGGGTGTTTTAACCTTTACAGGCTTTAACTTTCAAGAGAGGGGTATAGAACTTTCAAACCTTGTGGGGCAGGTCTCTTTTGGAGTTTTTGATAAAGAGGTGCAGGCAGAGGGCAGGTTGGAGGGTAAGTTAAGTCAAGAAAAAGCACAGGTGCTTGCAAACTTGGAATTCAGCATAAAACTCCTTGAAGGAAAGCCCGAGGGAGAGTTTAAAAGCGGATTGAAAAACGTAAAGCTCGGGGACCTTGAGTTTAAAAATGGTCTCTTGGTGGGAAGTATAAAGGGTCAAAAACTCTCTTTAACCTACCGTTTGGAAGAAAAACTCAAAGGTTCGGGCATCCTTTCCCTTTCAGATTATACCTTTAGCACAGAAGGCAGGTGGGAAGGAGAGGTAAAGGGAAGTTTTTTGACGCTCTCTTATAGGCTCCCAAGTTGTTCAAAGACCGCTTGCAAGGGCGAGCTTGTGGGAAGTGCAAAGTTCAAAGATATAACTATACCCATAAACGCCAGGTTTGATTACGAAGGAGAAAGGTTAAGGGCAAACATTAAGGAATTTGACCTTCGGAGAGGTTCCATGACAGTAAGGGTAGGAGGGCTACGCTTGGAGGAGGGTAAAATCTTCTTTAGTGGTGGAAGTGTGAGGTTAAACTCAGAAGAGTTGTTAAAGCTATCACCAACAGAAGGCTTTTATGACTTAAAAAAAGAGGGCTTTGAGATACCCAACATAAAAATATATGGCTTTGCAGAGGGCAATGCTAAAATTTCTTACAGCAAAACGGAAGGCTTTAATCTCAATTCAGAAGGGCATATAAACTTAGAAAAAACATCTGCACTCTTTCGAAGTAGAGTTCAAACTTCACTGCTGGGCAACCTATACTATTATCTGAACATAGACAAAAAGGGCGTCAATTTAGTTTTGTTATCAAAGGAACCAATAGAACTAAGGTCTAAGTATGTAGGTATTCCAATGAGGGGGGAAGCTTACTTCTACGGAGACGGAAAGATCTTTAAAGGTTCAATGAACTTTTTGGAAAACAATTCTTCTTTGACCGCTGAAGCAGAGGGAACAGACAAAGAGTTGCAGATAAAATTCAACGCAAACAGAGTTCCTGTGGTATATAGGGATGAAAATTTAAGGGGTAATCTATTTTTGAGGGGAAAGGGCGCTATACTCACAGACTACAAAAAGGTTAAAATATCCTCTGACCTAAGCATAGCGGGCGTTGTAGAAGTGCGAAGTTTTCCAAAGGCAAAACAGGCAAAAAGGGAGGAAACTCCGCTTACCCTAGACCTAAAGGTCTCTTCTTATGAGCCTCTCAGGGTATATCTGCCAGAGGGATACATATACAGCTCTTTAGAGGGTTATGCGAAGGGAAAGTTGGAGGACATTGAGTATAAGTTTAGGTTTTCACTTTCTGGGGGAGAGCTAAAGTATTTCAACAAAAAATTCTATGTAAAGTCTGGCTTTTTTGAGTTTGACAAAAAGAGCAAAAACATAGACCTAAGTATATCATCGCCCTTGCCCGATTATGTGATCCTCATAGACCTAAAGGGGGATCCCGAGTATCCTAAGGTTTTAATTAACTCTGAACCGCCAAGAGAAACGAGAAAGATAATAACAGACCTTGTGTTGGGTGGAGGAGAAGCTCAGGGAATTATATCCCTCGGAGATATTTTAGCTTCTCAGATCCCGCAGATAGTAGGACTCACAAAAGGCTTAGAAAAAACGTTGGGCACTGAATTAAACATATCCGTATCGCCTCAACTCAGTAGCTCTGGCGAGGTGGGAGTTTCCACGAAGGTTTCTAAGGACATAACAGATAGGTTTTCCTTAGAGTATCAGCAGAGCACTTTGAAAGACCCAAAGGAGAGCTATGTGGGAGGCAGTGCGAGAATCACTGGCGGGACTTCGGTGGGAGGAAGGATAAACTCAGACAACTCAAAGGAAGTTAGATTAAGGGTCAGGGGAAAGTTTAACTTTTGATAGGGTTTTCACATAGAAAAAAAGATAATCCAAGAAGGAAAGAAAGATCAAAACATAAGCAGGATAGAGAAAGAGCCCTAACTTAAAGAGGGCAAAGAGGGGAATAGCAAGGGATACATAGGCTGTGGTAAGCTTGCCCAACATTCTTGCCTTGGGGACAAACCCTTTAGTCAAGTATATGTGCCCTCCACCAAGGAGTATAAAAAGGTCTCTAAAAAGCAAAGAAAACAGGAGGGCGGGCTCTATCATCTGAAATCTATAAGTGAAAACATAGAGGGCTATTACCAGTAAGGTTTTATCCGCCAGAGGGTCCAAGATCTTTCCCAATTCTGTTTCCTGTTTTAGCCTTCTTGCCAGAAAACCATCCAAGGCGTCCGTTAGGGCAAGGATTATAAACAGTGCGATGGCTTGGGGAAACTCCAAAAATAGCATAAGGGGGCTTAGCAGTAAACGGGTAAGTGATACAAGGTTTGGCAGGTTCATCACTTCAGAAAAAGCCAAAATCAACTGCACCACCTTGGGAGGATATTCCTCTCTTTAAAAGCTCCGTCTCTTCCAGCTTGATCAACATCTCTGGCATCACACCCATAGGGCAAATTAGGGAGCAGTTCTTACAGTGGGTGCAAAGGTTTATGTGGGCATCTTTGAGAAGATGAAGCCTTTCCTCTGCCTTTGAGTGCCTTCTGTCTTGGAGTAGCTTATAAGCTCGGGAGAAAGCCATTGGACCTCCAAAGTCTGAGTTGCTAACAAAGATGGGACAACTGCTATCACACAAACCGCAAGCAATACAATCAAAACTCTTTGAAAGAAAGGGGCTCATCTCAAGCTTTTGAAGGTTCTCTTGGAGGGGTTCATACCATACCTTTAGCTTTTTGATGCGGTCTATTAGGATGCCATGCTCCACCACCAAGTCTTTAACAGGACGCATGTTGTCAAGGGGCTCCACCAAAACCTCCTCTCCCAGGTCTTTTATGGCGGTTTTACATGCAAGGATGGGCTTTTGGTTTGCCTTTACTCCACAGGTTCCGCATATACCAGTCCTGCACATACTCCTAAAGGAGATGGTTGGGTCATACTCCTCTTTGATGTAAAAGAGGACATCCAAGAGGGTTTGCCCAGGCTCTGTGGGAACAACAAACTCCTTTATGACAAAATTATCGTCCCTGTAGAGTTTTAGTCGCACCAGCATGAAGATAAATTTAGGCTAGGGGAGGGGTTTTAGTATTCTTATTTCGCCCCTTGTGATCTCCAGGTAGCCTTCCCTCTCCAGTTCCTTCAAAAGCCTTGATACCACCTCCCGGGCAGTGCCAATATCCCTTGCGATCTCTTCATGGGTAGCCTTTATCACATTGCCTTTGGCGTTGTTTTTTATGTATTCCACCAGCCTCCGGTCTACCCTCTTGGATATTAACTCGTTCAGAACAAGAAAGAGCCCATATACATTCTTCACCACCATATCTAAAACAAAGTTCCTCCAGTAGGAGTATTTTTCAAAAAGGTAGTTGGCTTTTTCTGCGGGAATCACATAACCCAGCACATCCTCCTCACAGACCGCATAGGCAGGATAGGGTGTTTTCTTTAAAACCGAGAGGTTTGTAAGTATGCAGGTCTCACCCCTGCCAATTCTGTATAGAAAGATCTCCCTGCCGTTCTCTGCGATGAAATAGACCTTAACGCTTCCCTCCAAAACTATAGGCACCAACTCACACACCGCACCCGGATAGCCCACCATGGTCCCCTTTTTTAGACTGACGGGTTGAGAAAAACGAACCAACTCATCCTTAAAGCTGTTTTCCGCATAAGGGAAGAGCCTTTCTAGCCCCAACTCTTTCATCAATCTAAAAATATAGGTCCCCTGAGGGGACCCAGCAATGGGCTTTATTTCTTTTCCACGATTACCGACTTAAGAGGAGACACCAATTGCAGAAACTCTTGCTGTTCTCTGGCGGGAACTTTGAACTTATCTAAAACCTCCTTGGTGATCCTCACGAACCTATTCCATTCTTCCTCCGTTATGCCCAAACCTTCGTGACTGGTTTTCATATCCCTTCCTGTGTATATACAGGGTCCTCCTGTGGCGGAGCAGACGAAGTCAGTAAGATGGGCTATTAGCTTTCTTTTGCTATCGTTGCTAAGTCCCTTAAAATACACTCCCAGCTTCTCGTCCGTTACGAGCCTAACCGCCAGCTCATTAACCACAGCGGATATGGCATCGTAGCCGCCGAGCCTTTCATACAGGCTCTTTTCCTTAGCCTGTGTGTATGCGGGTGCAGACAGCATACCCGCCAAAAGCAAGCCAGAAAGTAAAGCTTTCTTCATGGCAACACCTCCCAAAAGGATTTGCTTTTTATGTTAGGGCTTTTTGGCTTTTTGTTCAGTGATTAAATCACTCTCAATAGGTGTCCGTTTTCCTTTAGCCACTGGTGATGCTTTTGGTAATCGGGCATTAACACTTTGACCTTTGTCCAAAAGCTCTTGCTGTGATTTTTTTCTTCTAAATGGACGAGCTCATGGACTACCACATAGTCTATAACCGAAAGAGGTGCCATAATGAGCCTCCAAGAGAAGTTAAGATTATTTCCCGAGCAGGAGCCCCATCTCCTTTGTGCATCCGTTATTCTTATCCTTCCATACTTCAAGCCCGCCTTTTTTGCGTAAAACTCTACCCTTTGGGAGATTTTCTCTAAAGCGGCCTCTTTATACCAAGCGGTAAGGACTTCTCGGGCATATGGTAGGAACTTTTTGGAAAGGAAAAAGCCGTTTTCAAACCTTATTGGCTCCTCTTGGTTTTCCACTATGTATAGCTTGTAGAACCTGCCAAGATACAAAAAGCTTTCGCCATTAACAAACTCCTTTTTGCCCGCCTTTGGATCCCGAGAGAGAACCTCTTTTATTTTCCTTTCTATCCACTTTTTGTGCTTGAGGACCACCTCCATGATCTTCTCGTCGCTAACCTTCAAAGGTGCCTTAACTATCAGCCTGCCATCATCTGTGATCTGAAGGGCTATGGTCCTTCTATCCGTCCTTATGATCTTGTGAATCTCAGGTTGCATCTGTTTTTCTCCCAAATATATGGTAGGCAAGCTCCATTATTCTTTGGGCTATTTCGTTTCTCTTTTCCTTCAAAAGTTTCCTTTCCACTCCTTTGGGCAACAGAACTTGCGTTATTATATAACTTCTAACCCGCCTTTGCCTGTTGTAATTGTCCCAAAAATCCTCCGTATTAATCTCTCTACCAAGTATGCTAAGCACATCTCTGGTTAAGTCCAAAAGAAGCTCTATGTCCTCCTCCCTCAGGTTCTCAATGGGCTCTTTGCCAAAAAGGGACATCTTAAGCACTCCAAAAAATGGCATTTCCCTTTTTGGGTCTAAGCCAAAGGTGTTTTCCGCCTCCCTTCCTTTCTTCATGTCTTCCCTTAGTTTTTCAAGTTCTTTGAATATCTCCTCCCAATTTTCTCGGTATTCTTCCAAAACTCTTTTTAACCTGTCGGAAAATCTTTCATAAAACTCTGGGTCTTCTTCGTAGTGTTTTTCAATGTGTTCCAAAATAGCATACTCCAACTCTTGTGCCTTTGCCTTTATGGGCTTTGCCTTTAGCTTTTCCAAAAAGGCATCATCAAAAAGGGGAGTGGGTGGAACCTTGGGGTCTATGCCCTGCGATAGTAGATGCTCCTCTACGATCTCCCTTATCTTTTTGCTGGCGTCCTTTAGGCTCAGCTTGTCGTCCCTGTATCGGTTCCTTGCAGATTCCTTTATATAGCCAAGAATTTTTAGGTCAGAGACATACCTCAAAGCCCTTGGGTCTGGCAGGACCGCGTCCAAAGCCCTGCTGAACCTTCTAAATAGAGTTATAAACTCATCCCTTGTCTTTTCATCCACCAAAAGGTCAACGCATTCATCTATGTCCTGCCTCCAGTTGGAAATGCCATGCTTTTTAAAAAACTCCTCTATTGAACGGTGCGAAGATTTTAGGTCGTCAAGGCTTTTGCTTTTGTTTTTTACCACCTGGGTGATCTCCTGTATATCTTCGTCGGCGTATATGGCAAGGGCTTCTTCTAAGTGTTTTAGAACTCCCACATAATCCACCACAAAGCCACAGCTTTTGTTTTTGTTATAAACTCTATTGACTCGTGCGATCGCCTGCAAAAGGTTGTGGTCTTTTAGGATGTTATCAAGATACATCACCTGCTCAATGGGTGCATCAAAGCCGGTTATAAGCATGTTATTAACCACAAGGATGCCCACATCACCGGTTAGCCCATCTTGGGTGGCTACTCCAAAGGGTAGATTAAAGCTTGCTATGTTCTTTTTGTGTTCATTTTCGTCGGTGTATTCCCTTTTGTAAATATTTGGGTCGTCGTTGGGAGATGCGGAGATCACCACCGCAACCTTTAGCCTTTTTAGGGTCTCAAGGTCCAAGTTTGTTCCTTTTTCCTCAAGCTCTTTTATTTTCTCCTTTAGGGCTAACTCAAGGGCGTGTTTATACCTTATCGCCGCAAGGCGGGAAACTGCCACCACCTGTGCCTTAAGCCCATTTGGAAAAACATGGGTTATGTAATGCTCTATCATATCCTTAGCTTTGTCCCTTATTACCTGCTCCGCCTCAAGGTATGATTTCCATGTTCTACCAAGAATAAGCCTTCTTTCATCTTCAGAAATGTCCTTAAACACATCCTCAAACTTTCTATTGGCAGACTCCTCGTCGGAAATTTCCGCGCCGTGCACCCTTCCCTCATAGACGATCTCAACGGTTACGCCATCCTCCACCGCCTGCCTTATGCTGTATTTGTCTATGTAATCTCCAAAGGTCTTTTCTGTCTTTTCTATGGGGGTGCCCGTAAAGGCAAGCTTTACCGCATTGGGTAGGGCATGCCTCAGGTTGGCACCCAAAAGCTTATATTGGCTCCGGTGGGCTTCGTCAATCATAACCAAGATGTTGGGAGATTCGTTAAGCACAGGAAACGGGGCTTTTAGCTCCCTCTCTTGGAATTTATGCACCAAGCCCATAACAAGGTCTGGGGTGTTTGTCCTTAAAAGCTCCTTTAAATGTTCCACGCTGTTTGCAACATGGACAGTAAAACCCACACCCTTTGAAACGCCCTCAAGTTGCCTCTCTAAATCCTTTCTGTCGGTAATAAAAACAATCTTGTATTTCCTCAGCTCCTCGTCGTGGAACATAGCCCTAACCACATACATCATAGTCAAAGACTTTCCGGAACCTTGCGTATGCCAAACTATTCCGCCCTTTTCTTCTGGAGTTTTTCCATTCTTTATACGCTCTATGATCTTTTTTACCGCCCTGTATTGCTGGTATCGGGGAACTACCTTAATGTTATCTTTAAAGATGGTAAAGGTATGAAGCAATTCAATAAGTGTATTCTTGTTTAGCATACCCTGGACCAAAACCTGCTGGCTTGTAATGGTGGTTGCGGTTGGGTCTATGTCCGAGAGGGCATAGGGGTATGGGTCCTTCCACTCTACGAAATGCTCATAATCGCTTGTAATGGTGCCATACTTGGCGGTATATCTTGCGGTTGCAACGCTAAAAAGGTTATACCAAAAAAGCTTTTCGTTTCCTTCCTTTTCTCCTCTTCTGTTTGAGTATCTAAAAATCTGTTCTATGGCTTCTCCAATAGGGTCTGCCCTGGATGGAGATTTACACTCAACCACTACAAGGGGCAAGCCATTGACAAACAGGACAATATCGGGGACTATGTGCTTTTCTGTTCCGGGAATATTCACCTTAAACTGGGAGATGGCAATAAAAGAATTGTTCTCTGGGTTTTTAAAGTCTATGATATAAACCGACGGGCTTTTTTCTCCTGTTTTTCTGTTTTCGGATACTGGTATGTTCTCAAGGAGTAGCTCGTGAATTTCTCTGTTGGCTTCAAAAAGTGAATTAGCCTGTGGCTCTTTTAGTCTTCTAACCACATAATCTATTTGGTCCTCCTCTATCCATGGGTTTATCCTTTTAATGGACTGCCTTAAAACATCCTCAAGGATCACCTCCCGGAAGGTGGTCCTAAACTTTTTGGTGGTGCCATAAATTGGCTCAAGGTCTTCATTAAAGCCTATTATTTCCTTTGTATCCTCTGGGTCTTCTGTGTTTTGCCTGTATATTTCCCACCCAAGCCTTTTAAGCTGTGCAAGAAAAGGATTTTCTACCTGATGCTCTTCATCAAGCCATCTCATTAACTTCTCCCTCCAATAATTTATTAACCCTGACTTTACCCGTAAGCAAGTCCTCCATCAGTCCCTTTTTTAACCTCTCAAGCTTTTCTTTGTATTTTTCTTCCTTTTCTATGGCTTGGTCTATTTGTGAGAGAATTTCCGCAATGCGTTTTTGCTCGGAGATAGGGGGGAGGGGGATGAGGATATTTCTCATGACAGATTGATTTAATTTTTGCCTTGTTGTTCCTGAAATGTATCTTGAAAGATCATCAAAAATAAGCCAAGCTAAAATAAACCCATTTACTGAAACTCCTTCTCTTGCCTTTAATACATGTGCATGATTATTTACCCAAAATTTACCGCTCATTAAATAAGCAGAGTTTTCAAATCTACCGAAGAAGCCTCCGTCTTCAGCCAAGAGTAAATACTCTCCCTCAAAAATATAATCATCAATATGGTCAATAATTCCATTGGCTCCACAATAAGGATAAATACCTTTTCTGTTCGCTCTCTCCTCTTCACTTAGAGGTATGCGTTTATTATCGTAAATCTCAACAATCTCTCCCAATCTCACCACTTCCCACTCCTCCGGTATCCTTCCAAGTGGAGAGTCTTTAAACTTGTGCGTTTTTTCGCTTCGGATGTTGCCGTTTTCATCTATGCCCTTGGTGAGTAAATCCTGCATCAAGCCCTGTTTTATGCGTTTGTATTTTTCTATGATCTTCTCGGTTTTTTCTATGGCGTTATCAACAGTCTCAAGGATTTGGGCAATTTTGCGTTGCTCGGGGAGTGGGGGGAGGGGGATAGGCATTTTTGAATACTCGGATATCCAAAATCTTTTATGATCGCTACTGGGCTTTAACTTTATAAGCTTTAGGGCATTATAAACATAAAACAGATCAATACTCTCATCCCTTGCTCTTAAAATTTTTGTTGCTGATGACTTTACTTTAAACGGGAAATCTATAAATCTACTGTCCGTTGTGAAATCGTCAAAAAGTATTACTGGCAAATCGTTGCATATTCCTTCATTCTCATCTACATAGCCTAAAATAAAGGTCTTTCCTGCAGTCAATACAGGAACGCCACTTTTCTCGTCGTATTCTTCGGATTTGACAATGTATTTTTGAGGTTGTTCATATTTAAGTATCTCTCCCAATCTTAACCACTTCCACCCTTCTGGCAATCCCTGTGGTTCTTTTGGCTTCCTATCATCTGCCATAGCCAAAGCCTCCCACATTGTTGTAGTATCCAAGTCCTGCCAAAAACTCCTCCAACTTTCTCACCTCTTGGTCTCTTTCTTCCCTTAGCTCCTCCAAAGAAGTTTTATACTTTTCCCAAAGGTTCTCAAAGATTTTTATAAGTGCCTTCTTTTCGTTGTTTAGCTCCTTTTCAAGGTAAGACTCTATAACCCGGTAAAACCTGCCTATGATTAACTCCTTTGCTTCATCTTCCGTCAGCTGTTGTCTTTTTGCTTCCAAGCTATTTTTAATCTGTTCCTCTTTTTCTTTTAGTGTCCTTTTGATGTCTTTTATCTCTTTTTCTTTCTCTTCAATTCTTGAAAGTAGCCCTTTTATCTCTTGGGCGGTTTGGGAGTCTTTTAGGTCTTTTAGCATTTCCTTTAAATAGCCCTTTACATTCTTGAGGGTCTTTTCTCCCTGCTCTTCTTCGTCCCAATCTTCCACCTCTTCTAAAATCTCGTTTAGTTCTCCCTCAAGCTCGCTCAATTTTTGGTTTAGCTCTTCTATCTCTTGGGTTTCTTCTTTAAAGAACTTTTCTTTTAGGTCCTCTTCATCCACCAGATTTCTGTCCCAACCGCTGGAGACTACGCTTTTAAATTCATACCTTAAATCTTCCCACCAATTGGCAAATATGCCTGCAATCTGGAACTCGTCCAAAACTCCAAGAGGTCCAAGCCTTCGTTTTAGCTCCGCTAATGCTATGCTTTTGAATTCCCACAGAACCTTGTTGGTCTTGTGGGGGAAGTTTTCAATTTGGGGCTTTACTTGGTGCCACCATGTTTTTAGCTCCTCTTTGTGCCTTAAAATGACCTTTTCCACCTCTTGGTCTTGCTCTATTACCTGCCTTATTTGGCTTTTTTCCTTTAAGTCTTGGATGAACTCCATGTAATGCTCGTCCTTTGCCTTTAAAAGCTTGTCTGGGGAAAAGTTAAACTTTTGCGTTTGTTCTTTGTATTTTTCTAATTCCCTTTTTGGCACACCTCCCAAAAGGTGGGCATGGACATCCTCCGGCTCTGGGTCTGGTGAGTTATCCACATACCTTCTTATGTTCAGGTTGTAGTCGTTTTCTCTTATCTCTTCAAGGGAAACAAGCCGTGAATATTTGGGGATCTCTCTCCTTTCGTGAAAAACTGTGGCGATCTTTTCTATGTCTTGGGGTCGCAGGTAGTTTTGGTTTCTTCCTTCTCCGTATTCCCTCTCTGCGTTTATAAAAAGTATTTTGTTTTTTAACTCTGGGGGTTTCTTTTTGTTTATGAATATTATGCAGGCGGGTATGCCCACATTGTAAAAGAGTTTGGCGGGCAAGCCAATTATGGCGGTGATTAAGTCATCCTCTACTATCTGCTTTCTTATTTCCTTTTCTACACCTCCCCGGAAGAGAACTCCGTGGAGCATAACCGTTGCTAAGGTGCCATCTTCCTTTAAGCTTGCGATCATATGCTGTAAAAACATTAGGTCTGCCTTCTTGCCCGTTTCTGGGGTATATCCATACTTAAATCGTTCTTGAAATTTCATGTTAGCCCGGCTGTAATTTTGGGAAAAGGGCGGGTTGGCAAGGACTATATCAAACTGCTTTATATAGCCATTCTCCACAAACATTGGGTTGGTTAGTGTGTCTTCGTTTTCTATGTTGGCGTCGGGTATGTCATGAAGGATCATGTTCATCTTGCAGATGGACCAAGTAAGACCGTTAAGCTCCTGCCCATAAAGAGATAATTTGGTGGGGTCCTGCCCTTGCTCCTCCACATACTGCCGGGCGGAAATGAGAAAACCACCAGAACCCACCGTTGGGTCGTATATGCTCATGCCTTCCTGTGGTCTAACAAGCATAACCATAAGTTTTTTAACTCCCGGAGGTGTGTAAAACTCTCCTCCCTTTTTGCCCGCAGAGTCTGCAAACTCTTTAAGCAAATACTCATAGGCTGCACCCAAAAGGTCTGGAAACTCAAAATCTTCGTTGGTAAGCCGATACTTGTTAAAGTGATGTATCAGGTCTATAAGCTGTTGGTCCTTTAGCCGTGTTTTTCCCTTTTGGGCGTTAAAGTCTATGTGTTTTAAAACTCCCTCAAGCTCTGGGTTTGCCTCCTCTATGGCGGATAGGGCTTTGTTTAGATGGCTTCCCACATCCTCCTTTAGGTTCAAAAGGTATTCCCATCGTGCTATTTTCGGAACAAAAAAAGTGCCTTCGTATAATTCTGGGTCCTCAAGGTCCTTCTCTGTTTGCTCGTCTGGGTAGCCACGGCTTTTAGATTCCTTTCTTAGCTCTTCCCTTTTGACCTCAAAAACATCGGAGAGCCTCTTCAAAAAGAGCATTCCAAAGATATACTCCTTATACTCGTTGGCGTCCATCTTCCCTCTCAGTATGTCCGCCGCTTTGAAAAGGTGTTTCTCAAGCTGTTTTAGTGTTAATTTCATCCTCAAGCCCTCCTTATACTATTTTAAAAACATGGAACTGAGCTTGAGGGTTGCCCTCCCTGGAGGGAGGGTTGAAAGGATAAAAGCGAACTTTCCTTATGAAGGCTCCCCTGTAGGCTTTAGGGTTCTTGTGGACGGAAAAACTGGGCTCGTGGTGGGTGTTTCTGATGATGGGCAGGTCAAGGAGGTAGTATTTCCAGACAAGGTGCCTCTGACCTCCGAAAAGAACCTCTCAGCCCTAAAGGATACCGCCATGCTCTATGGCTTAATACCTTGGCGGTTGTTATGGGAACTTTTGCCCTCCGAGTGGAACTGGAAAAAGGAGAGATTTCTTAAGGTCTCCCTTTCCTCCTTTGTGGGCTTGGACCAAAGGACCGGGCAATTTTTAGACTGGGTAGCAAAAAACAAAAGGGTGAGGGAGGAAACAGCCAAGAAAAGGCTTGGATGGCAGTTTGTGAGGCTTTTACTGGAAAAGGGCTTTTTGGAAGTGGTGGAAGATTGGTCTGCGGTAAATGTGGAGGTGGAGCTTTTCAGCCTTAACCTTCCCTTTGATGTTGCCCTTTCTAAGCTAAGAAAGACCAAAAGCTACGCAGAAAGGGTAAGACTGCTCAGCTACCTTAGGGAGAGGCTTTATGCCACAAGGGAGGAGCTCAAAGAGGAAGGGTTTTCCTCCCAGGACCTGCAGTTTTTGGTCTCCAAGGGTATAGTCAAAGTGGAAAAGGAGCTGATGCAAAACTTCGCCCTCAACCCAAGAAGCCAGCTAAGGCAGGGTAGCATATCCTTGATAAAAAGCGTCCAAAAGCCAGTGCTCGTGGTGGGAAGTCTTTCAAAGCTTTTGGAACACCTTGTCCTTTTGGTGGAGTCCGCCCTAAGTGAAAACAAAAGCATTCCCATATTTTGTTTTCAGAACTCCACGCTTCTATACCTTATGAGAGAACTAAAGCCCCTTTTTGGAGACCGGGTGGTTTCTCTCTCTTCCTTTGATAGCCCAAGGCAGTTTGTGAAAAACTGGTTTTTGGCACAGGAGGAGGGAAGGGTGATCCTGAGCTCAAGGCTTGGACTTTTGGTGCCCTTTAAGGAGCCCTTTGCCTTTGTGTTATTCGAAGACCAAAATACAAAGCTAAGCAACGGGATAGACCTTAGGAACTATCTTTTCCACCTTTACAGGTATTACGGCTCTCAGTTTTTTTACTACACCACAAGCCTTGGAGTGGATACCTACCAAAAGGTAAAAATTGGTGCTTGGCAGTTGGAAAGTCTTGGCTACTCCGCCAGTGTGAAAATTCTAAAAAGAAAGCCGGAGGAAGTTTTTTCCCAAGAACTCCTTTCAAAGTTAGAGGACAACTCCCTCCTTTTGATCAGAAAAACAGGCTACTCTTATGCATACTGTCCCAGGTGCCAGTTTCTGACAGAATGTCCTCAGTGTGGCACCTTTTTGACTTTAAGTAAAAGCCAAAACAGTCTTTTTTGCACCCGCTGCAAATGGTCTGGTCCTCCCACTTGTCCCCACTGCGAGGGTCCTGTGGTTCCCCAAGGCTTTGGTGTGGAGAGGGCGGTGGAGGAGCTGGAAAAATACGGACTTGTAAAAGAAAGCTTGCACTTTGACACTAAGCCTTCCCTCTCGGGCACCTACAAAAAGGTCTTTTTGGTTCATGGAGATAACCTGCTTTCCCTTCCTAACTTTAACGCGGAGGAGGAGTTTTACAAGTATGTGCACAGGGCATGGGCAATGGCGGAGCAGGAGTTTTACCTGCAAACCTTCTTGGAAGAGGCGCTCGTGGAAAGATACCTAAGGGATGACTTTTTGGAGGAAGAGCTGGAAAGGAGAAGGGAAGAAAACCTACCCCCCTTCACAAAGCTTATCTTGGCGGTCTTTCCCAAAGACAGAGAAAAGGTCCTGAGGGAACTATCCTTTGCAAAAACCCGGACGTATGGCAATCTGCTGGAGGTTTTTCTAAAAGTAGAGCCAAAGCGTTTGAGGGAATTTTTGCCAAAGATTCTTAGCCTCAACCCCCTGAAGCTGGAGCTGTGGTAAAAACTGCCCCCTCTTTATCCACCTTCAAGGATAAATACTTTGCGGATATGCCCGCCTCTTGAAAGGCATAAACCATGGCACTTCCTATCTTGTCTTCCCCCTCAAGGCAAAAGCTGGTTATGGTAGGACCAGCTCCACTTAGAAAGACCGCAAGGGCACCCTCGGAGTATGCGCTTTCCAAAACCCTTTCAAAGTTTGGGATTAGGGACTTCCTGTAGGGTTGATGAAGCCTATCCTCTACTGCGGACCTAAGGGCTTGATAGTCCCTTTTGCAAAGGCTTGCCACCAAGAGGCTTGCCCTTTGTATGTTATAAACTGCGTCCTTCAAAGGAACTTCCTGCCTTAATACCTCCCGTGCCTTCTTTGTGGAAAGCTCAAAATCTGGAATGCAAACCACCACCTTTAGTTCCTCCGGAAAGTCCAGCCTCTGATAATGGACCCTTTCGCCTACTGCACACACTAAAAAGCCTCCAAGAAAGGCTGGCAGTAGGTTATCCGGATGTGGCTCAAACTCAAAGGCTATCCTTAGCCTTTCTTCCAAGCTTAAGGTCCTTTGATAGAAGTGTTCCCAGAGCTTTATGGCAGACACGATGGCGGTGGCAGAGGAGCCCAGCCCCCTTGCGGTGGGAATGTGGTTTTCCATCTTAACCTTCAAAGGAATGGGCTTTTGGCAAAAGAGCGCGCAGGCTTTTAGATATACTCTGGCAAAGAGGTTTTCTTCGTTCTGTGGAAGTTCCTGCCCTTCTCCCTGTAGCTCAAACTCCCATCTGTCCCAAGGTTGTGCGGTAAAGTAATTGTATAGGTTCAGGGCAAGCCCAAAGGTGTCAAAGCCTGCACCCAGGTTGCTGGTGCTTGCGGGAACCCTTAAAGTCGCATAGTCCTGTCCCATCCTCTATATCCTACCATATCCTTTATTGCCAAGGCAAGCTCCCTTATCTCCCTTTGGGCGTGCGGGTGGGTCCTCAGGGTTATAAAGTTATCCAAAGAGATCCTTGGCACCGTCCAGTAAAAGCGCGTTTTCATAAACTGCGGAAGGATGCCCCTTGCCAGTTCCTTGGCGGTCCCCTTCTCCACCATGTTGGCATAGAGGGTCTTTAGGTCCTCCACATACCACTTGATCTTTTTAAGAAAAAGGGAGTTCCAAGGTTCTTCCAAGGGCACATCCTCGCTTGCCTGTTTGTTGCTCTTTGACTGCTTCCTTAAATACTCCGGAATGTAAAAACCGGGCTCGTAGGATACATACCTTCTGCTGACTTCGTTGTATGAGCCAAAGCGGTGCCTGTGCCATTGGCGTGCAACAAACAGAGGGCACTCCACCACAAAGGTGTAGTAATCCATCGGACTGTCCAGCTCTAACTTATCCACCAGACCCACAAAGCCCGAGGATGTTTCCACAAGCTCCTTCACATATGCGCTGTCCGTTGAATAATCTTTGGGCTCTTTTCCGACCACCACCGAATAGACCGCAGGCAGTTTTTCTTCTATAACATTTAGAACTTCCTCTGGCATGTGTTCCCAAGCGTTTATGATATTCCTGAGGTTCAGCCACAAAAACTTGCCATCCCAGTAGGCTTGAAAGGTAGGGTTTTTGACCTTTCTCAAAAGGAAAAGCCAAAACTCTTCGTCGCTTTCAAAGGCTAGGACCACATGCTCAAAGGGTGATGCATGCTTGTTTTCAAACAGAAACTTTATGAGCTTTATGTCCCGCTCCTGATCCACTTGCTCATCCTTTGCAAAGGACACGCGAGCACAACGCACAACCCTCTGGTCTGAGCCAAGCAAAAATACGCTCATAGGCTTAAACTATTATACAGATGCTAAGACCCTTATTGTATGGAATCGTTCTCACGGTTTTTGTGCTTACTGGCTCCTTTCTTTATGTGCTAAAAAGGACTATGAGCAAAGAGATCTTTGAAGTTCTCCCATTGCTAGACAAAAGGTATTTGTTCCTTTCTGTTCTAAGCATGTTTTTTTATCACACCTTTGACAACATCAGACTCTTTATCCTCGCCCGGGCTATGAACCTCAGGTATTCTTTTTCTTATGGCTACTTGGTCTCTTTTATAAACACCTTTGGTGCCACCATCACACCCGCCCATGTGGGAGGAGAGATGATGTCTTTATACACCCTCTCCAGAAAGGGAGGGAGATTACACAAAGTCATGAGCGTGGTAGTTATGAAGACCCTAACGGGAATGGTCTTTTTTGTTTTTCTGTCCCCTCTTTTGGTCTATTACTTTTATAAGCATACACAAGAGGCTGTAAAACTTTTTGTTATATTGGTAGTTTTAGGATTGCTGAGCCTTTTGGCTTACAAATTGCTCAGATACCTCTTTGATAGGTCCAAGAACGAAAACCAAAGCCTGATGCTGAAAGTTAAATACACCCTGAAAAGGTTCATTATCGTAAGCAAACTATTTTTGAGGGACAAAAAGAAGCATATTTTCTTGGCTACCCTCAGCAGTGTGCTTTTGTATGTGTGCTTTTTGCTGTCGGGAGCCTTTTTGCTCTCTGCCTTTGAGCCCTCTGTGAGCTTTTCGAAGGCTGTTCTTTCGCAGGTAGCCCTGCTCTATGCCATCTTTTTGAGCCCAACGCCCGGAGGAAGTGGCGTTGGTGAGGTGGGAGGCTTGGAGGTCTTCTCTGGTTTCCTTTCCGCTTACATGTTGGGTAGCTTTGTTATCCTTTGGAGGTTTATTACCCAATACCTGAGCGCCATCATTGGTGGAGTTCTTTTCTTTTATTTACTTTTCAAAGACGCAAGGTCGGCACTTAGATGAACTGGCTAAACCCATACTTCTACGCGGTCAATCTACGGAACTGGCTTTATGACAGAGGATTTCTCAAGACCTGTTCTTTTAGTGTTCCCATTCTGTGCGTGGGAAACCTATCGGTGGGTGGTAGTGGAAAGACCAGTTTGGTAAGGTTTTTGGCACAGAACTTAGCAGAGGACTACCATACCGCAGTGCTTTTGAGGGGCTACAAAAGAAGCACAAAGGGTCCGGTGGTTGTTAGCTATAGGGGAGAAGTTAGGGCAAGCTGGAAGGAGGTAGGGGACGAAGCTTACATGTTGGCAAAGCTTTTAAAAAACGTCAGCGTGGTGGTGAGCGAAGATAGATGCCTTGGTGCAAGGTTGGCGGTGGAGGGGTTAAAGGCTCAGTTGATTATCCTTGACGACGGCTTCCAGCACAGAAGATTAAAGAGGGACTTAGACATAGTCCTTTTAAAGGAAAAAGACTTAAAAGACAGGCTTTTGCCCTTTGGCAGGTTAAGGGAGCCACTGGATGGCTTAAAGAGGGCACACGCAGTGGTTCTGACCTATCAGGACCTAAAGGAGTGGGAGTTCAAGATTGAAAAACCCACTTTTAAGCTTTATAGAAAAAACTGGAGGGTGGTCTCAAAGGAAGGAGAGGTTTTAGATTTCAAAGACAAAAGCTTTATAGCTTTCTGTGGGCTCGGAGACAACGAGCAGTTCTTTAAAACCTTGGAAAGATTGGGCATAAAAACAGAAGAAAGGCTGAGCTTTCCAGACCATTTTCATTATGAGGGCTTTAAGTTGCAGAAGGGAAAGCTTTATCTTACCACCTTAAAGGACTTTTTCAAGCTGGAGCCAGCGAAAAACTTATACTACTTGGACTTTGATGTGGAAGTGCTCGGGCTTATGGACTTTGTGAGGGAAAAACTCATTGAGAAGCCATAGAGCTGAGCTGTTCGGTGGTGCCCAATACCAAAAGAATGTCTCCCGGCAGAACTTTTTCATCCCCCATAGGGTTGACGATGAGGTTTTCTCCCCTTTTTATGGCAAGGACGCTCACGCCAAAGCGCCTTCTAACGTCCAAATCCCTCAGTGTCTTGCCCAGCATAAAGTCAAAGGCTTTTAGTTCAAAAAGACTGTGCTTTTCTCCGATGGGTATTTCTTCTATGAACTCGCCCACCAAAAGGGAGTGGGCAACCCTTATAGCCATCTCCTTTTCCGGATAGACCACCCGATCAACTCCCAATTTCTCAAGCACCTTGCCATGCAGAGGAGTTATTGCCTTTGCCACCACTTCTTTTACTCCCAATTCCTTTAACTGAACCACGATAAGTATGCTTGCCTCTATGTTTTCTCCTATGCTAACCACCGCAGTATCCACGTTGGCTATGCCAGACTCTTTGAGGGCTTTTGCATCCGTTGCATCCAATACATAAGCCAAAGACACATACTCGGAGACCTCCCTAACCTTCTCCTCATCCACATCGCAGGCTATCACCTCCGCACCCCCTTGCGCCAAGGTCCTTGCTACATGATAGCCAAACCTTCCGAGCCCTATAACACCAAAGGTTCTGTTTTTTTTCTTCATAGCAATAGCCTTGCTTCAGGGGGTTTTATTCTGCTCTCTTCTCCCTTGCCATAAAGGGCGAACATAAAGCTCAATATTCCCATCCTTCCCATCAGCATAGTAATTATAATTACCACCTTTCCAAAAGGAGACCAATCGGCACAGAGGCTCAGCCCCTGAGGGTTTCCTAAGGATAGTCCCACCGGAGAGAAGGCAGAAACTGTTTCAAAAAGGGTGGGAAGTAGTGGAGTTTTTTCCGTATGGGTAAGTATCAGCGTGGCGAGGGTTGTGTAGGTGAAGGACAAAACAAATATGGTTAAAGCCCTTTGGATGGTATCTTCCGGTATTCTTCTTCCAAAGACCACCACCTGACCACTGCCCTTTAGGTAGCTATGAACTACGAGGATTATAACCACTGCGGTGGTGATCTTTATGCCCCCACCCGTTCCGCCGGGACCTGTGCCCACAAACATAAGAACCACCAAAAAGAAGAGCGCGCCCTCCGAAAAGTCTTTTAGGTCCACCGTGCTAAAACCTGCAGTCCTTGAGGAAACACTGTGGAAAAAGGCAATGAGTAGCCTTTCCTTTAGACTGTAGCCTTCCCATCTGATGGTATCAGACAGAAGAACAACAAAGCCTGCCACAAGTAGAAAGAGTGTAAATATAAGCACAAGCTTGGTGTGGGTGGAAAGTCTTTGAATTTCCTTTCTTTGGTATAGCATAAGCTCATGGATCACATAAAAGCCCAAGCCTCCCAAAATGATCAAAAGGCTAAAGACTAAATTGAGCCATAGGCTGTCTCTGAAGGGTGAAAGCCCTTCGGGCAGTATGCTAAAGCCCGCATTGTTAAAGGCAGAAACAGAATGAAACACGCTCATTGCCAAACTGGTGGGCAGGTCAAAGTGCCTTAGAAAGAACGGAAGGAGAAGCAGGGCACCCAAAAGCTCAACCCCAACAACAAAGGGCACGACCCTTTTGAGAAACCTCACCAAGCCGTGCAGTCCAGGGTAATTGACCGATTCTGCCAAAAGTATTCGGTCCCTTAGGCTCAACTTTCTTCTCAGGAGAATTAAAAAGTAGGTGGTAAATCCCATGTATCCAAGCCCACCTATCTGAATAAGTAGGAGAATTACAAATTTTCCAAAAGGTGTAAAGGTCTTGTAGGTATCCACTACCACAAGACCCGTAATGGAAACTGCAGAGGTGGCGGTAAATAGGGCATCTAGGAAGCTAATTCCTTCGTAGGTGGATATGGGCAGATAGAGTAGCAATGTCCCGATGGCTATCAACACCAAGTAAGAGAGAAGTATTATTCGGTGAGGTGTCATCAAGAAAGGATTATAATTAAAAATACACGTCGGGTGAGAAATTCAGAAAAGCTGGAAATCCCTTAAGAAAAAAGTCTTGGCAGGGAGGGAGATTATAATACCCCCAAACCCCACCAAGGAGGTAATAACATGAAAAATCACCTCTATAGTTTATACCAAATGATCCTACAGTCCCTAACTTTCTACCTTGGAGTTGATCAGGAAAAGAAAAGGGCAGGCAGACCTCCAAAAGTCTCTGACCTCCAACTCTGTGCCCTGTTTATCCTATCCTATATCACAAACACTCCCGTCTTCACACTGGCTAAATCCTTGATTGACCCCAATATCAAGTCCTATCATCTCTTCCGAAAAACAAGAACCCAAAA
>Ga0079992_127854_pt1 | contig 20174 bp, 20 predicted proteins | sample FaiFalFF_MnMetaG_3_FD_69197 | JGI IMG/M metagenome (GOLD analysis project Ga0079992, IMG submission 69197) | Freshwater microbial communities from Yellowstone National Park, Wyoming, USA - Fairy Falls B (FF_Mn_B) MetaG (SPADES assembly) (version 2) | ecosystem: Environmental > Aquatic >... | reverse complement strand
CGGTAACAGAAGTCCCTCCCGAAACACATATCTGTTACCGGTAACAGACCCCCCATCCGAAACGCAGTTCTGTTACCACCAGACGTTCAAAGGTAACAGAACCCCCTTTTGAAATACGGCTTCATGTTATTCATCAATACATGATGCATGAATGGTCGGATTTTTCATGAAAAATAAAAGAGACCTGTTTACATGAAAATACACCATGGATGAAAACAGAGAACGGATGACAAGGCAACTACAGATAGCATACGATGGGAGGTTGCCGTTACTGCTGGCTGATCTCAATATTTCCAGCATCGACTTTGATATAGAAGTAGGCTTGATAACATTAGTAAATGAGCATCGCTTTGTGGTTTACATCAAGGACTATACCACGGGAGTAAAGGAAGGGGCATTCTTAGCGCCTGTCGGGCACAGTGGCGCGTGGCTTTTTTATGTGATGCGCTGCCGTGGATTTTTTACGGTCGTTAATCTGTTTTACAAGGGAAGTTTTTTGGGAACTACTGGTTTCTGGGTGGATGTAGAAGAAAGGTTGCTGCGTGAGGTTCTGGGCAGGCTTAACAACAGACAGAAAATTATTGAGCCATGATAGTCTACTACGATCAGTAAATATGCATCGTCACAAAATATTAATATAGTGTTCTGATAAGGGGTGGCCCTGTCAACTTTAGACCATTTTTCATCACCCCTCATATTTTGTATTAATCTCTGTTTTTCTGGTTGGCTTAGTAGTTGGTATAGGTTTAGCCATCTTCAGATGTGTTGTAGGCTGCATCCCTTCTTAGTGCGTTGTCGAAGCATTCAACCCTATCCTTCAGGGACTGTATAACCCTCTCTATCTCTGTATGGAGCCATTCACCAAACCTATACCTGTAATGCTCAAGCCCAAGAAACACTAGTAGAAACCGTATAAAACCACAGGAAAAGCAGTCCTCTCCCTTCAAAAATCTAAAACACAACACAAACACCTAGGCCAAAAACATAATACCTAAGTTAACACATCCTATGCCGGCTGACATCGAACATATATAAAATTCCATCGAATTTTGGGTGACTACTCATTTTTTGAGTAGTTGTGTGACAGTAGGTATCTAAAAGGTATCAAAACCGCACCCGAGGCGCACCTCTGTTACCCACTGCCGTCGTGGGATGTACGCAATGCCTTTTGAAAACTATCTTCGTTATGTATTACGAACCCTTTCTAAGAGGTGCTTTCGCTACCGCCTTCCGCTAGGTAATAGCGAACAGCCTCTTGGAAGTCGTCTTCGTTTCCTATTTAAATGAATGTGCGATCCATTCACCTAGCGGTATGGATTATAAATAATATGGGTGTCCAGAGAACCTATAACTTCAGCATAACCATCCTTACCAGTTTAAGATAGATAAATTAAACCAGTTTCTTTGAAGATATGGATGAAAAATTCAGAGGAGTTAGCGAAAGAATTGGTGGGGATAAAAATAGATAAGGAGGTTGGCTTCACGGATTTCGTATCCAGTGAGCCGAACCCCGGCTTTGCATACTTAATAGATAACGTACCTCGGTCCGCGCTCCCATCAAAATTAGCATCTCGTTTTGTTAAAGACGGCCTAAATGTAGAATCTTTAAACATAGATAGAGTAAGGAAGTCCGGTGTATATGCTTACGTTAGCATGGTTCCTGTGCTTACACGTAGTAAGCCTCGTAGTGAACTCGCTAGGACCGTGTCCTTTCCTTCCGCAAAAGACGCATACGTAAAAAATCTTTTCGAAATACTTGAGTTAGGAATTGGGAGAAGTATTGTAACAACGTTGGATATGTATCTACGCATACTTAAAATTAGAGGTCTAATAAATGACAGAGGTCACAAATTGGTGTTGGTAAAATTAGATGTGGAGAGGGCTAAAGAAGAGCTAGTGCAGATGGGATTTCCGGAGAAAATTGCAGAAAAGCTAGCTACATTATACATCTTTATTCCGGAAGTATTTCCTGACATTAAAAATAGGGAAAACTTTGAAAAGACACTTATCAGAATCTTAGATCTCGATCCATTAGACATTATGGACCTATGTGACGCAGTGGAGGCTGTGTTTGTAGATGACTATAGGTATGTTAATAAGATGTTGATGATAAGCTTAAGGATGATAGATGACGTGCAGAGGAAACGCAGGAAACACATAAAGTCAGAAGAATTAAAAACTACTGTTTTTGGATAAAGGCTAACCCAGACTCAGGAATAGACATAGAGATGGGTTTAGGACGTGTCATATAAAAATTGGAGATATTCCCAGCGTCAATACACTACGCGGATAGACCAAGGCTAACAATGCTGATCTTCCATAACGGAAAACAATAATAGCTGGTGCGAAATCAGAGAAAGAGGAAAGGCTCGAGTTATGAACAAAGTGCGAATGCATGTATTTCAACATGTGATGGTGTGTAATAGAATTTAGGCGACCTCCAATGGTATGGCCAGTTCATGCATAGAAATTAATTTAATTACAGACCTCGTATCCCTGTTTCTAGATGAAGTTAGCGAAAATTTCAACCACTTATTGCGGTATTATTTTATGCTATGCGTAATTTAAGCTTTGACGAGCCCCGCGCGGAGACTGTGTGGGCTACCAGCTTGGCCAACGCCCTTCTCAGCGTCTCTGTGTATGCCGGGGTTGAGACGCCGAATTCTCTGGCCAGTGCGCTAACGGTTACGGGCCTTGGTTGGCGGAAGTAGCCGTTTAGGTAGGCGTGGGTTAGGACAGCCTCCTGCCTCGTCGTAAGCATTAGGCCCGCCTTAAACGGCTTGGGCTTTTCGTAGGAGTGCTTCACCCCATACTGCTTCAGCCGCCCAACGATCTCCTGCAGCTCTGATTTGTCGCGGAGTATGAGCTGGAAGACGAGCCAGTCTCCCTCGACATGTATGCTCTCTATGTGGGTGTTTGGTATGCCCAACCTGCTGCAGGGGCAGAAAAGTGATGTAACTATTCCCACGCACCTGTTCCTCCCTATTCTTCGGAAACTGGCTCCGACGATGTGGGGAAGGCCTGCGACGATGGACTGAACCCTTTCAACGTCTTCCACCAACTTGAAGTAGACGACGGCGCTGGCCCCGCCACCGTGAAAAACAGGCCTGCAGCCTAAAACCTCCAAACTCCCAACATGCTTCCTCAGCTCAGCCATCCAGGGACAGAACGCCTGGACCCTGAGAATAGCCGTATACAACATACCTAATATGTTAAGGGTAGTTAATGAACCCATTGGCTGGATGGGCATACATTAAAAAGCTGAAACGACCAGACAGTCTTCATGAAGACAGCCTACGTAATTGCAGCACTTCTTGCAGCAGGCTTTTTAGCAGGCTACGTAACAGCGGTCTTCTGGGCTCCAACTTTCTTCCCAAACATCTTCAAAGCCGTAGCACAGCAGGGAAACGTGCGAGAATACACGATAATCATACAGCCTGCGCAGATCGAGCTGGCGCCGGGAGTTGTCTGGAATGCGTGGACCTATAACGGGACGGTTCCGGGCCCAACTCTCTACGCCAAGGTAGGTGACCTGATAAGAATTAGGGCGATAAACAAGCTAAACCTAACCCACAGCCTCCACCCACACCTACCCTACTACGACCTACAGCACGACGGCAGCCAAGTCAACATACTCACAGGGGTTGGGAAGGGCTCGATGATACCGCCGGGCGGTGAGTGGGTGTATGAATGGCCCGCCACGAAGGCTGGGATATGGTACTACCACTGCCACTCAGCAGACGGCGGCCTTAGGATAGTTGACCACATGCTGATGGGGCTCTACGGCGCCATAATAGTGGACGAGGTCGACGAGCCGCCGGCAAGGAACTTCGTAGTCTTCATGGCGGAGACACCAGCAGTCCGAGGCGCCATAGTGGGGACTGGGCAGAGGCCCTTCTACATCATGAACGCCATGGGCCTTCCCGGCGGTGAGCCCGAGCTTGAGAAGGTTTTCGCCGGCAAAAGCACCATATTCCCGCAGCTTAAGGGCCTTGAGGGGGTTGCCCAGCTCTTCAACAAAACCTTCCCCGTCTTCAAAGCCAAGCTCGGCGAGAGGCTGAGGTTCCACATAATCAACATAGGAGACCTCTTCCACAGCTTCCACGCACACATCGGAGACCACAAATCACAGTACGTCCTAGGCGGCAGAAGCTGGCCAGCGCAGATAGTCCCGCTCGTCCCCGGGGCAGCCGACACAGTCATACTGGTCTACAACAAGCCCGGCGTATACCTCTTCCACTGCCACGTCGTAAGCCACGCCGACGCTGGGATGATAGGGCTCATAATCATCGAAGAGTAGGCTGGAGGCCTTGCGCCCCGCTGTATTGGCCGTCGCCGTTGTTGTGGCCGCGGCCGCATTAGCGGGCTTTCTCCTCTTATACACCGCGAGACCCTCGGAGACTCCGAAGACAACCACGACACCGACCCCGAGAACAACAACGCGTGTGGAGACTACGCCGACCCAGACACGGCCTGTGAAAGAGGTCATCATATCGAATCCTCCGGGCTCCGCCACAAACACAAGCATGACCTTCCAGCCGGCCTACGTGAAGGTGGTGATAGGTGTCAACAACACAGTGGTATGGGTGAACGATGACACAGCGCTCCACACAGTAACCAGCACGGCCAGGTTTTTCGACTACCAGCTCCAGCCGGGCCAGAGGGCAAGCTACACATTCACAAGGCCTGGGAGATATGAGTACTCCTGCACGGTACATCCCTGGATGCAGGGGGTTGTCGAGGTAGTAGCCCAAGGTTGAGGAGGAGGGTTTTCCTAGCCGTCGGCGGCTTCGCAGCCCTGTCAGCGGCGGGATACCTACTTCTAGGCAGCCCGGTGTTCAGCCGTGACACATGGCCTGTGGGTGAGGTGTGCAGCTACTGTGGCATGAAGATTGTTGAGAGAAAGTTTGCGGCAGAGCTTCTTGTTGACGGAAAACGCCTCGCATACGACGACCCCGGCTGCATGGTTGTCCACTACCTCTCCTTCACAGGCGCCATACAGCCCGTGCAGGGTGTCTGGCCCCTAGCCAAGGTGGAGAAAGCCGTCGTCTACACATATGACGGCGAAGAGCCTGTCTCCGCCTTTACGGCATGGTATGTGGTGGGTTCTTCAATCCGCACACCCATGCTCCACGGCATCCTAGCCTTCAAATCCCTAACACAGGCCCTTGAGTTTGCGCGCCGTGAGGGTGGAGATGTTACCGGCTGGGACGGCGTCGTCCAGCACATGTTAGGAGACAGAGGACATGAAACGGAGGCCCACGACGGGCACGAAACAGCAAATGCGTTCAAGATTAGGCTGAGAAGGCTTGACGGCGGACATGTGACTGTGGAGGAGCTTCTCAGGGAGGGCCGGCCCGTTCTCCTCGTCTTCTTCGCCACATGGTGCCCCACATGCAGCAAAAACATCTCAACACTCTGGAGAGCATATCAAAGGTTCGGCGGCAAAGTCACCGTACTGCTCTCAAGCTTCGACCCAGGAGACACACCCAGCAAGATCAACAACTTCCTCACAAGCCACGGCGTCGGAGGTGGATGGATAGTAACCGAGCCGAACCTAGACTTCCTCGTCACGCTGCGGGTGATAACACAGGAAACAATCTTCGGCATCTCCACGTCAGGCGAGATAGTCTACGAGAAGAGGTTCGGCACACTCACCGAGGACGAGTGGCTAGAGGTTGTTAGAGTTCTTTTTTCTAGGTGATGTTTTTAAAGGCATGTAGTCATAGGTTCATCTATGTTTATTCGCCTCAACATGGTAGAAGTATCGGCTTAACATCTCCCCCTCCACGTATTTAACGGATGTCTTACGCAAATGGTAGGATGATTTTTCGCTCACTTTAACCATCCCTAACCATATGATGAACTACGTAGCCGGGTTTTTGGCGGTGATAGCTCTACTTGAACCATTTGTGCTTGCATATCATGTAGTGAGCGCCATCAATACTCATATGCAAAAAATTTATATTCAACACGGGAAGGACTAACACATAAGAATGAATACAGAAAAATCAATCATAAATTTATTGTTGAAGCTTATCTCTATCCCCAGTCTATCAGGACATGAAAAAGAGATCTCCCTTTTCGTCTACGACTATCTTAGCAAAATTGGTCTTAATCCAAAACTTCAAGAAGTCTACAAAACCGGATATAATGTTTTGGTCAAACTAGGGAAGGGTGATAAATTATTGATTTGCGGGCACTTGGATACAGTGGCAGAGTTGGATATGGTAAACCCATTTACGCCTGTGTTAAAGAATGGTGAAATTCACGGCCGAGGCGCATGCGATATGAAAGGCGGGGTTGCAGTTATGATAAGCCTCTTGGAGGAATGCCTAATCAATAACTTAGAACCCGACGTAACCTTCGCGTTTGTGGTAGATGAAGAAATGCATGGCAGGGGGGCTATGGAACTTATAGCAAGCGGAATTAGCGCAAAGGAATGCATCATACTCGAACCTACTGCTTTAGATGTTTGTATAGGGGGAGCTGGCTGTATAGAGTTTACAGTAAAAGTTTATGGAAGAAGCGGCCATGGTGCCGCAGCTATCAAGCAAAATATTATTCAAAAACTGTTCACGAAATTGAATCAACTCTTTGATAAAATTGATAATAAATTTGAAGTTGGCGATTTCTACCCAATCATAAATCTAGGTAGCGTCAAAGGTGGTTTTGGAGGCTGGGTAATACCTCCCAAATCTGAGGCTAACATTTTGATCCATTTTCACCCAGAATTCCGCTTTGCAGATGTCGAAGAGTTCATTGAAAACGAATTTTCAGGTGATGAATCCTTCGAAATCGAAGTTCTTCACGGCTGCGATGGTTTTATATCACCAATTTCATATACAGACCTACTTGTCGAATCGCATAGAAACATCCTGGGCAGCAATCCATATGTCAGAATATTCGAATCAGAGTCGGACGCTAACGCATTGTATCACAAGGGTGGAGTGAAGTCAGTAATATATGGTCCGGGTCAACTTGCTGTTGCTCATTCATCAAATGAAGGAGTTGAAATAAACCAGCTTGTCAAAGCTAGAGATGTGTTATTAAACTTATTGAAAAACATCTAAACTCATTATATGTCTAACTCACTTACATCTTCCGACTTTATATAAGTTATTATATTTTCTTTTTTCAGTTTTCTAATGATAGGCTCGGGATCAAGTTGCTCTGGGCAAATGACACCACCCAATTCTATCTCGCCTCTGGCTAGTGATGAAGCAACCACTGCTGGAACAGTCCCTGTCAGATACCCGGTAGCATTGGTTTGGAAATGCTTGTAGGCAAATTCGTGGCTAACCGTTGTGTATAATGTATATGATTTTAGCCCTGAATTTCTTCCCGCGACCTCCACTGAGATGCCAGCATAACCTCGGATATGTTTTGATATATCGGAGGGTTTAGGTGTCAGAGCAATGATTACATCTATTGGTGCTACACTAGAACTGCCTATCTTGATTTTTTGTTTTTTTGTCATTTTCATCCTTTTTAAGGTGGTTATCAAACTAACAAGCTCTGGAGATATAGCGAGCATAAAATCAACATATTTAACATGTTTAATGAATTTGGGTAACGTCCATATTTCTTCGTGGTCAAGAAGATAAAAAGTCTTCTTGCCTATCGGCTGTGGGAAGTTATATTCTTCGTATTTGCTTAGGGGCTTAACAGAAATATATTTTCCATCCATATAGTAATAGGCTGGTGACAGTAATTCCTCTAAGAAAACCTGGGGAGAAAATAGTGGAACAAAATGATAATTTACCGTTGTTTCCGAGAACTCTCCATCCCTTATTTTTATATACATTGGCTCGTTTATTTTATCGGCTGCGTACTTTGCGTAAATGTTTGATAGTCCTGGGTCTTCCCCCATACAAATAAGGGCTTTTAATCTCTTGTCTCGCCACATGTCGTTCATGGCAAGTTGTTCGTAGACGTCATCGCTTGCCAAATCCATGTAATTCACATTTCTCTTTAAACATTCTTTCATAAGATATGTATTGATTTTCGGTGTGGCAGCGTTTATTAGTAGCTCCGCATCTTTAAGCAGTTTACTAAGGTTGTCAGAGTTCCGAACATCCAGTAAGTGTGTTTCTACTTTTTTTGTTGTTAACTTTCTCTTTATACGTCTGATACTTGCAGGGTCGATGTCTGCAATGGAAAGTGAAATTTTGTTATCGTTACTTAAATGGCGTGCAATTACTTCTCCAACAGCACCAGCACCCACTAAAACTACTTGCAAATTTTCACCCTAATCTTCACTTGAAACGTACCAATTCAGATATATATATATATTTATATCGATAGTGTCCAACATAGTGTCCAAATAACGGGTTTATATAGCTAAAGACCCTACCATGGTAGACTCGAGAGTTGAAATAGGCACCCCTAGAGTTTATTTTAAAGCTTTATTTGGACACTATCTATATTTCTAAATAAAATCTTAAATACAGGCTGAGAGTTAGGCAGAACGAGAATTAGTATGATAGATTATGATTATTACAAAAATATAATTCAAAGGCATTTACCGAAAAATTTCTGGTCAGAAGATACCGCTACTGCAGACATAATCATTCAAAAAGCTTATTCGACCTATCTTGAAGACATTCAGGGAAAAAAGTACATTGACTTGACAAGTCAGTGGTCTACAAATAACGTGGGTAACGTGCATCCAGAGGTTTTAGAAGCTGTTATAGAAGGGCTAAAACAATATGGTTTTCTGATATATGGGCTAAACATCCATCGTCCATTGCTAGATTTGACAGTTGAACTTCTGAAAATAGCTCCCTCAACAAACCTAACCCGCGTAGCCATTGAATTATCAGGTACTGGGGCTGTGGACGCTGCTGTTAAGTTCGCAATAGCAAGTAAGAAAAGACCACACCTGATAAGCTTTCTAGGACAATATCATGGATATTATACAGGTACACTAAACTACGGACCGCAGAATGCTGACATGAGAAAACATTTTGAAACATTTATAGGTGGAAACACGATACTGCTTCCCTATCCCTACGGGTATAGAGCACCCAAAGGCATGTCAGCTGAAGAGTGGGGAGGGTTCATCATAGACTATATAGAGGATTACGTAATCAAGTATATAGCCGCTGAAGACAGAATTGCCGCAATATTATTTGAACCAATTGCGTGCGAATCAGGAGTCTGGATACCTCCAAATAGCTTCATCTACGGACTTAGAAGGATAACCAAGAAATACGGCTGGTTTTTAATCGCGGACGAGGTTATGACAGGCTTCGGCCGCACAGGTAAATGGTTTGCTATACAGCATTGGGGGATAGATGCTGAAATCGTACCGCTGGGGAAAGGTATGTCAGGAGGACTCTTTCCAATAGCGGGGGTGTATGGAAGTGATGATGCCATGGCAGCCGAAGATGTGGACTATGGGACAACGTTTGGCGGCCATCCAGCTGGATGTTTGGCGGCTATTGCTAATATAAACGTGATGAAAAAAGAGAGACTTGTAGAGATGTCCTTAAAATTGGGTGAAAAAGCATTAAAATTTATCTCGGACTGGCCAGACAAATATGAAATTGTAGGGGATGTTCGGGGCAAAGGTCTTCTCATCGGGATCGAACTCGTGACAGATAAAAAAAGCAAACAGCGGAATATTATGGCGGCAGTTAATGTGTATAGAGAGGCTATTAGGAATGGAGTTCTACCATTGATGGATCGTGGCGATTGGACAATACGTATTCAGCCACCTCTCAATATAGAAGAAGATGTCTTATTGTATGCGCTTGAAGTTCTTGAACAAAGTATTAAAAAGGTTGATAAAGATCTAAAAAACACCTGATGTGAACAAACCTCTTTTAATACGGTATCTTTCGATAAAGTAGACGAGAAGGGACCCTACTATTATAATTATTGATGAAGCCGCCATTATATTTGGCAGATTAGTTGGCCTCCTTATAGCTCCCCACATCCAGATCGGAAAAGTTATATCTGACCCAATAGTGAAAAATGTTATTATAAAATTATCGAATGACCATAAAAATACGATTAACCCCGCAACAGAGACAGCCGGATAAATTAAAGGAAGTGTAATGTTCTTAAATGTAGTCGGCCTATCCGCTCCCAGATCTAGACTCGCACGCTCTAAGTTGGGGTTTAAACTCAACAACCTCGCTGAAACAACCAAAACTACCAGCGGTATACTATAAACAACATGCCCTAGAGCCACCGTCAATAATGACAGTGGAACATTAATAAGAGAGAAAAACACAAGTAAGCTAACTCCTATCATCAACCACGGAACAATGAATGGTAAGAAGATAAAGCCTACGAATAAAGAGTTCCTCCTCATTGATAAAAATGAGAAAGCCGCAGGAACTCCAATAAGGAGAGAAATAACTGTTGTTATGCTAGCTACAAAAATACTATTAAAAATTGACTGAAGGAACTGAGAATCCCTAAAAAGCTCGATGTACCATTTAATTGTTAAACCCTTCATTGGAAATACAAAAAGGATATTCTCATCAAACGAAAAAACAATCACTATAACTATAGGCAGATAGATAAGTAGAGATATTATAAAAATTGTATACAGGCTTAAAACAGTTCTAAGAATACTTCTACTCATATAAGCTCCTCACATTGAAGAGCTTGAAGATCAGCAATGAAATTATTATAGTGGTTAGAAGGAGCGTAACAGTTACGGCTGAAGCGTAAGGCCAGTTACCTACTACTAAGAAGTTGTATTCGATATGATTACCCAGCATGTATGTGGTTCCACCAACAAGTGAAGGTATTGCAAATTCACTGAGTAGTGCTAAGTAGTTAAATAAAAACGAAATAGCTATAGCCGGCATGGAAAGGGGAAGAGTAATTCTAAAGAATACCCCTACCTTATTAGACCCCAGATCCATGGCAGCATAATAGAGGTTTTTTGGTATGTTTCGTAAAACAATGTAGAGGGGAAAAACAGCGTATGGTAAAGAATTATGTGTTCCGACTAAGATGATCGCATAGATGCTGTGAAATAGTGCTTCTATAGGCCTATCTATAAGACCTAAATATAATAACGTGTTGTTGATTAATCCACTCTCGCCCACTATATTACGCCATGCAAAAACCCTTAATAAATAATTCATTTCAAGTGGTATAAACATTAACAACATAATAAGAAGTGATTTATTTTCATCCATCATCCTTGCAAGGAAATAGGCTATCGGAAATGACATAAGGGTCACTATCAAAAAAGTTGATAACGATATTAAATGCGATGTGAGAAAAATCCTCAGTCCCACTTCGCTGGTGAAAAAATTTACATAATTTTCCAATGTAAATCTCGGAAACATCTTGAAGAAAGGCCCACCTTCGTAAAAGGAAAGGATGAACACAAACATAATAGGAACATAAAAGAAAACCGATAGATAAAGTATTGAGGGCAAAGAATACAGTAAGTTTATCAATGTTTGTCTCAATTTTCATCTCCCCTCATTAAAATAACATCTTCCCTATCCCAGCTTAGCAATATCCTATCACCTACGTTGGAGGAATTTTCTCCCATATAAAAAACTGTTAATTCAACTCCATCAGTAATTTTGATCTTCGCTTCGGTAAATAATCCTTTGTAGGAAAGGGATGTTATTTGCCCTACTGTTTCATTCGGCTTGGGGGATGTCCCAACAGTGTTTATATCCCGTATTTTAATCTTATCAGGTCTCAATAACACTAACATATTTTCAGCATTTAATTTAATTGATTTATTGTATGTTTCAAATAAAAGCCCTTTCGATTCCAACGTTATTAATTGGTCGTTCAAGCTAACAATTTTTGCTGAAAAAATGTTTGTGTACCCCAAAAATTCGGCAACAAACCTATTTGAAGGATGTTCAAATAATCTTTTAATTGCGTCACAGGCTACAAGTTTCCCATTGTTTATTATGGCTACCATGTCAGACATCGTCATCGCCTCCTCATGGTCATGCGTAACATAAATCCAGGTGGCTCCTAACTTTTTTTGAATTTTTTTGAGCTCAACCTGCAGTTCCCGTCTAATTTTAACATCTAGCGGTCCGAGAGGCTCGTCTAATAATAGAATTTCCGGCTCTATTACTAGGCTTCTTGCCAATGCGACACGTTGTTGCTGTCCTCCACTTAGTTGGGTTATTCTACGCTCTAGTAAATTATCTATATGCAGAAGTTCTGCTGCCCATTTTACACGCTTCTTTATCTCGCTGTTGTCCATCTTCCTGACCTTGAGTCCGTAGGCGATGTTTTCATAAACATTTAGGTGTGGAAATAGTGCTAAATCTTGGAAAACTAAGCTTGTGGGTCTTTTATAGGGAGGAACATTGTTCATCAACTTTCCGCTTATGTATATTTCACCGCGGTCCGGATCTTCCAGTCCTGCTATTATTTTAAGTAAGGTGCTTTTGCCGCTTCCGCTGGGCCCCAATATAACGAAAAAGTTTCCTCTCTCTACCTCGAGGTTTACGTTTTCTAAAGCTGTTACTTTTCCATATTTTTTACAGACGTCTAAAACTTGTAGAATTTTTTCCGTCATATACTTGATCTTATCTCCTCCCAAACTTTTAACCATTCATCTAAGTTCTCCGGGTCCGTCAAAGGGACAAGCCGTGAGAGTACTTCAGGGCCGATCATGCCGCTTTCCTCGATTTTTTCAGGAGGCAGCCTTTTGAATACTTCCTGATTAGTTGGTCCATACAACCATTCCGTTGCAAAATAATATTGCGGAGCCTCGGAAATTAAATAGTCGATATATTTGTGGACTGCTTCAATTTGCTGTGTTCCCTTTAAAATGCTTATTCCACAGAGCCAGCCTATTCCTATCCCGTCAGGGAGAACGAATTTCGCGTCAATTCCTTGTGAGCGGAGCCAGTATGCTTGAGCGGGACCACTGCCCGCCAGTATCCATGCGTCACCTGAGGCTAGTAATCCTCTGGCCTCGATGTCACTGGTATAGAATTTTAATATAGAGGCCTTATTTTCTAGGTAGAACTGTTTTATACGCTGTAAATCCTCACTTTTTAGGTTCCATACATCTGTATAGCCTAAGGCCCAAGCCCCAATCACAATTCCCAGCCGTGGGTCATTAGTTATGATAACACGCTTCGCATACTTTGGGTCAAAAATATCTTTCCAACTTTTAATAGGATCGACTTTATCCGTTCTATATGTAATCCCGGCCTCTACTCCAAAAGATTCGGGAACCATGTAAAGCTTATCGCCGCGCCAAATTTCAGGATACTGGCGTAGCGATTGGAATAGGTTTTTCCAGTTATCCAATTTATTATAGTCGATTGGTTGTAACAAGCCCTGATCTATTAGCCTCGGGAGAAAATCGATGCAAGGTGTGACCACATCTGCTTTAAATCCGCCAACCAGTTTAGCAAGCATTTCAGGTTGATTAGCAAAGATGCTGTTTTCTACAATTATATTGGGGTATTTCTCTCTAAATGGATTCATAACCTCCGGCACAGTGTAGTCCTCCCAGACCAACGCAGTTAGTTTTTGGATGGTTGGGGTAGGCGGTTGAGTAATGTATAGTATCCCTATCAAGCTCGATATTACTATGACCACCAAAACCGCAATGAAAATAGTATTTTTCTTAATTGCCATAATTACAATCCCAGTTGGCCTTTTTTATGGCACTATATATACTTATCTCAGTATTACTTGGTGTTAATAGCAAAGCTTGTGTTGATACGAGCTACCTGAACGGAAATGGGAAAAAATGTGGAAGTGGTGTCTCCCTCCAAGACATATCCAACGTATATGGACAGCCAAATCTTGTAGGCATTGATTTCACCGCTTGATTTATCGAGCAATCAAGAGAAAGGGCGAGGAAGCAAGGATAGACAAAGATAACATACATTCAGGAGATGCTAGAGATACAAAGATGAAAGATAACGAATTCGATTCGACATTCTGCGATAAACTTCTTCTACACATAAGCCCATGTGAAGCAGTTCTTGGAGAGATGGTGCATGTCACCAAAAATAGGTGGAACAGTAGGAGCAGGAGAAAGTTATCCCAATTTCCTTGTAAGCACGGAAATGAGCGGTTGATTTAGAAAGTTCAACGAAATACTCGCAAAGGCAGTGTGTAGAATTCAAAGGTGCTTTCTCTATATATATCGGCGCTTGCAAAGATAGCTGTGCTGGAGCTGAAGACGGTTGGGTACGTAAGGGTTGAGCACGACGACGAATACGTTAAAGCCCATGCCGGCGAAGTCAAGGGCCGCGTGGAGATACTCCCCGAGTATGGGGAGGCGTTGGACGGGCTTGAAGGCTACAGCCACATCTTCATAATCTCGGTCTTCCACAAGGCTCCGCCCGAGTATAGGACGTTGCTGAAGGTGAGGCCGCGGAGGCTTTTGAGGCTGGGGTTGCGGGAGGAGGAGCTCCCCGTCCTAGGTGTTTTCTCCACAGACTCGCCTGTCAGGCCAAACCCCATCGGGCTTACACTCGTCAAACTCGTCAGAAGGGATGGCAGGGTCCTCTACGTGGAGGGGCTTGACCTCTTCGACGGCACACCCGTAATAGACATCAAGCCCTACAGACCAGACTACAGGGCGGAGAACTACACATACCCCGAATGGGTTAAACTCGACGCGAGGCATCCGATTTGACAGGCGACGAGCTGGAGACAAAGGAGGAGTACATCTGCCCAAAGTGCGGATACCAGCTAACAATACCCACACGGCCCAGCGACTCAAAGGTCAGACGCATATGGAGCCTCTACTGCCCCCGATGCGGCCACAGCTGGTACGTAAAAACACCGGTCGAAGACATAGAATACCCATAAGATAAATACCGGCTGGGCAGACTTTCTCCACGGGCCCGTAGCTCAGTCAGGTAGAGCGGCCGGCTCTTAACCGGCAGGTCGCGGGATCAAAGCCCGCCGGGCCCGCTTTGTGTCTGCGGTAGTTTTCATGCAGTCTTTATGATTGTGAAGCCGCTTGCCTTCCTCAGCCTGTTCATGATCGTTAGCCCGAGACCCTTCTCCTCAAACCCCTCCGTGACAGCCATATCAACATCCAGCTCATCTATTTGTCTCAGCAACTTGTAGAGGTTGCGGGCTACCTCGAAAAGGTTTTTTCTCGACCCCAGCTCCAACGTCTCAACCCCGCTATAATATCGGAGTGTCTCGGTTGAAGCGAGCAGAACAACCCTAACCCCCTGAGACCTCAGCTCCCCCACATGTTTGAGAACACCTTGGGCGTATTTTTCGAGGTCGGCGTAGTTTTCCGACTCAATTACCTGAAGCGGTTTGCTGGGTGCGTAGTGGCGGTATTTCATCCCCGGCGCGATAGCTTCCGACGCCTCGGCTTTCCCCCGGGCGAAATCGGGGACAAAAACCCTCCCACCGGTTACCGCCTCAATTTCCTCCACCTGAAGAGCCCCGGGCCTGAGAAGCACGGGAGGGGCCCTAGTCAAGTCGATTATAGTTGATTCAACGCCGTAAAGCGTCTCACCCGCGTCTATGATTACGTCGACTTTCCCCGTCATGTCGCGGATGACGTGTTCGCCGCTGGTGGGTGAGGGTTTCCCCGAGGGGTTTGCGCTGGGGGCGGCTATGGGTGTCCCGCTCAGCTCGATCAGCTTCAAAGCCACAGGGTGGGCTGGCATCCTGACCGCCACCGTATCCAGACCAGCGCACACCTCAGACGGGACTTTGTCAGACCTCCGCAGCACAAGCGTTAAAGGGCCCGGCCAGAATTTTTCAGCCAGCCGAAACACCTCCTCACCCGCGTGCGGTGTCAAATACTCCAGCTGGCCGGTCTCCGCGATGTGGATTATGAGCGGGTTGTCGAGCGGCCTCCCCTTGGCCTCGAAGATTTTAGCCACGGCAGCTCTGTTCAGGGCGTCAGCACCAAGACCGTAAACGGTCTCCGTTGGGAAAACAACAAGGCCACCGCCCCTGATAAACCCAGCCGCCTCAGCCAAAACATCAACATCCGGGTTCACCGCGTCGACTCTCAAGATCTTCGTCGGCTTCGAAGGACTCATCCGCTCCGCATAGGTTCTTTGTCAACTACGTCATTTAAGGATATGGGCGTTCATAGGGCTGGTTTTCCATGTTGTTTGAGAGCGGCTGTCTTTGTGTTTAAATCGAGCGGGGTTTTTTCAGCGTCTAGGATAGATTAGTTGAGGGTGGTCAAGGTTAGCCCGTTGAAGAGGTTTGTGACGCTTGTGCCCGAGACCTCGCTTGATTTGTTGAATGTTTACATGGTTTTGGAGGCCGGAGACATGCTCTACACCGTTACCGGACGTGAGTTGAAGAAGGAGAGGCGTGACGGAAGCGTTGACAGCGAGAGGGTCTGGGTGGAGGTTGGTGTTGAGCTTCTCGAGAAGAGGCTGGACCCGATGACGAAGCGGCTTGACCTACACGGAGTGATAAGGTTTGAGAGCAGGGACCTCGGCCTCGTTGGGAAACACCACACAATACATCTGGGGGTTGGGGACGAGTTGACAATCGAGTCCCGTAAAAACTATCCACGGCTCGAGGCGATGGCCAGTTATTACAGAAAGGCGGTGGCTGGAAAACCTGTGGGTCTGGTGCTCGTGGACGACATGTCGGTCAGAGTGTATGAAGTGGCGGGCAAGGGTTTGAGGACCGTTTTCCAGAGGTCTGTGGAAAGCGGGAAGGAGGAGCCTGAGTCGAGGGTGAAAGACATGGCTAAGATGTATGGGGAGGCTGTGAAGAAGCTTGAAGCCGTTGAAGGAGACCTGTATGTTTTCGGCCCCTCGGTTATTGTGGACGAATTCCTAAACTTTCTCAGGAAGACTTCAAAGGAGCTGGCGGGGCGTGTGAAGAAGACGGGCTATGTCTCAGACACCTCGGAGGCAGGTGTTTCGGAGCTGCTGCGCAGCAGGGCCCTACACAGCCTCCGCGAATACGTTAAAACTGTTGCGGATGTTGAAGACGTTGAGGAGCTTGTTGAGGTCCTTGCACGTGAGCCTTCAAGGGCTGCGCTGGGTTTCAGGGAATGCTTGGCTGCTGTCAGGATGAGGGCCGCGGAAAAGCTCTTGGTCGCGGAGGATTTTCTCTGGAATAGTCTAGGCAGCCCTGAAGTTGCCGAGCTGCTGAAAAACGCCGAGGAATCACGCGTAGAGGTTAGGGTGGTCTCTTCGGGGGGCGAGGCCTCGGAAAAGCTCCTAGGACTCGGCGGCATAGCCTGCATACTTCGATACCCCGTCGAGCCGTCGGCCCTACGTCTATCAGGCTAGCTCGGGAAAATTGACAGCCTAACTTATTGAAAACACTAACTCATTTGGGTTTCTTCTTTCTTGGTGAATTCCTTAACTTTTTATACCATGTGTTGGACAATTCTTCTGGTAGAAACATTGACATTTAGAGCAATAATGCCATCCATCCGCATATCTTGCCGACTTCTTACATATATATAGGGAAAAGAGATTTCTCGTCGTCTTAAAAACAACATTAATACCGACTTCCTCTCCCTTAAACAACTCCCTAAAAGCCGCTCCCAGATTAATCCTCAAGCTTGAGCCTGTAAACATTATAGCTAACCGTATCAGTATAGCCTTTAATATGAACCGTAATAACCCCTTTCTCTGGAATACCTAAGATATTTATAACTCGTTTAGGGCATTTAAGACGAATAGAACTACCCTCACCTTCCTTAATAACACATGCGGTAACCTCAACCTGCTTACCAAGTCGTCCAAACTATGTCGTTGTCAAGGCCATAGGGCTCTGGATTGGCGGTAACCAGCAGAAGGTCTCCACTCCTAGCAATCCATACGACATCGTATATAACTCCTTAGGCGTGTTATACTCTCTCAAAGGCCCTATAAATTAGGGTCTGAAAGCACTGCTCCACAAACAAAGCCGCCAAATTCGACTTACCGTCCCCGCTACGTGCAAAAATAGCCACCCTCAACCCTTCATCCCTGAAATCCGAGTAGTCTAGGGCAAGGTTCTCTGCAAGCCTGAACTTAATCATGGGAGACCTATGAGGAAAATACATATAACCCGTTAAGGCCACGATAGTGCCATAAGAGGGGGTGGCCGACGTCGGCCACTATATAAAACCAACCAATATTTGAGTAACTACCCAAAAAGTCTAGTGATTTAAATAGGTGATTGACCTCGGCTAGGCAATACACACCTACACAATTCGCGGACACATATACAGCTCTTAAGCACTATAGCCTTCACTCAATTATCCCATCAGAATAGGAGGACAAAAATCAAAAAGCTAAAACAGTAAACATGAAAAAGGGGAAGGAAAAAGGAGAGGGGGTTTGGCTGGGCGTCGTTAACGGACTCGGAACCCCAGACACACGGAAGCTAGCATGGGGGCCTCTTTTAGGAGAGGCGACTCATCCTTGGGCCGGGTCTGGGGTTTTTCCGCCGCCCGGGCCCAGCCCTTTTTATGTGTCTGGGGTTTGTTTTGTGTTTTTTGCGAGGCTGTGCATGTGTCTGAGTATTTTTTCGGCAACGCGTAGGATAGCTTTCCAGTGTGCTTTTTTCCTGTTATTTCCTTCCGCCTCGAACTTCTCAAAGTATCTCCGATAGACTTCGTGGTATCGCGGGTGCTTGTTGAGTACTGCAGAAGCTGCAAGCATTATCAACAGTTTACTCCTAGTTTTCCTTCCTTTGTATCTACGTCTACCAGTCATCTGAAACCTGAGGATTAGTTTGTCACGCGGTAGCGTCTTCAGCGCCCATCCGTCGTGGCTTATTAGATATGCCAGCGCAGGTCCCTTGAGTCCAAGCCTTTCAAAGGCTAGTCTATATAGCGGTAGTTTTAGGGCCTCTCTATGTATCTCCTCCGCAAGCTTTTCGACGAGTCTTCTATTTTCTCTGTGTATCTCTCTCGCCAATGGATGGTTTATCGATGTTCTTGCCTGCTTGGAGTTTTTCTTTAGGTCTGCCATCTGGACCCATAGCTCTGTCAAAGCCCTTACAGAGACCTCGTCAGGGTTTAGCGTCTGTGTCTCTATGTTGTTTCCAGGCCTTATCTGTTTGAGGAGCTTTACATCGTTTTCGTCGCTCTTTATGTATCCGTATCTCCTACGTGCTTCAGCCAAGAGCCTCGGATCTTTTAACTTCAGGAATGTTATCCCGTTTTCAGCCAGGTTCGCGAGTATGGGTAGGAGCTTCCGCGGATATGCGTCTGCAACCACTACTGACGGTTTCAGCCTCTCCACCATTTCAGCGAAGTCATCGAAGACCATGACCTCATCGCCGTCGTCCTCAAGCGCGTACACCTTATTCCTCCCGAAGTCGACGAAAACTATTTTGCTCCCCCTTCCCCCATCGATGGGCAGAGTACGTCTGTCCCCCGTTCTTTCCGGGGTCTCCCTACGCTGCGGGACGGGAGCATCCCCTCCCACATTGGGCCCGGGAGCAGGCCGTCCCTCAAAAGCCCCGGGACCAGGGCCCTCATCGCCATGACTTGGTGTCATGGCTTTCCCGGGAGGCCCACTCCCGAGCCCAAATCCCCGACAGGAGGATAATTCCCTCCCGCCGGAGATTAACGGGAGGGCCTCCTATCGGGGAGTGGAAGAAGGGGTTTATCTTTTTGTCGTCTGTGAATACTTTTTATCTGGGTCGTCGTCTAAATTTTTGTTCCCGGAGTTCGGCCCGTTCAGCCTTCATGCATGCGGGGCCACCCTCAGCAATGCATGATGGCTTTAGGGCTTCTCCGGGCATCCGCCCTGTTGGGGCCTGCTCCCGTCCCCTCCCCACGCGGTCGGCGGGGCCACCCACAGCCGAAGCGCCCGCAGGGACACCCACAGCGGGCACGGGACGGTTCCGCATGGGGCGGGAGCACCACGGGGGCGGGGCCACCCTCAGCACCCCGCTGGTTTCGCATAAGCGACCAAGCCCCAAGCGCCAAACCCCTCTCCCACCGTCCCCATACGAAGTGATGTGGGGACGGAGCCTGTTACGGCTCGTTAGAGAGGGTTTTTTGGCTGGTTCCCAGTAGTTGTTGTCGTCGGCTTGCCCGCTACGCCTACCATGCCAGGGCTATGGCATGGATGCCGCCCCTCGGCAGCGTTGACCCGGTTCTCCGGGAGCAACGCAGACCCACCCAGCCTCATCGGGTTTCCATCCCCGGCATTGTGGGTCTGTTTTAGGTGTGAAATTGGAGATCCTGTCAACCAAGTAATACGCCTCCTTGGATTTTTATCGCTGTGAGTATGTTTCTG